>TARA_R110000787_G_scaffold7296_3_pt1 | contig 10946 bp, 19 predicted proteins | sample TARA_R110000787 | Tara Oceans TARA_R110000787 (sample SAMEA4397920) | marine metagenome | biome: Polar Biome; feature: [DCM] deep chlorophyll maximum layer (ENVO:01000326); material: water (ENVO:00002006), including particulate matter (ENVO:01000060) such as... | depth 35 m
TAGACCTCCGAACGAGCCCACGCCTTCGCGGCGGCCAGCGCCTTGCGGGCCGTCTCGAACTCGCCGGTCGTGCCGTTGCCACCGAACCCGCGACGGTAGCGACGGACCACGAAGGACTTGCTTTCGATTTCGTCCCTGTTCCAAAGCTCGACCTCGTAGTGGCTCGCGACGTACTCGAATCCCGTTCCGCCGATGTCCTCGACTTCCTTGCGGATCGTAGCGACGACCTCGCCTTCGATCAGCACCTCGCACTCGGCCTCGCCGGTCGTCGTGTCGGTGACTTCCATCTTACTGAAGGTGGCCTTGCTCATTTTGTTCTCCGGTTGTGTTCGTGTTTTGTCTTACCTTATCAAGCTACCGATCCTGTGTACTTCGCACAAGGGGGATATGCAAAAAAAAACGACCCCCCGAAGGGGGCCGCTCCTTAGATGGCCCGGTGCCTCCGGTCGGCCAACGCGATCTGAATGATAATTGAGGCAGTAGGGTGAATGTCGTCCGAGTCGTCCTTGGCAAATCCAGCAGCGAAGGCGAAGGCCAAGTCGGTCCGGCTGAAGGGCTGGTCGATGAACGCGGCGGCCAAGTCAGCACTGAAGGGTCTGATCAAGTCGGCGGCGTCTCTGATCAAGTCGTCCATGATGTTCTCCGGTTGTTTGTCTGTTTCCCTTACACCTATAATATACTCAAACTCGGTAGTAAGGGAAGAGGCAAATCAAACTAATTTCAAAAGAATTTTCAGGCAAAAAAAAACGACCCCCGAAGGGGCCGCTCTTTCTAACCCTCCCCCCAATCCTTTCGGTCAGTCTCGGCGTCGAAGGCCTGTCCCCACTCGTGAGGGCCGTCGCAAATCTTCATGCCCTAGTCGTCGCCCTCCTCGTCAGGGGCATCCAGCGGTCCGACGTTCACGACCATCTGGAGGTTACCCTCCTCGTCCACGGGGCGGCACACCATAGTCCCCGCGCCCATCGCGTTCACTCCGGGCTCCATCCATCCGGGCAGAGGACGCTGGCGACCCGTGCCGAACTCGTACTCGTCCGGCACGTCCTCGCTCACGTCGCGTTCGAGGAAGCCGACGTTGAAGGCGAAGTATTCCGGCAGCACCCAGAGGTGGTACTGGTTCGAGGTATCGACTGCCCGCCAGTTGCCGGGGTAGAGTTCCATCGCCTCGCGGTCGCGTCCGCAGATCTGATTCTTGATCTCCTGAAGCTCACGCCAATCGTGGACCGTCTCCTTCTTCCGGCGCTTGATCGTCAGCCACGTCACGCCACCCTCAAGCGAGAGGGCCGTGACCTCGTAGCGTTCGTTCAGGAACGTCCGGGCCTTCTGACTCGCCGGGTATTGGCTGTGCGCCTCCACCTCCACGAACGCGGGCCAGATCGGGTCGCCCTTCCAGATGGCCGGGTCGATCTTCTTCGTGCTCATCACTCCCCCCAATCCTTTCGGTCAGTCTCGGCGTCGAAGGCTGCGTGGTACGCTGCGATCTCTTCCTCGGTCATCGCGGCTCTCGTCACCTGCCCGCCGAGTCCGGTTCCCTCGGGCCAGTAGTGCGGTCTGCGCGGGCGACCGTAGTAGCGGTCGGCGCTTCCACGATCCGCCGGGCCGCCGTGTCCCTCCATCATGCGGACGCCTCGTCGCGGCGAGCCAACTCGGCCTCACAGTCGCGGACCATCTGGCGGGCGCTCATGCGCTCCCGATAGAGCGAGCGTTTGAACTTCATGTCGGCGGCAGCGTCAGCCGCGTCGGAGCGGATCTCTTCGATCATCGCGATGGTGCACTTCTCGAAAGCCTTGGCGGTCAACTTCATTTTGTTCTCCGGTTGGTTGTCTCTCTCTCTTACACCTATAATATACTCAAACTTGATAGGAAGGGAAGAGGCAAATCGAACTAATTTCAAAAGAATTTTCAGGCACAAAAAACCCCCCGCCCGGTCAGGGGCAGGGGGCGTCTCTCTCTCAGCCTAGAGGTGGGTCACCACCCTCTCCCGTGTCAGGTAGACCTCTCCGTAGGCGGTCCGGTTTTCGAGGGCCATCTGAGCGATCTCGTCCGAGTCGAATCCACTCAGGTCGTTCAGGTCGGCACGCTGCGCCTTCAGGACACGGAGGTCGTCGGTCAGGAAGTCGAAGGCGTCTCCGGCGTTGTCGAAGTCCCAGCTTTCTCCGTCCGTCTCCAGTGTCACCTTCGGCTGCTGGCTGGCTGGGCGTCCCGCTTGGTCGATCCTGACTCTCAAGTATCTCATGTTGTTTCTCCAGTTGTTGTGCCCGGCCCCAGAGTGGGACCGGGAGATCCAGCCCTTCTACCACTCCGACCGCTCCGCAGCGAAGCTCCTTGAGGTGCCGTATGCCGTCAGAGCCCACCTCGAAGCATCACGCTCTGCGATCATCCCTTCGAGGTCGGCGCGGCTGACCATCCACCCTTCGCGATCCCGGTCGCGTTTCGCGCCCTTGGCCACGAGGCCCTTCCAGAACTCCCGCGAGTCCGTCTCGCTCTTGATTGTGACCGAGGTGTACTCGTCCCAGATTGAAACAATCCGAACGCTGCCGGATTCGATCTCGCCGTCAGATGCTTCACTTGAAGCGTATGTCTCGGTGTCGAAGAAGAAGGTTTCGTCTTCGAGAGTCAGGGCGTAGATCATTTTGTTTCTCCGGTTGTTTGTTTGTCTTACCCTATCAAGCTACCGATCCTGTGCAGTTCGCACAAGGGGTGGGTGCAACAAAAAAAAGACCCCCGTGCCAGCCACCGGAGAGTGAACTGGAACGAGGGCCTTTTTTGTGACCGCGACGGGACTTCAACCCGCATGACCTTTCGGCCCATCAATCGGGGCTCACTCAGAGTGCCCCTACGCGGCCCATCCACTTCGCTGAGACGAAGCCTCCCCGTTGGGAGAGTGTCCGGGTATCAAGAACCCCCCGGCATCGGGGCGTGGAGGGCGAGCGGGAACGGAAGTCCCCCATTGAACCCGTAGGGCTCGCCTTTTCAGAACTAGGGAGGCACGGGCCGTCGTTGCAGAGCGTTGCCCGCTTCGGTGCTGGTTACCGGCCCGCTCCTCGCCGGGTGCACCAACCTCCTTTTTGTCGAACCGAGGACGCCGTGACGCTCTCGCCTCAGTTCATTCTTTCAAAGAGTTGACAGGTGGACCCGGTTCACCGGAGCGACCGGGCCGAGTCCTTCAGGGGAAGCATCCCCCCGGCCTCCTGTCAGGGGCCGTCGTGCCCTCGGGATGCCTCCCGAGTTCCTTCTCCATTTTGAGTGGGTGCCGCTGCCCTGTCCGCCACCATTAGATCCAGCCGATGACTTGAGCAGCTAACCGAGGGCACCCGGCCCCGTAGCTTGGGAGGGGGGAGTCGAGCGCCGGAGCCCGTAGGCGTCGGCGGAACAGGGCCACCCGGTTGTCGCAGTCCCTCCAGCGGTTTAGGCCGAGGCAACATCCTGCGCCGAGTCTCTTCTCCCTCCTGAATCCTGCGTCGGGTCGGAGAGGGCAGGACCACCCGCCCTCCTCGTCTTGCCAGCCCCATGCGCCCGGTAGGAATCGAACCTACCGAGGGGTCTTACCCCGGTCACTTGGCCTTCGCAGGGTCCGCCGTTCTGGCGGCCCGCTGGCCCCGTTCATCTGCACCTGAATTGTCAATCATCTATCTTTCTTATACACCAAGCTACGCAGAACCGATAACTCGCGCAAGGGGTCAATTGCACATATTCGATACAAGGGTGCGAGCAAAAAAAGACCCCCGTGCCAGCCACCGGAGAGCGAACTGGGACGAGGGCCTTCTTTGTGACCGCGACGGGTTAGAGCGACCTGATCTTCCGCCAGACTCTCATTCTGAGCCCGCGCAGCTTGTCCGCGAAGTATCCGACGCGACCGCGCCCGCTCGGGAACATCTCAATTTGAGGCGACGAAGCCGAATAGACGCCGTGGTTCGTGCCACCGCACGAGCAGTCGCAAGCTGCGGAGACTGCCCTCCAGCACGCCTCTCTACTCCCCGGCGTGCAACGCCTGCGACCACTCGCCCCTCGGTCAGCGGTCATTAGGCTGCGAAGCGCACTTCTGTCGCGCTCACAGCGTCCACCATCAGGGCCATCAGGCCGAGAGCCCGTGGGTCGAGGCCGCTCGCGTCATCGTGCGGAGGCGGTTCGGGCGAAGGGCTGCGGCGGCTTCGCTCCAGAGACGGGCGAAGATGTCGATCGACCACGGGTCACCGTTCCACTCGTCGGCGTCCCACCGCTGCATGAACTCGCCGTCGCTCCAGAGTTCCAGCTTGGACTCGCCATCGCTCCAGCCGACCGTCTCGCGAAAGACGAAGCCGGTCTGACTCGTGGACTGCACCGAGTGCAGGCGGTTCGAGATGCTGCGACGGAAGCTGGCGATCCGGCGGCTTTTGATGTTGGTCAGGTCGGTCATTTTGTTTCTCCGGTTGTGTGTCTGTTTCCCTTACACCTTAATATACTCAAACTCAGTAGTAAGGGAAGGGGCGAGTCGAACTAATTTCAAAGGTGACGCCACCCCGTGATGTCGGCAATTGTAGCATCCAGAATCTGATCGTATGTTCTGGCGTCACGGTTGGCCTCAATGTCGCAATCTACGGTCAGGAGCGTCCATCCAAACGCTGCATCAACGGGGCGCGGGTAGTCTAGGTCGCCGCATTCGACCGCCAGCATTGTCATGTAGTCTGATCCGGCAGTGTCCATCTCCTCCTGCGTGCGTGTCCGGTCCATGTCAGACGACCACATTCTGAGCGAACGCGGCCTTGAAGTATTCGTCCGCACTCACGCCGGGCTTGAACTCGTTGCCGTCACCCTGTCCGACCGGCACGACCTCGTAGCAGTTCTTGCAGCAGAGTACGTCTGCTCCGCGACCATCGCCGCAGTATGTCGAATAGCTGCCACAGCAGTCAGTGGTGCGCTGTCCGTCTTCGTCGTAGCGGGCTTCGTTCGTCATCGTACTTCTCCGGTTCAGGAAGGGGTTTGTCTGTCTCTCTTACACCTATAATATACTCAAACTCGGTAGTAAGGGAAGGGGCAAATCAAGCTAATTTCAAAAGAATTTTCAGGCAAAAAAAACGACCCCCGAAGGGGCCGCTCCTTTAGATGGTGAGTGCTTCTAGTTGTTGGCCTTGCTCCAGCGACGGCTCGCCTTGGTGGTCGGCTTCACGATCGGGCCGTTCACGCCCATGCCCGGAATGAACATCCGAGCCTCGACACGCATCCAGCCTTTGTAGTGGGCAAGCTCGGCCAGCATCTCGACGCGGTTCAGCGGCTCGCCGTCCGTCATGCGCTCGCCACCGATGAAGATGTGGTAGCCCACGACCTGAACGTCATTATCTTCCATCATCCAGAAGTGGCGGCCACTGCGGAACGCGATCTCGTCTGCACGGTCATCGACTTCGATGATCGGCGCGTCCGCGTCCATCGTGAACTCAACCCAGCGGCGACCGTAGTGTCCTGTCTCTTCGTTCGTTCCGTAGACGAGTCCAGCGAACTTTTCCTTGGCCATCTTGTTTCTCCGGTTGTGTTTCTGTTTGTCTTACACCGTAGTATATACTCAGAACCGATAGGAGGCAAGGGGTGCAGCAAAAGAATTTTTAGGGCCTACGCCGTCAGCGTCTCGCGGACGCGCTCGCCTTCGTCAGTCAGAGAATACTGCACGATCGTCAGGCCCACTGACAGGTCGTCACCGTAGGTCTTCGGCTCGTAGTAGCTGTATCGCTCGGTCAGCCCCATGCGCTCCAGCGCAGCGCCTACCCGGAGATCCGCGTCTCGAATGAATCCGATGTCGGCTGCGACAAGGGCCTCGGCCTGTCGCGTCGTGAGCTTCGTCATTAGAAGTTCCTCCGGTCAACGAAGACGAAGTCAGCGCCGCTGCGGACGGACTCGCCACCGATCATGCTGTCGAACGTCGAACCGGCGAACGGTCCCGCGATGGCCTTCACGTCTGCGATCGCGATCACGGTGTCGGTGAAGCTCACGTTCACCGAAGCGCCACCGCTGTACTTGCTGGTCGTCACGCTGAACTTGACGGTCGGGAACGCGGCCTTCAGGGCCTTGCGAATGTGGCGGGCGACTTCGGCTGCGTCCATCCAGCGGGCGGTTGCGTTGCTCATTTTGTTTCTCCGGTTCGGTGTGTGTGTCTCTCATCCACACCGAAGTATATACTCAGAACCGATAGGACACAAGGGGCACGGCAAAAGAATTTAAGTCGCTCCACCTCTTGCCCGATCTACCGATCTTGAGTAGATTTAGGGGACGCCCCTAAGTCAGCCCCAGAGCGGAGCGCAAAAAAAAGCGGGGGCCTGTCCTAGCGCCCCCGCTGCCACCCCCCGGCGTTAGCCCTGCGCAGCTACCAGCGCGGCACGGTGGGCCAGACGCTCGTCGTGCTGACGCTGGATGAACTCAGCCTCGGCCCGCTCGGTGACGATCCGCGTGTGGCCGTTGCCCTGCGAGACGGTGTGGACGTTCATCAGAGGCGTCGTGTAGGTGTAGGACGGCGTGTCACCGCTGTACTCACACTTGATTGGGTCTGTTTCGATGGTGACGTATGTGCCCCACTCGCTGCCGGTGATCGCGATGATGGTGCCGGTGTGCGGCTGGTTAGCCATGTCGCCTCGGTTGTAGATGCCGGTGCCGATCTTCATTTTGTTTCTCCGGTTGTTTGTTTGTGTCTCTCTCTTACACCTATAATATACTCAAACTCGGTAGGAGGGGAAGGGGCAAATCAAACTAATTTCAAAAGAATTTTCAGGCAGCTACCTCCTCCTGCCCGGCCTCGTGGCCGAGCAGAAAGTCGGTGGCCTTCTGCGCCGCGCTGTTGGCTGCGAAGATCGCGTTTTTGTCCGCCTTCAGGTTCTTGATCCACGCGCCAAGGTACTCCGCGTGCTGAAGCTTTCCTTCGATCCCGACCTCGGCACAGGTGAACGCAGCGCCAAGCTCGGCAACGAGTTCTTCGTGGCCGTAGGCGTCGGTGCCACTCAGGCCCGTCGCCCGGTCGAGCCGTGTCGCGTGGCTCGTCCAGTGGATCAACTCGTGCAGATGGGTCGAATAATACTCACTCTCCGCGTTAAACTGTTCGATGCTCGGCATCCCGATAGCGTCGGTCGATGGCGAGTAGTAAGCCCTCGACAGTCCGTAGTTGACCGTGGCTCCGGTCGAAGCGATCAACGCCTCGGCACGCTCGTGGCGTGTCGCCTCGGTGACCTCTTCGACCACGACCTCTGGGAGCCCGTCGATCTGGGCGCGGTTGAAGACCTTGGACTGTTTCAGGAACCAGAACTCTTTCTCCTCGCCCGTCACCTTGTCTTCACGCTTCGTTTTTCCCCAGAAAGCTATCTGCGTGCCCTTCTCCCCACCTCTCACCTGAGCGCCCATCCCCTCGGCCTGACGGTAGGTCGCCCACTCGTTCGTCGGGTAGCTAGCGCGGTCGGCGCTGATCCAGAGCAGGAACACGTTGATGCCTCGGTACTGCTTTTCGGTCGAGATGTTCGACGGCAACCCTCCGCCGATCCCGCCCGTCCAGCTTCGCGTCCAAGGGGCGACACCCTCTTCCAGCGCTGCAATGATCGTGTCGGTCACTTCGGCCTTGATGTCGCGCCTGACTTTCTTTTCGATCTTCATTTCGTTCTCCGGTTGTTTGTTTGTGTCAGTCCAAGCGACTGACGCCGATGCCGTTGTAGTCATCACGGGTGGCAAGGAGGTCGCGGAGGTGGCTGCGGGCAGCAGCGCGGCTGACACGGCGGGAGGTGGTATCACCGATCCAAGGACCGACAGATCCATCGGCCTCGGTGAAGTTGTCGATTCGGACACTGTCGCCTTCAACATTATAGACGAAGTTCTCGGTGAAGCCCGGCTGCGATCCCACGTCGTAAGCAATGTAGTGAAATTTCATCTTGTTCTCCGGTTGTTTGTTTGTTTCCCTTACACCTTAATATACTCAAACTCGGTAGGAGGGGAAGGGGCAAATCGAACTAATTTCAAAAGAATTTTTAGGCACAAAAAACCCCCCGCCCCGCGAGGGGCAGGGGGCGATCCCGCGTCCGGCTAGACCAGCCCGATCAAGCAGCGTTCTTCGACTTGAGCAGCACAAAGTAGCGGTGGACCTCACCGCAGGGGTAGACCGCGAAGCCACCGGCACGCTGGACCTCGCCCGTCGCGATGGCGTCGTTCAGGAGGCCGAGCGTCAGGTCGAAGGCGACTCCGCCGTCTGCCCATTCCCAGCCGTCGCAACGTGCAACGCCGCCGATCGTGAGCGTCTGGACAACGAGGCACTGCAGGTGGCGGACTAGTTTGTCGGTGGCGGTGCGGGTTGCGTTGCTCATTTTGTTTCTCCGGTTGTTTGTCTGTTTCCCTTACACCTTAATATACTCAAACTTGATAGGAAGGGAAGGGGTGAATCGAACTAATTTCAAAAGAATTTTCAGGCACAAAAAACCCGACCCCCGAAGGGGCCGGGCTCCTCGGTGCCGGTGGTCGATTTACTGACCAGCCTCCCACACGGCGAGCATATCAAGGGCAGCGGCTTCCGTGGTGATGAAGGGCAACTCGCGGATCTGCGCAAGCGCATCGTTGGCGGCCTCGGTACGAACAACGGTGCAGTCGATCATCAACGCGGCGTCGGTGAGGATGACCCAGAACTTCCCTTTCTCTCCGGTTGGGCAGGTGCTGACGAGCCCCTTCTTCTTTAGGTCGGTCAGGCTGCCCGCTTCGCTCTTCGTAAGCTCACTAGCGCAGAGCAGCGTTTCGTTGCCGTCGAAATCGGTCGCTTCCTGCTGGAGCTTTCCGAGGAGGGCTTTGCTGGCTACGGTCAGGTTCTTCATTTTGTTTCTCCGGTTGTTTGTCTGTTTCCCTTACACCTATAATGTACTCAAACTTGATAGGAAGGGAAGGGGTGAATCGAACTAATTTCAAAAGAATTTTTAGGCCCCCTGTGCCTCTGGCTTATGGTCGTCCCCCAAAGCTACCCAATATCGGTAGATATAGGAAGGGGCATACTTGGGCGACTCTCAGCCGGGTCGAGCGAGATCGCCAAGGCTAGTGGAGTCGCCCTCAAAACGCTGCCCGCGAAAGTAAGCTGCGCCGTCGTGAATTGAAACCAGTTCAACACCGAACCGCTCGCGGCTTTCGCTCCATGTGACCACGGCGAATCCGTTCTGCCAATCGGCGTGAGCCACATAGTCCTCGCGGATCTGGCCGAGCAGCCCAATCTCCCACCAGCCGTTTGTGCTGGAGTAGTCTCTGCGCGGCACATAGGACTGGCGGTGAGTGTGCCCCGACAGGCCGGACTTGTGGTACATCTCTCGCTCGCGGGTCGCTGCGCTGCCAGCAGCAGGCCCGGTCTTGTCCCCGTGTTTAAGAATCAGTTTGTCGAACAGCAGTTTGTGGTTCGCCCCACCCGCTCCCGTGTAGGTCAGCGTCTCCCAGCCGAGCGCGTCGATGCCTAGCTGGTGCGGCCACTCTAAGACCTCCTTAACGCCGGGCAGAGACAACACCTCGCCCACGCTGCGCTTCTCCATTGCGGACCATATCTCCTTGCGGAGCCGGTCCTCGTGGTTGCCCTCCATCCAGCCGTGTTCGGCGTTCGGGGTCAGCGCGTGAACGGTCCCGAGATGCTCTGCGGCCAAGCGGCACTCTTCCTTGAGTGATACGCGATTCCACGGGTCTTTCGGCCACCTGCCCAACTGCTCGCAGTCGAGAGTGTCCCCGAGTCCCCACGTCATGTGTGGATTAACGAAGTCGAGGATCTGGTACAGGATGTTCAGATTTCGCGGGCCGTGGTGGGGAAAGTGCTCGTCGCCGTACACGACCAAGCTGCAGCCACCGGGATCAGGCTTGCGTTTCAGTGGTCTGGTGATCCTCAGCACGACCGGCGACGGCAGGGACTCAGATACCTCCCACGTCTTCCTGACACGCATCGCAACATAGAAGCATGGTATAGTGATTGGACGGCCCTCGACCTTCATCTGCACCGGCCACGTCCTCATGACCACGCTGTCGGGCACGATCTCCCATATTTCAGGGTCCAGAGCGGCCTTCGCGAACAACTCGTCAGGAGTTTTGATCGCCTTGGAGGCCATCACCATAACGGACCCGACTTCATCATCTAGGTCCACCCTGACACCTTCGTCCGGGCGAGGAGGAAGCTTCCCCTGCACCGGGCGGCGAGACAGGTTGACGCACTCGGGACTGCAGAACTTCGCGCCGAGTCCTACATACCAGTCAGAACACTCGTCACAATTCCTGCGATAAGTTCTCGGCATACGATCGCCCCCATGTCTATAGACAGCTACCACAACGGGCAGGCCGAGCGTCTGGGGCGCTCCAACTCGGCATCCGGTAGTCCACTATAGAAACAGAACGGACACACTTTGCGCAAGCCTTAGACATACAAAAAACAGCCCCCAGTGTTAACCGGGGGCCATTTCAGTGCTGAGGCGGGGAACCGTGGTTCACCTCAACTCCGGTTCAAACCGGAGGAGGGGTGGGAGCGAGCCCGTTACCCTCAGCGTCTTTTGTGGAAAGAAACCTCGCTCCACATCTTCCCAAAACTAGTCGCTTTGGGTCAATCCGCAAGCGATGGGAAGGCTCTGTCCGGCTTGGCGTCTTCTGGAAGCACCTCGGTCTTCACGCCCCGCACGATCTGGCGCATCCTAGTGCGTCCCCACGACGTTGCAGCAGGTGGCGCACTCGAAGGCCGCCGAGCCGTAGATCGTGCCGACGTTCACCATCGGGCGTGAGCAGCAGCGAGGAGTTGCGATCGCGGCCTCGTCAGCAGCGACAGTCTCGCCGTAGATCGCCTCGTCAGCTTCGAGCAGGGCGGAGCGGACCGCGTCCTTGCGGATCTTCTCTCGGCCTTCGTGTGCGTAGGTGAAGCGTGCCATGTCGTTCTCCGGTTGTTTGTTTTCTATCTTCCTCAAGCTACTCAAGAACGATAGGTCGCGCAAGTGGCGGGTGCGAAGAATTTCACG
>TARA_R110000787_G_scaffold38044_1_pt1 | contig 10938 bp, 6 predicted proteins | sample TARA_R110000787 | Tara Oceans TARA_R110000787 (sample SAMEA4397920) | marine metagenome | biome: Polar Biome; feature: [DCM] deep chlorophyll maximum layer (ENVO:01000326); material: water (ENVO:00002006), including particulate matter (ENVO:01000060) such as... | depth 35 m
TTGGCGTTCAACAGGATGATAGCGGTAAGCCAGATGCTGATTGTGGCCAATTTTGTCTTCTTTGATACCCAGGTTTCGCAATGCTTCAACTAAAGATTGTTCCTGTTGTTCCGTGCCATCTCCACCGGTGACAGTAAACAACGCATCCTCAGTTGAAATATCCATCGCATAGATAAAATCCTGCGCCTGATTCAACTCAATATCACTTATTGTCAGTAAACCTATCTGGTGTTTACGATCAGCATCATCAATGATGGATACATCATTCACCGTAATATCTTTGGTATAGGGGTTGGCAACAACCTCCCCGACTTCGACCTGAACGCCATTCTGGTTAATTTTAGCGACCAACTCATCAACTAACGCCTGAGCTGCCTGATTTGCCTCATTATTAGCAACTGCATGGGCTCCACCCAATGCAATAGCGATTATCAGCATAGGCACATAAATGATTTTTTTTCTGAACACTGTTGTCTCCAACAAAATAATAAAAAAACAGAACCGCAGTATGCCTGTATGACTAATAACGAACCAGTTTAGTTTGACCTTGTTTGGCACTTTGCATCTTAGGTAAATATGTTTTTGTCAGATGAATGATAAGACAGAAAAAAACCGTTATTGACTGGCTTTATTTAATAAGCACACATAAGTCAGAAACAGAGGAGTCTTAAGTGTTACAAAATAGAATTTTAACTCGACAGGCTTCGCATAAATATATGAGGAGCCTTATAGCTATGAGAATTGTGTAAAAACAGCAGGCATAAAAAAAGCGCTATAAGCGCTTAGATGTTTTTTCTATGCTGTTCAAAAAATGGAGGCTGGGGTCGGAATCGAACCGGCGTTAACGGAGTTGCAGTCCGTAATGTTTAACTATTATTCAACAACTTAAAATGCTTTCACCAAAAAAACACCTGGAGCTATAAATTTTTTTCACTTTCCATAAGAATAATACCACCACAGTTTTCAATTTGCGCAAACTCTTCGTTTGTAAAGTTTCATACATATATCAGGTAATATAAAAACAACTAAATGAGCTCATCAAGAGGATTTTTTGAAGTTACAGAGAACTCTGAAATCCAATGGGTACGTTTATCAGTATATTTATTCATGTAAATGTATAACTGCTCTTTAACGGTAATCATCGTCATAATATTCCTCACAAAGTCTTTACCCATCCATAAATTTGCTTGCCACTTTGATTCACCTCTTACCTTTTCATAAGTACCAACCCCTTTTGGTGGTGGACTCATTACGGGATAATCTTCACCTCGATATTTCTTATAGATGCGACTTCCGTATTCGTCTCTTTTATGGAAATCATCTAATACAGCCGAGAGTCTTCCCCTATATAACTCGTCTCCAATTATTCGGAAGATAAAAGTATCGTCTTTCATTTTTTGTGGATAAATACATCTTCCTGTAATAAACAATGTTGAATAATAAGAATAGGCGAAATCTTCAGGACGATAGAGAAAAGGCTTATCGCCATAAAGATTATGGTGAAGTGATGCTTCAGACTGAACATCTAAGTCAATCACTTCAACAGCAACGTCCTCAAAAGTTTTAATGCTCATATTCCTCTCCTCAGCATTTCACTGTTATATTGACTATAACTTCCTAGGTGACATAAAACCCAGAATGGGCAAACACCACCTAATTCTACAAAGAAATGGATTTACATGAAGTACGAGAATTTTGAGCCCATTCGTAACAACTGGCCTGAATTATATAAGCATGCCTCTTTAGCCGAGAAGTATGTTCACGAGGATCCAGCAACCGCGACCATTAAATTACGCTGTTTTGCCGAAGCGTTAGTGGGCTTAATCTATAGAGAGTTGGAACTTCCAAGTGAATCAGGCGACGGTCTGTTTGAGATGTTGAAATCTGAACATTTTGAGTCTGTAGTTGAGAGTCTTATACGACAAAAGCTGCACGCCATTCGCTGCTACGGTAATAAAGCGGCGCATGGAAATGAAGTTAGCGTCGAACAAGCAATTCAACTGCTTAAAGAGGCTTATTTTCTCAGTCGCTGGATATTTTCAACATACAGCAAAGATGCTAATGAACATTATCCCGCCTTTATTATACCAACACCCACTGGTGTGGTCGAGACAAACCTTAAATCTGAAAACGAACGTTTACTTCAACAGCTAGAAGAAGCAAAACGAGAGCTTCAGCGGGTTCAGTCTGCAGAGCGACAAAACTTTGTGCTTAGACCATCACTGAATGATGCTCGACTCTCTGATTTTCGGAAAGCCTCTTTTAATGCATCCAGCAGAATTGACTTCGAAGAAGATAATACTCGCCGTCTCTTGAAAATCGAAGATTCATTTGCCGAGTACACCCTGACCAATGGTCAATCTGAACTTGTTAAACAACTTGGCAAGTTTCTGGCATCAAATACAGAAAATACCTTTCTATTGAGGGGCTATGCTGGCACAGGTAAAACCTTTATTACGAAAGGTTTGACCCAATATTTTAGTTCAATAAGTCGAAATTACGTATTAGCTGCACCAACAGGTAAAGCTGCCAAAGTAATCCAAGAAAAAACAAAATCTATTGCCTCTACCCTGCATAAAACCATCTATTCATTTAAGAATATTGCCGAATACAAAGATGAAGATCTTGATGGATCGGAAACGTACAAGTTTTATGCTGAGCTTGGTGTCAATGAGTTACCAGCAGATACAGTATACATTGTGGACGAGGCATCTATGGTTTCTGATGCATATAGTGAGGCTGAGTTTTTCAGATTTGGATCTGGCTATTTGCTCAAAGACTTTTTGAAATATGTAAACCTTGATCATAATGATCATCGAAAGAAGGTTATTTTCATTGGTGATGATGCTCAGCTTCCTCCTGTTGGAATGTCATTTTCCCCAGCCCTCGATGAAGAGTATCTACGTGTTAAATACAACCTGAAAACAACTAGTTACGAATTGACAGAGGTTGTAAGACAAAAAGCCGACAGTGGTATCATGGTTAATTGTGTCATGTTGAGGAATGCCTTGAAGAAAGGGGTATTTAATCAGCTCGCTATCGATTTTCTGCTACCAGATGTTGACATAGTAGAACATAGCAATTTGATAGAGTGCTACCTTGACTCTTGTAAGCACAAAATCAATGGTGAGTCGATCGTCATTGCACACTCAAATGCAGATGTCGCTGCCTATAACCGACGAATCCGAGAATACTTTTTTCCCGGATGCCCTTATATTACAGTCCACGACAAGGTAATGGCCACGAGTAATAGCAATGCTTACGGTTTCTTCATTTCAAATGGTGACTTTGGGGTTGTCAAGAAAGTACTCAGCGATACCGAGGATCGAACGGTTACACTCAAACGCAAGCAGCGAGACACCGGAGAAGTCCTGAATATAAAAGTTCAACTCGCCTTCAAAGATGTCATTGTAGGGTTTAGAGATTTAGACGGTAAGGCACAATTCTTTGAAGCAAAGATTATAGAGAATTTACTTTATAGCGATCAGCCTTCACTAAGCTCAGATGAAAATAAAGCCTTATATTTGGATTTCTGTATCCGTCATCCACACTTGCATCGAGGAAGCCTTGAGTTCAAAGATACCTTGATGTCAGATCCCTACTTCAATGCATTGAAATTGAAGTTTGGTTATGCCATTACCTGTCACAAAGCCCAAGGTAGTGAATGGAATAATGTTTTTGTAAAGTGTAAAACTAGTGATAACCAGCGAACTCCAACATTTTTCCGCTGGTTTTATACTGCCATAACTCGGGCTTCGAAAAAGCTTTGGCTACTAGATCCACCAAGCATCAAGATAGGAGATGGAATAAAACCTATCCATAAATTGAACATAAACTCACCTCCTTCTGCCACATCAATAGATTCATCACTTAGTGAGCAAAACACAGAGTTAAATATTGAAAATCCGTTTATCACTGATTTTAATGCGCGTTTAACTGAGGAATCTGCTTCAGAAGAACAAGTAGCTATAAAAGATATTTCAAATGGTCAGTTTGGTATTCCTGAGGATGCCAAATTCCTTTTAGGTATTTTTCATCGCGTCAACAAACTAATTGCAGACCACGATATTATTATTGAAGGCATTGTTCATCAGCAATATCAGGAGGCTTACACCTTCCGCTACGGAAGTAATTATGCAAGATTGGATATTGGTTACAACAGCAAAGGAAAGATTACCAGGGTTACTGCACCAACACCAACGGCTCTCTCCTCGGAAGTTAAAAATTTGCTTGCTTCTATGATCGGTGTCCCTATAGTTGCAGGGGTAGCTGTTCAAGTAAGTTTTGACGAAGATTTTCTGAATGATTTTCACCAGCGACTCCTTCCATTAGCTCATGGGCAAAGCATCTCCATACAGAATGTTGAAAAATATCCTTGGCACTTACGCTATAGCTTTACTCGGGGAACCGATATTGCTGTGTGTGATATATATTTTAACGGTAAAAAAAGTTTTACAAGATACCAGCCATTGATTACTGCTTGTAGTCCTGGTCAACTTCTTCATGATGTTGAAATTCTGCTCACTCAGGGACTGAGTGCATGACTACCAGCAAAGATGTTTTTGCCAAGAGAAAGTCAGGCCAACTTGATGATGCCTACCAGATGGCTTTGGGTAGGATGAATGCCTTGGACAAAGATGAATGGGATGACAAAGCATTGTGCTGGTGTTTGATTGACCTAATCAAACGTGACGCTAAAGCCGATTCTCAAATTAATTTGGAACATTACCGCCAGCAGCTTGAGAGCATTAATGTCTCACGCAGCGATGAGGTAATTACCAAGCAACGTGAATTCGCTATTTCACTATGCAGTTACGATGGACAATTTGAGAATCAAGCCCGGCAACTCAGCAAGGCAGGTAAGCATCAAGAAGCAGCAACTATTTACCGTAAACTCATAAGTAACTCACCATCCAATAGAGACCTTTGCACATCGCTTGGATGGGAGCTTTATCGAATATCGAAGGCACTATTGGTAAGTGACAATAACAACATACAGCCCATCAAGCGGAACCTCAATGAATATCTAAAACTGAACATTGAAAAACCATCACTTCTACACTCTGTAATACTTCAGATGGCCTCAAAATTTGCTGGAGAAGCCCAATTCAATATGGTCGCATTTTCTCGTTTTTGGGGATTGGAACATCTTCGCCCAGATGATTGGGAGCGATTCATTACTGATGAACAAAAAGTGTTGCCATCCCTTGCAGAGCGAGTTATCCAACAGGCTAGTAAAGAGGCTGCAAAATCAAATGATCAGAACTCACTAAATTACATTCTTCCATATTTGAACAAAGCAGCTTCCCTTTATCCAGATAATATCTGGCTATATCTTAATAAAGCTAAAGTTCTATTGGGTATGGGAAAAAATGAGGATGCCCTCAACTTTGCTCTTGAAGTCACCAAGGCAAAGTCAAATGAGTATTGGACTTGGGAATTACTAGGAGACATCAGTAAAATCTCGGATAAAAATCTCAGTCTTAGCTGTTATTGCAAGTCACTTAGTTGTTTAGCAGATGATCGGTTTTCTGTGAAAGTGCGTTTAAAATTGGCGTCTCTACTGATTGAGAGCGGCCAGTTCCCAGCAGCCAAATACGAGATCAACCACGCTCTTGAAACCAAGCAAAACGAAGGAAACAAGATTCCAACTGAAATCAAAGAGTTCGTTTCACAGTCTTGGTACACAGAAACATTACTTCCAAATTCAAATAGAGAATTTTATTTAAGCCAAAAATCGGCAGCCGAGGAGCTTCTCTTCAGTCAACTTTCCTGGGTTGCCGCAAATCTTGGTGAAGTATTTAGCATCCCTGGCAAAGAAAATAAGCCCAAAAGAAAGCTATATTTGAAATCAGCTTCTTATCCAAACGAAGTGGTCATTCCGGAAAGTAAGCTCACCATTGATGGTGTTTCTGTTGGAAGTGCAATTCAAGTTAAGGGTGAATGGGACTCTAAGAAACATTTTCAGGTTTATTTGATTAATAGACGAGATTCAAATGATATTTGGGATATTTTTTCAGAAAGTTTAGGAGTAGTGGATCACGTCAATGATAAAAAAAAATTACTTCACTTCATTGTAGATAAAAAAGTTGATGGAGTGATGCCATTTTCTGGCCTTGATAAAGAGTACAGTGAGGGCGACTCTATCCTAGTCAGTCTTTCAAAATATACGGTATCGGAGGGAGTCAGATACCGTGTGCACTCAGCTAAACAAAGTAACTTAGAGGCTCCAAAATCATTGCGTAAAGAATTTTTCGAGGCGGTTAGAGTTAATGCTTCAGGGCTCGGATTCACCGATTCTGACATTTTCATACCACCAAATCTAGTTAAACAGGAGAACCTAGAAGATGAAGATATAGTTAAAGGAGTTGCATTATTAACATACAATAAAAAACGTTCTGAGTGGGGATGGAAGGCTATTACTGTTAAGCTACCTTGATTCGTCCCAAGTATTGATCATCTATAAAATAGCTACTTTTAATCCTGAAGCATTGATATTACTTCTAATAGCTGGATGTTCTTCAGGAGAATATGCCTTGTCATCAAGAAATATTGCCAAATGATCTTTGCCAAGGATATATAACTGGTAAATACTTGATTTGTAATTAATCCCTATATGACTATCCGGTAATTTTCGAATGGGTCGTTCAGTGATTTCTTGAATTAGCTCTTCTCTTTTTGAGTTATTCCATACAAATATCTTTTGCTTAAATATACTGTGTTTACCTTCATATATTTCAAATGCTTTTAGCAGGGTTTCGCCTCTCTCACGCTCTGGCTTTGTTGCAATAGTCTTTGTAAGCAACCAGTTTGCAAGATATTTCACTGCTTTCATATCTCCTAATTGAACAGCTTTATCCAGATTTCTTACCATTGCTATGGTATCACCCGTATACCTATAGAGTTCTGCGAGACGGTTGTTTTCATATATTTCAAACTCTTTTCTTGAAGCTGGTTTGTTTTTCTTTTCCAAAGCCAAGTACATTTGCATCCATGACTCAAGTAATTCATTCCGTTGTTGAAGCAAATTATCTGATGGCTTTGGCAGACCTTTACTAGGGTCATATTTGCTCGAAGCAGGTGGTAGACCATCAAACCTGTTTACTCCCTTGTCAGGGAAAATTTTAAAGTTAGTCCTAAGCCAAGATTCACAAGCCCATTGCCATAAAAAAACATGGTCATGGACGCTTAGCTCAAACAAGCTTGTAATATGTTCAATTGAAAGCTTTTCATTTCGAAGAAGTAAATTGGTATGTCTTTTGTTGTTTGGAAATAAACGAATTTCGCTTGCTGTTCCTCGCATGAACTCAACAATAATGTAATCTGTAAGTTCAAAGATTATAATTTCAGATTTTTCATCATCTTTATAAAATTGATGCAAGCCTTCAAACTCATAACCAAATTCATTTTGAAGATTATATGTCTCTTTGGGCACATATACTTTTACTGAAAGAAAACTATCCTTGTAGTGTGACCAGAATTTTCTTCTTGCTTGGATTTTCTTAACTTCTGTCTCGCTCAGTTCCAATGCTCTTGCAACATTATTGCTAGTTAAAAATGAAGAAAGCTGGTTTACATAATGGAAGTCAGTAATTTTTATCAGTTCGCGAAGTCTTTTTTTTGCTTCACCAGAAAGGTCAAACCAGAGACTTTCTTCGTGTGTGGGATCGCAATTTATTTCAAGCCAATCGATTATTCGTTGAGAACGATTTAGGCCTTCTACTCTCAGGAGAATATTGTTCATAGTTTCAATACGAACCTGAGAACTCAGTTCCTGAAGCACCTTAATCAACCACTCAGCATGAAGCTCAACAACCAACTCTGAGGCAATAGCTTTAAGAGCATTACAGATATTGAAATATAGCTGTGTACATTTTGCTAAGTTCAATTTATTCAGATACTCAGAAGGACTGACTCCTTTTTGCATGGTTAACCTAGCAATTTGCTCATAAAGCTCATCTCGAGCCAATATTAAAAGCTCCACACGAGCTCGATCTCTATCGCTTATCTCATAATTTAATAACAGCTCAATATTGGTGACTAGCGTGAATGGGAAAACCTCCCCGTTAGATTCAAGGCTTAACGCAGCTCTGAACAAAACCAGGTTTAACACACTGGGTTCTTTCAATGCAGCTTTGAGTATTAAAACAGCCAACAAATTAATATCTTCAGAGTTATTTTTCTCTTCCGATAGGAAGTCGCTCTCGAGAAGGTATATCCATTCAATTATTTGAATTTCACGCCAACGGTCTTCGCGTAAAAGCTCAATAATGAGCTCAAGTGACTTTGGTGGAAATTTGCTTTTATCTACAGTCGAGTTAACAGGCCCAGCAATATATTCCACTGCCAACTGCATCATTTGTCCTGGACGAACCTGTGATGGCTTCTTAAAAGAAATGCCTACTTGATCCAACTCTAGCTACCCACAATCCGCTGTTCAAGAAACCACTGGAGGAATCGCTCACTTTTGAATTGAAAACGGAAAAGTACTTTTCGATCCTCGGCATCATCTTGAGTTTGGTTTGCTTCAATTTCTCCTCTTCCTGAAGCCAATATTTTATTAAGGAAAGTATCCTTCTCAGGGAAATTCATATCAGCGATCACATCGTATACACTCTGAGATCGATCTAGGCTGAGTTTCATATTTGATTGATTGCTACCCGCAGAACTAGTGTGCCCCTCAATAACAACATACACAATCTCATCTGAAACCTGCTGATTTGTGAAAAGTGCTTTGCTATATACCGGTATAAATTTGCTCAGAAACTCCTTACCCGCAGGTTTTAGGATTGAAGAAGCTGAGTCGAATAACAAAGAGTCTAAAATGCTTATATCGCCGGTTTCAGGATTGATTTTGGCATTGATACCTTCGTCATTGAGGTTTTTCTGAAGTGATTGAATTATTACTATTCGACTGTTTTTTGCTTGTTCTGCAGCCTCTTGCAACGACAAAAGTGCAACTATAAACAACAAAGCAAATATCATTAAAAGTGCAGACATCAGGTCACCAATCGATAACCATGCCCCCGTTTCATCAATCTCAAGTTCAGAAGTCTTAAGCAAGTTTTCTTTCACTTACTTCATCCTTGAGATTATTTGCTGAAACATTTTGTAGTTCAATTTGCTGCATGGCTGTTACCAACATATTTGCCGCCTCAGCAAGCTTGCCATGCACTTTTGCTGCTGCATCATCAAAATTTTCAAAGAAGCTTTGATGTGTTTCATTTGCCGTGTTGAAATATTTGTTCATCTCCTCTGGCATCCGCTCCGTAATCATATTGAAGCTTTTTGTGGCTAGTTCGTACTCTCTTCTTAGCTTGCCAACCTGGTTACTTACCACCCCTGCAGCTTCTTCAAGCTGACTATAAATTGAAGATTCTGTCATACCAACGGCTTCAACAAGTCTTTCGACTGTAATAACACCTTCAGTCAGTTTTTGATGTTGCTCAGTGATTTCGGTTAAGTGATTCTGTCTTAATTTATGCTCTTCCATGAATACATCCCTGAATTGTTCAACCGTTTCCGATAAGCCATCTTTTTGTTTACTCAAAACATCTTCAAGCAGATTCGACTGGCTCTCAAAAAAGGCAACAAGATTAGCCTGATACTCATTTCTAAACCTTTCCAGTTCTGTTTGAACAACTTCTGACATTGACTGAACCTTATTATCTAAATCGGCTAATCCATTTAATAAACTTTCCCTGGCATCAGTCATTAACTTAGTGGACTCTTCACCGATTTGCCCCAGTGTCCTGTTCTGATCAACAAAAGCTTCACTTGCAATTCGAGCACTTTCCTCAAATGCTTCACGTTGTGCCTTCATCCCTTCAATGCTGCTAGCCATGGCAGTTTTAATTTCAGCAGAAACGTGTTTAAGCACTTCACTAGTCTGTGAATTGAATTCACTTAATGTTTCTTTCAGTGATAAGGCAAACTCTTGCAGTGTCGTTAATGAATTTGTTTGAAAATCAGTCAATGAATTGATAGATAGAATCAGTTGGTCGTGCCGCTCACCCTGCTCTCTCATCGTAGCCTCAAACGATTCAGTATTATTTTGAACGGTAATAGCCAATGTTTTAACGCTTGTTTCAATTGGATCAAGGAATGATTGTTTCATCTGTTCTAACAGAATTGTTACAACTTCCTCCGCATGTTTTTCTTTGATTTCGCGAAGTACTTTCAATTCTTGAGTTATTTCTTTAACAGAGGGTGCGAGCTCCTTCTCAACAGCCTGACCAACTGCTTCACCTATAATGACAGCCAGATTATTTGTACTGTAAGTATCTTGTTTTTCATTAAGCCGAGTTAGGATTGTTAATATCTCAGTATTCGATTCAATATTAGATTTCGCAGCCTCAACCTGCAGCTTTGCTAACTCATTTTGGTTGGCTGGTATTATACTTTGCAGCAACATCAACCCATTGACCTCACGACAATATTTCGCCAGTAAGTTAGAAGCTCGGTCTTTGGAACGTTGCTTAAGCCAAACATTGAGAGCCAGCACCAACATAAAAGTTAAAGCCGTCAACATCCCTATAAGCGATGTAAAAAAAGCGGTTTTCATACCATTTAGTAGTGTCGTAGCTGACTGCATTAGGGCCTGTGAACTACTTGCTGGTTCAAAACTACTTAGCCCAATTGTAATCCCCCAAAATGTTCCTAATACACCAGCGGTTGTTAGGAGAGCAGGAACAAATCGATAAGGGGATGCAGGAATAGATGGCAATAAAGTTTCATTAGAAGAAGCAATTAAGTATTTACCATCATCATCTCTTTTTAACTGTTTTTGCCCGTCTAAATCATAATCCTGCAAAAAATTGCCACTTACAACCTGTCTTGAATGGTAAGTTTTGAAAGCTATATCTATTTTTTCAGGTTTGGTTTTAAGCCAGTTTGACCTGCTCCCCACTTTCTAATCCATAAAAAACTTAGTAATGT
>TARA_R110000787_G_scaffold113480_2_pt1 | contig 10933 bp, 13 predicted proteins | sample TARA_R110000787 | Tara Oceans TARA_R110000787 (sample SAMEA4397920) | marine metagenome | biome: Polar Biome; feature: [DCM] deep chlorophyll maximum layer (ENVO:01000326); material: water (ENVO:00002006), including particulate matter (ENVO:01000060) such as... | depth 35 m
TTTCAAGGGTTTTCGGATATAGGCGCAGAGTACACTGACGCCATAGCCAAAGAGGTGTATCAAAACACCCTGACAGGCCGATCATTCGCAGACAGCGTAAACTCCATTAAGCAGGTCGCAGGGGGCGATTTAGCGCGATATGCCAATCAACAGGTACACGATTCGCTTATGCAGTTCGACGCCACCATTAACGTCGCAATAGGCAAAGAGGCGGGGGCAACAAGATGGAAATATGTCGGCAGTTTGATTGAAACTTCACGTCAGTTTTGCAAAGACCACGAAGGCGAGGTCATGGACGATGAAAGGATTGAGCAGCTATGGGGTACAAGTTGGGCGGGCAAAGCATCAGGAGATCCGTTTATAGTCCGCGGCGGTTACAATTGCGGCCACAGGTTTAGGCCAGTATTTGACGAAGAAACTGGAGAAGTAGAAGAAAAAGAACCGCAGCAAACGCAGGGAGCTTTCCCGAAAGCAGAAACTGGACTCCCAAAGCCGTGGAACGATTTAGCTAACTCTGACGGGGGCATTAGACCAGAAGCTGCAAAGATAATTGCAGGACTAGATAAGCCCGAGATAAAAGCATCAAGAAGCAGGGCTTTTTATAACTCTGGCACTAAGTCAATTTCGACTTATAAAAAAGACAAAGGCGTTTTCTTGCATGAGTACGGTCATCATATAGATTACGACCTCGGTGGATCGGCAACATCGACCGTTTCAGAAGCATTTTTTCCTGATGCAGCCAAGTTGGACGCTAAAAAATTGGGCGTATTTCAGCAATTTAAAGAGACTCTTAGTCCTTTACAGAAGCAAAGATCTCGTGACGCTGCGGTAATCAGTAGAGTCAAAGAACTGCGGAACGAATTAATGGAGACGGTGCCATATATCCCCAAGTCGGGCAAATGGAAAGGAATTACAAGAGGAACTACGTCGGTGCCGAAATTCCCAGGAGCCGACTTAATCTCTGACATCATAGACAGCATGAGTCAAGGAGCTATGTACGACGAAGCAAGGGGTTTTGGTCATGGAGGTAATTATTTCATGGGAAGAAATGCTGTTAAATTTCAGCAAACTGAAAACTTTGCCAACATGTTCTCCTTATGGTCTCAGGACGGGGAAGGATGGGACAAGGCGCAAGAGTTATTTCCTAAATTAACCGAAGAATTTTTAGACATAGTTGGGGAGTTTGGCTAATGGACGAGGCAATAAGTGAACATGTAGAAATCTTTGGGGTCGAGCCTTACGTTATTGGATTGTATTGGGCTAACCAAGAATTGTTGTTAGATAACATTTATCAGGCAATTGAGGATGAAAAGCCTTATGATGAGCGGTTAGAATTAACTTCTGAGGAGTTAGAATCGTACAACAAAAGCCAATTGATGTTTTAACATTTTAAAACATAGAGCAAAAAACCACTGAAGGAGTAACATCATGCCACAAGGTAAAGGAACATACGGATCTAAAGTAGGTAGGCCAGGAAAGAAGAAAAAGAAAAAAGTGAAAAAATAAGCGCCTATGGTACACTTGCAATTCACAAATACTCTTTAAGAGGCGCGCGACATGAGCGATGAAACCATGGAAACACAAGCAGAGACTGAAACTGTTGAAGTAGAAACACAGGAAAGCAAGACCTTTACGCAGGAAGAACTTGACCGCATTGTTGCGGATCGCGTTGCTAGGGAGCAGCGAAAGTTCGACAAGAAGATACAAGGCATTGATCTGGATGACGCAAAAGACTTAATGGCGCAGCGAGAAGCTGCCCAACTTGAGCGCAAGAAAGAACGTGGCGAGTTTGATTCTATCCTAAAGCAAGCGGTCGAAAAAAAAGACATGGAGATTCAGAGTTATAAAAACAAGTTGCAGCAGACGCTCGTTGACGGAGCGATCTTAGGTGCGGCAAGTAACAATAACGCTGTTAATCCAAATCAAGTTTCACAGTTGCTGAAAGACCAAACCAGACTGTCAGATGACGGAACGGTCGAGGTGCTGGACGCTAACGGCACGCCGCGCTACAATGACAGCGGTGATTTGTTATCCGTCGATGAGATGGTAACTGAATTCTTGACAGTAAACCCGCACATGGTCAAAGCCTCTCAAGGCGGTATTGGCTCGACGGGTAACACTGGCGGCTCTACGCAGAAGCCTACATCTGTGGCTGATATGGTTGCAAACTGGGGAAATGGAGGCAAAGAAGCATTTGCCGCCATGAAGAAAAAGTAACCACAAACCACAAACTCATTTTATTAAAGGCAATTTATTATGGCTGCAACTACTTCAACAACTCTTGACGACCTGTTCGTCAATATCGTGGCTCAAGCACGTTTCACTGCTGAGGAGCAATCTCTCATGCTTGGCTTGGTTACGATGTACAATATCCAATCGCAAGCGGGCAAAACAATTCAGGTTCCTAAGTACCCGGCTATCGCAGCGGCGAACTTAACCGAAGGTACCGATATGTCTAGCACTACCGTCTCTACTTCCTCAGTTGCTGTAACTGTAGGCGAAGTGGGCGCGCAGGTTTTATTGACTGACATGGCTACCTATGGCGACGGCAACCCTGCTGTAGAGCTGGGTACTGTTCTCGGTAACGCTATTGCTACCAAGATCGATACCGACCTCATCGCTTTGTTCGACGGTTTTTCTACCTCTTTCGGCACCGCAGGCGCTGAAATTACGGTAGCTGATCTATTCAAAGCAGCCGCAACTTTGCGCTCAAACAAGGTGACTGGCGCTATTAACGCTGTCGTGCATCCTTTCCAAGCGTATCAATTGAAAGCTAACCTGACGAACACCTTTGCTAACCCAAATGGTGGCGATTTGCAGAACGAAGCAATGCGCAACGGTTACGTTGGAACGATCGCCGGTATCAATGTGTATGAGTCTGCCAATTTAACTATTGACGGCTCGGGCGACACTAAAGGCGCAGTATTTGCTCCTGAAGCTCTGATGATCGCTATGAAGCGTGACTTCAACATTGCCCCACAGCGTGATGAGTCCCTTCGTGCATTCGAGCTTAACGCTACCGCCGTATATGGCGTTGCAGAGCTTGACGATGCGTTCGGCGTTGAAATTCTTTCTGACGCTACAATCTAAGCCTGTGCCCACCTCTTTCGGGGGGTGGGCCATTTATTGAGGTTAGTAATGGCGTATTCTAGCGATGCAGATTTATTGAAACTGATACCCGACATCCTTGATCTAGGGATACAGTCGTTTGTGTTAGAGCATCCCAAAGCAGAGGCCGATATTCAGCGAGAGCTGCGGATTAAATGGTGGCCTAGAAAGAACATATCAGGCGAGATGGACAACTCCAAACTAACCGCCGCCCAGTTTACTGCCGTGAGCGCTTATTTAGTTTTGTGGCGTTATGCCTTGCCCCAGTTAACAAATTGGACAGAGGGCGATCGGTTCGGCAATATGATCGAATTTTATAAAGCTCGTTATGGCGAAGAACTGGAATCAGTGTTAGCTGATGGCGTTGACTATGACGCTGACGGTGACGGAAACGTCAAAGAAGACGAAAAGCAACCTGTAGGGCTTAGGTTAGACAGATAATGCAAGTTAATATTAAGTCCAATGCTAAAGAAATATCAAAGCGTGTTGGCAAGAAAGGAAAAGAATTAGCGGCAAGCGTCAAAAGAGCGTTGTCGATTACTGCCCAAACTGGCATTAATATTATCGAGGCTAGAACCAACAAAGGTTTAGGCTTCAAGGGCGGTAAGTTTAAAGATTACACCCCAATTTATGCGGCTTTTAGAGCAAGCAAGGGCAGGGGTAAAAATCCAGATTTACAGTTCACGCGTCAGATGTTGGGTTCAATGACCTCCAAAGCAAGCGCTAGGCAGGCTGAGATATTTTTTACGAGAGCCACAGAGGCGAAGAAAGCGGCCATGAACAACAAGTCTAGGCCGTTTTTCGGGTTCAGTAGCAGCGAAGAAAAGCAGCTTGGCGAAGTATTCTTCAGGGCCTTAAAATGAGCATCAGAGAAAGTATTGCGAACAATTTGGTCGATACACTGCAAGCGGTTATAACGCCGGTCAACATAAAGTATGTTACTCGCGAGCCATTTGATTTTGCCAAGTTATCAAGCGCGCAATTTCCTGCAATTTTAGTTCGCAGCGCAGGAGAAGATAGGGAAGATAGCAGTATTGGCGGGTCAATCACGCAGCGGATGGCTACTATAAATTATGATCTCATCTGTTATGTTAAAGGTTCTGTAATCGATACGGCCAGAAATAACATAATAGCGGCTATCGAAAGCGGTCTTGATGTGGATCGTTTGCGCGGGGGGTTCGCACTAGACACGCAAATCACCCAAGTTGAGATCGACGAAGGTTCCATTGACCCTGTTGGCGGGGTCATTATTACAGTTCGCGTTTTGTATCAGTACACTCGCGGCGCAACTTAAACACAACTAGAAGGTAATTCTTATGGCGACTAAAACAGGCGCATCGGGAGTAGTAAAAATTGCAGCATCAGGCGGCACTGTGGCCGTGGTTGGCGAAGTACGTTCGTTCACGTTTGACGGTTCAGCAGACACCATTGAAGACTCGGTAATGGGCGATGTCGCGCGAACTTACAAAGAAGGATTGAAAACCAACACCGTATCGCTGGAAGTATATTGGGACGAAGCTGACGCACAGCAACTAATCCTTGACGAGCGAGCTTCTATCGACTTTGAAGTTTATCCCACCGGCACCGGCACCGGCGAAACTTTCTTTTCTGGCAGCGGCATCGTGACTTCGCGTTCAATTACAGGCGCATTTGACGGCATGGTTGAGGCTAGTTTCTCTATCCAGTGCAGTGGCGCTATAACCGAAGCACAAGTCTAAACGGGGTTAAGACATGGGATTAGCTAAAGAGCTACGAGCGAGAAGAAAGGTAGAGGCGAGGGAAGTTAGCGTCCCTGCATGGAGTGACGATGATGGGCCGTTTAAATTGTATTGCAGGCCGATAACCTGCTATGACTTGGATCGGCTTCAAAAAAAGCACCCTAACTTTTTAAGCAACACCACCATCGGGGCTATGGTTGACTTGATTCTAATGAAAGCAGTGGATGAAAGTGGCGATAAGATTTTTGCGGCTGCTGATCGAATTGATTTGATGGGCGAAGAAACAAACGTGATTTCTGACATTGCCAACCAGATGTTTGCAGAGATCGAATCTGTTGAGGCTTTAGAGGGAAACTGAAAGGCGATCGGTCGCGGATGAATTTGCTTTCCTTGGCTGATCGCCTAAACCTCACCATTGCAGAAGCAGAGCAGATGCCTGTCAGCCACTTTAACGAATGGCTGGCTTATTTCCAGATAATAAGTGAGAACAATGGCTGAAAATGTAAGCATCACAATTAGGGCGTTTGATAAAACTCAAAAAAGTTTTAAAACCGTCACCTCTGGATTAGCAAAAGTCACTGGCGCAGTATTCTCAATGCGCACCGCTTTGGTTGGCGTTGCAGGCATAGCAGGATTTGGGTTGCTCGTTCGCTCGTCATTAAACGCAACGGACTCCTTAGCTAAAACAGCGGCAAAGATTGGAACAACCACCGAATCTTTAGGCGGGTTGAGATATGCGGCAGAGCTTACTGGCGTAGCAACCAACACAATGGACATGGCTTTACAGCGGTTTACTAGGCGAACTGCTGAAGCGGCTATGGGCACCGGTGAAGCAAAAGCGGCAATTAAAGAGCTTGGCTTAAATGCTCAAGAGTTAAATCGAATGCCGTTAGATAAGCGCATGGTTGTCCTGGCCGATGCGTTTTTTGGCGTCACAAACGAATCAGACAGGCTTAGGCTGGCTTTCAAGTTGTTTGACAGCGAGGGCGCGGCATTAGTCAACACCTTATCCGGCGGCGGTGACGCCTTAAAAGATATGCTTGGTGAAGCAAAAGCGCTTGGCCTTACCATGTCAGGCAGTGCGGCAAAAGGCGTAGAAGATACTGTTGACGCTTTTACCAAACTGCAAAGCCTTTTCACAGGAGTTAGAGACCAGATAGTTGCGGCACTTGCCCCTGCTATCGAGGGCATGGTCGAGCGGTTTACTGCGTTTTTGCAAAGATCGATAGAGGCAAAAGGCGGGGTGGAGTTATTTGCGAGGTCATTAGCTGTTGATCTTTTGAAAGGAGTCCAAGGTGCTCTAATAGCTTTCCAGAACCTCGCTAATGGTTTTGTGAGCGTATACAACGGCGCTTTAGAAGCTAAAGACGCCTTGACCGGAATGTTTACGTCTGACGAAGAAAAAAATGCAAGACAATTAGCAAATGAGATTGGAGACGTAGAACAAGCCATATTAGACCGCACCGAAGCTCTAAAAAATGAAGCCAACCAAAAGTATACCAATTATCGTTTAGAACTAAATGCACTTGAGGCCGACAAAGCCAGATTATTGTTTTTGCAAAAATTATTAACGGCAGCCGAAGAATCTGAAGAGGGTTTTAAAACGCTTGCTAAATTTGATTTCGCTACAACACTAAACGCTCAAATTGCTCAACTGGTTGCCGACATTGGCAAAGTCGGAAGCAACATTGTTGACTTGCCTAAAGCAGTTATTCCCCCCCTAAACAATATAGAGCAAGCCTTCAAAGATTGGGGCGATACGATCCCTGATCTTAACGAGAGCATTAAGTCTCTTACAACTCAGGGCCTTGACGGATTAACCGACGCGTTAACAGCAGGCATTACAGGCGCGGCTAACTTTGCTGACGCCATAAAGAATATGGCCAAGTCGGTTGTTGACAGCCTAATCAAGATGTTGGTCCAAAAATATATTGTGGATGCGGCGTTTGGATTTATAACGTCTAAGATTAGCTCATTAAGCCCAAGCACAAAGGGCGCAACCCCTCCGCCCGAAAAGGCCATTGGCGGCCCCGTCTTTCAAGGCGAAAGAACTTTGGTGGGTGAGCGCGGCCCAGAAATCTTTGTGCCTAATGCCAACGGGTCAATTATACCAAATCATAAACTTGGCGGCGGAAGTGGCGTCACAATAAATCAAACGGTCAATATCACAACCGGCATTCAATCCACCGTGAGAGCCGAAGTTATGAACTTGCTTCCCGCAATATCAAAAGCATCCCAGAACGGTGTTGCTGATGCGCGGTTGCGCGGCGGCCAATATGCGAGGGCGTTAGGATAATGGCAAACTTTCCTAATATTGGGGCTACCAATATATCAATGCGACTACGCAGAGCTGACGCTGTAGCCAGAAGCCCGTTCACTTTTTCACAGCAAGTCTATCAGCATCAGGGTTCGCAATGGGAAATGGAAATGACCCTGCCCCGTTTAAATTATGCAGAATCTAGGGAAGTTGAAGCGTTTTTATTAAAGACGCGCGGGCAAGCCGAGACATTTTTTGCGGGCAACCCGTTGCACACTTCGACCGCAGTTGTAAGCCTTTCCGCTGCAACTCAGACAAGAGACACAGTGTTACAGTGCCAGGGCAGCGAAGTATCCGCAGGAACATACTTCCAACTAGGCAACCACCTTTATATGTGTACAGACTACTTTGGCGGCTCTGGAGTGATGCAAATACAGCCCCCGATGCGCGAAAGTTTATCGCTATTGAACGCATTTGATTGCGGGTTAATCACTGACGCTGCAACGACTAGCGATGATGACGGGTTAGTTTCTCAGGCTACAACAGAAACCGTAGATTTTGGGCTAATAACGGTTGCCGTATCCAGCACGTATTTAAATTTTCTTAACCCGAAATGCCTGTGGCGCATGTCTTCAAGCGACACTGGATGGGCAACTGACGTTGCAAGTATGACCGGATTCACCTTTAGTTTTGTTGAGGCGCTGTGAGAACTTTATCTAGCCAGATGCAAACGATTGCTCAGTCTAAGGTTTTGCGTCCGATCATATTGATTGACTTAATGTTTACTAGCAGTCCTTTGTATATTTGGAACGGGAATGGCACGCTGGTTCACTCATCAACGGATTATTTAGGTGTTGGCGATTTAATATCTATCGGATCTATCAGCGAAAAGACAGACCTAACAGCAACAGGAGTTTCAATCACGCTGGCAGGAATTAAACAATCTCTGCTGACTATCGCGCTCGCAGAACCTTACCAAAATAGGCCGGTTACAATTAGGCTTGGAGCAATAAACGAGTCAGGCGACTTGGTTTCTAGTCCGGTTGTGATGTTTGAAGGTAGAATGGACGTAATGACCATCCAAGACGACGGCAGCATCGCAACCATCACTGTCCAATGCGAAAGCAAGTTAATCCAGCTCGACAGGGATTTTGTCAGAAGGTATACCGCAGAAGACCAGAAAATAGACTTTCCCGATGATACAGGGTTGGATTTCATGGCAAAAATCCAAGGAATTGCGATACCTTGGGGCATATCTAACTCTGCATCTAGTTCAGGCGGAGCCCCAAACTTTGATACCACCAAATATCGCATGAAGTAGCCCATCATCTGGTTGTGAAGACGTTTCAGGGGAATATATGAAGATAGCGCACGAGTGTATGGCGTCCGTAAAGGAAGACATCCAGCCATTGATAGAGAAGCACTGGGAGTTGGTAGCCCTAAATCAAGGAGCAATTAAATTAAACCCCGATTGGGAAAGATACGCAGAGCTTGATGCAGCAGGAATCTTGAGAATTTTTACTGCGCGAGATAACGGCGAGTTAGTTGGCTATTGCGTTTTATTAGTAAATCATAGCCTTCATTACAAAGATCATATTTTTGCAATCAATGATGTGGTGTTTGTGTTGCCTGATAGCAGAGCAGGGGCAACTGGTTATCACTTAATAAAGTATGCAGAAAATCACTGTAAAGAAAACGGGGTGTCTTTGTTAAACATCAACACCAAAGTGCATATTCCTTTTGACAGTCTTATGGAAAGAATGGATTTTGAATTAACAGAAAGACTTTATTCTAAATATCTAGGCAATAATAATGGCCGTTAGTTTAATCGCAGGATTGATAACCGCAGCAGGGGCGCTTGCTACCGAAATGATCGTGGCGGCAGCATTCCTGAAGACGTGGGCAATATTTACTGCATTATCTGCGGTAAGCAGAGCGTTGGCCCCTAGCCCGTCTTTTGGCGCTATTCTTAGCGGCACAACGGTAATGAGCAGAGAGGCTACCCCTAGTCGCAAGATTGTTTACGGGCGGGCCAGGGTGGGCGGGTCGATAGCTTACCTAGATGGGACTGGCACAGATAATGAATACTTACATATCGTGCTTCTTATATCCGCTCGAAAAATAGACGGTTATGAGGCAATGTATTTCAATGAAGAAAAAGTGTGGGAAAACGGCTCTTTTCTTGGGAGTTGGGGCACTTATGTGACGTTGTCAACTCACAACGGAACCCAAACACTAGCCGATTCAAGTTTGGTTGATGCGTCTACAGCTTGGACAAGCACAAGCGTATTGAATGGCATTGCTTACACCTACGTCCGATTGAAACAGTCGAATGAGAAATTTCCTCGCGGCCTGCCTAATATTTCGTTTGTAGTTCGCGGAAAGCCTGTCTACGATCCGCAAAAAGATTCAACAAGCGCTTACTATGACGCTTCGCTGGGCGTTAGCACACAAAGGTTAAACGACGAAACCACCTGGCAGTTTTCGCAGAACCCCGCTCTGATTAAAGCGGACTATATAGCTGACGCAAAATACGGATTAGGCGAGAGCTACGCCTCTATCAATGCCGCCTCACTGGACTTGGCTGAGACGGTTTCAAATCAGTTGGTTTCGGTGACTGGAGGCGGTACACAAAGAAGATATTCGCTCGACGGTGTCGTTGACACGGCAAATACTCGCAGAAACAATCTTGAATTAATGCTTTCTGCAACGAACGGACGGATAGTCCCGAGCGGGGGCGAATATTTCATTAGCGCGGCGTCTTATGTAGCGCCAACAGTTACAATCGACGAATCTATGCTAGTTGGAGGGATCTCAACCCAAACAAAAAACAGCATGTCAAATTTATTTAACGCGGTCAAAGGTGTTTTTCTTTCTAGCGAAGAAAACTACATTGCAACAGATTACCCTCCTGTTATTTCTTCTGCCTATGCCGTAGAAGATGGAGAGCCTATGTATTTAGAATTAAACCTTCCGTATACAAACAGCAATATTAGAGCTCAACAATTGGCTAAAATGAGCTTACTGGAATCGCGGCAACAAATATCTGTGACTTTGCCAATGAACTTGTCTGGCTTGCTGCTTAAAGCGGGAGATACTTTTTACCTAAATAATGAGCGACTTGGCTGGACGCAAAAGGTATTTCAAGTTTTAAGTTACGATTTCGATGTAGCTGCGACGGGAGAGTTAATTGTTGGAGTGAGTTGTATAGAGACAGAAGCATCTATTTACGATTGGGATGTTGCGGATCAAGTCGCTTATACCCCTGCGCCCATTATAAATTTGCCAACACCAACAGGAACAATTCAATATTCCGAAATTGCTCATGACGCAATTATACTTGCTGCTAATACGAATCTTGAAGTGGGGAAGGAGTATCACGTTGCCGCTAGTGGTTTAACACTGACGCTGCCCCTTTCTATACAATTCAGCCCAACTGGTGCCACTGTTGGAGAAACTATTGCAATCAGCGTTGGCGATTTTGAAGACACCATAATTGATCCCAACGGCGAGAGGATATTGTCGGATACTGCCGACAGATTAATCAACCTAGCAAACAAAGGATTCACTTTAGTTTATACTGGTTCTGCTTACGGTTGGGCTGTCAGATGAGTATTAACTTATTTCCCCCATCAATTGCCGTTTCTGTTTGGGCGGTTAAAACGTCAAACTATAATTTAATCGCGGGTGATAAAATAATTGGCAATCACGCGTCCACTGCGATTTCCTTGACGTTGCCGTCGTCGCCTAGCGCCGGAGATTCTGTAGAGGTTAAAAATGCGGGAGCGGCATTAGTCACTTTGGACAGAAACGGATCAAACATTGATTCAACCGCTGCTAATGCCACTGT
>TARA_R110000787_G_scaffold192886_11_pt1 | contig 10933 bp, 11 predicted proteins | sample TARA_R110000787 | Tara Oceans TARA_R110000787 (sample SAMEA4397920) | marine metagenome | biome: Polar Biome; feature: [DCM] deep chlorophyll maximum layer (ENVO:01000326); material: water (ENVO:00002006), including particulate matter (ENVO:01000060) such as... | depth 35 m
AGTGTAAAATAATTATAAAAGAATTTAAAAATGAAAAATTTAAAAGAGAAATTATTTTTAGGATGCTTCGCAATTATAGTCCTAACAATTACAAGTTGTGATGATAACTATAATAATGATGATGAAAATCTTGACTTAATCACAGCAAATGTTGACGTATCTTCAGATGCTACACTCGGTACTGTTTTAGTTGATGGAAATGGTAATTCACTATAGTTTTTCGCGAAAGACACAAAAGAAACTTCTCAATGTATTGATGGATGCCTAGATACTTGGCCTGTTTTTTATGATGTAAATATTCTAGTTGGTACTGGATTGGATGTAAATGACTTTAATACAATAACAAGAGTAGATGGAACTAAGCAAACGACTTATAAAAACTGGCCTCTTTACTATTTTGCGAATGACAGCAACGCTGGTGAAACAAATGGAGATGGTGTAGGTGGAGTTTGGTTTATTGCAAAACCAGATTATTCTATAATGTATACAAATGCACAGTCAACAGGAAACGATGGGAACGATGGGAACAATTACATGGGAGACTATTCAATAGGTAATGGAGTAACCAATTATATAGTTAGTGTTGCAAGAAGAACAATGTATACGTTCTCAAATTATCAAAATAATACAAACAATTTTACTGCTACTGACTTTTCTAACAATAGTGTTTGGCCTATAGTAGAAATTACATTAGATCAAATACCTAGTACTTTAGATGGCTCTATTTTGGAACAATTACTGTATCTGGAAGAACTCAATTAACGTATAAAGGATGGCCTTTATATTATTTTGGACAAGATACTGAAAGAGGAGATAACAAAGGTGTTAGTGTTCCAAACCCAGAGGTTTGGCCAATTGCGAATCGAAATATTACAGTTGCTCGATAGAGTTCTCGATAGTAGATTAAGAAAGTGGTTAAAGATTGAATAATTAATTAAATGCAAGAGCCCTGAAAATTTTTCAGGGCTTTTTTTTTTGAGCTAGAATCTAGTTTCGTTATTTTTTTATGAATTCTAATTCTTTTTTTGCAAGTTTCGAGAAAATGTTACTTCTTAATCGTCTTCCTTCAATTGTTGTATGGTATGGATGATTAGAAAAGAGTGTGTCATTTAAAACAAAAGAATTTGGTTTTCCAATAAGCTTTATAGACGTGTCTTTATAAAAATTTAAAAGGTCATCAGTAATCCAAGTATCATAATCAGAAATAGGATATGGTGGAAATGTCACAAAAAAGGAGGCTCCTTTTTCATGAATCTTTTTATTTGCTTTTATGAGTGCTTGTTTAAAATCAAAACTACTTGCTGGCCTCATATTACTTCTTTCGTATTTACTTTTATCAGAAGGGTTCCAACTTTTTTTATCTTTATGATGATCCATATAGTCACCTCTGTTTGTATGATTAGCTTCTGTGAATAAATTTGGATACAAAGTCATTTTGAGTAATCTATAAGAAAATAGAATATTCATTCTCGGGACATTAAAAATAAATTCTCTTTTTTGATTTTCAACAAGGTATTTGTATAAACTTGGGCTATTATATACCGAAGCCATTTGCGGAATTGTAATGGGCCTATTAAAATTATAATAATGAACAAATTCTGGTCCGAAAACTATAATATCACCTTCTTTCACTTTATCGGTCATATAGTTTAATACAAAACCAGCATTATGAGCAAAACTAAAGGATGTATTATAAACTTCTTTTTGTAGTTCTGTTGATACTAATTCTGAATCAAAAGAATTTCTCATACTAGAGCCGCCAACTGCAAATACTATGTTTTGAGGAGATTTGTCTAGAAAAGAGTTTAGAGTATTTTCATTTTTTAAAAACTTTTCCCCAGAACTTAATACTGTAAAAAACAGTAAGTTAATGGAGATTACACCTATAAATAGTGCTGAAGTTTTTAGAATGAATTTTTTCATTAAAATTGAAAATATATAAAACTTTGTGGTTCGTTAGTTGTTGAATAAAACAATATTACATGTATTATGATGATATAGAATAGATACCGGACATATTCATTTTGAATTTTAATAGACTCTGATTTTCTTGATATCCATTCTGAAATTACAAATAGTATAATAATAATTGCAAAAAAATTAAACCCTATGCTTTTGCCATCTTGATTAGAAAACATTCTAAAAATATAATCTAAAGCAATCGTCATATTTTCTGCTCTAAAGAAAATCCAGGCAAATGTTGTAAGACAGAATGTAATTATAATTTGAAAAACTTCTTTTAAGGAGGGTAACAAATTGTCTTTAGCAATTTCGGTAAGATTTTTTCTATTTCTATTTGTTAGCAATAGCGGTAAGAAATAGATAGCATTTAGAGCCCCCCAAGAAATAAATGTCCAATTGGCTCCATGCCAAAAACCACTGACAATAAAAATAATGAGTACGTTTCTTACTTTTTTATATTTTGAACCTCGAGAACCCCCTAAAGGAATGTATAAATAATCTCTAAACCAAGTTGATAAGGAGATATGCCATCGTCTCCAAAATTCAGCAATGTCTCTAGAAAAGTATGGGTAATTAAAATTACGCATGAGTTTAAATCCAAATAATCTAGCAACACCAATTGCAATATCTGAATATCCAGAAAAATCCCCATAGATTTGAAATGCAAAAAAAACAGCTCCTAAAGCTAAGGTTGTTCCAGATTGATCTTGATAATTATTAAATATATCATTCGCAAAAACGGCACAGTTATCTGCTATTACAATTTTTTTAAAAAATCCCCAGAGAATTAATCTCATCCCTGAAGTAGCTAGTTCATAGCTAAAAGTTCTTTTTGCAAAAAACTGAGGCAATAGATTTGAAGCTCTTTCTATTGGTCCTGCAACAAGTTGAGGAAAGAAAGAAACAAAACTAGCAAAACCAATAAAGTTTTTAGTAGGGTTGATTTTTTTCTTGAAAACATCAATTGTATAGCTTAAAGTTTGAAATGTATAAAAGGAAATTCCAACAGGTAGAATAATGTTTAATGAACTTTTATGCATGGTTATTCCTAGTTGTGACCATGCATCTATCCAATTGTCTACAAAGAAATTATAATATTTAAAAACACCTAAGAGTCCTAAATTAAAAATTAAACTGGTATACAATAAGTATTTTCTTTTTCTATTATCGATGGTTTTATCTAACAATAAACCAATAGAATAATCGACTAAAGTGCTGGCAAGAATTAAAAACAAGAAACGCCAATCCCACCAGCCATAAAATAAATAGCTAGCAAAAAGAATGAATAAATTTTGAGTTTTGAGTTTTTTAAAAACAAACCAATAGAGTAAAAAAACACTAGGTAGAAAAAGTAAAAAATCTATAGAATTGAATAGCATTAAAAAACACTTTGAGCGAAAATACAATTTTATTAGAAACGAGATCTCTTATTTTAAGAAAGCTTAATGTAGCTAATTACTTATTTTCCAATTTAATTTTATGTAATAATTTATCCGAATTTATAAATTCTGAAATAATTTTAAATCTAATATGATTAATAGTTCCGTCAAAATAAGTAGCCCATGAATCTTCTTTAAACAAGTGTTTTATTTGCTTAATTCTTTTTTGAGCTTCAGAATATGTAAATAAATGATGTGCAGCGTCTTCTTTTTTAGGTTGAAGCTTTACTGTTTTTTCTTCAAAATCAACATCGATATAAAATAGTTTTTCGCTTTCATTTAATGGGTAAAAATCCACCCATTTTGCGTAAGAAATTACTACTTGCTGATTTTTATACTCATTATTAGAAATTAATTTCCATCTACAATTGGCAACTCTTCCCCAGTGATTAGATTTTCTATAAACACCTTCTTTAGTGAAGTAATATAAGCTATTTGATTTACTTGTAAAGTGAGTTTTTTCAGGAAACTGAAACGTATCTACCTGTTGGAACTCACAAAAAGTATGTTTAAAAAAATTAGTTTGATTATACGTTTTCAATTACTACAATTATTTAATCACTAATTTTCTGGATGGCTCTCTATAAAATCCTTTAATAGTAATTGTGTCTTTATCAAATTTTACTTTTGCGAAAGCAGAAGAACTATTCGTATCTACCATTCCTTTAAAGGTTAGGTAATGAACATTATTTACAAATTGATATGCACCAGCATGATTATGTCCATTAAAAAATATTTTTACATTTTTATAGGGTTTTATCAATGATATAAACTGTTCTCTATTCCATATGTTATGCCCATCAATAGGGAAAATAGGGAAATGACAATAAAAACCAACTTTCTGATTATTTTGAACCGCTTTATCTAATTCTTCTTTAACCCACGTTAATTGATTTGTACTTAGTCCTCCATTCCATTTTTTTAAATAAGGCAAATCTTTATCTTTTAACAAATTAAAAAGAGAATCTGTTTGTTCTTTTTTAGTTTTAGTTAAGGCTCCAAAAAAGCTAAGATCATTACCATCTAAAACAATAAAACGCCAATTTTTTTCGACAAAACTATAATACCTATCCTTTAGGTTTAACTTCCTAATCACTTCCTCTTTTAAAGAATCTTTTACTTCAAAATCATGATTCCCTAAGACATGGTAGGATCTAGATTTTAATTTCTTCCAAGTAGGCAGAACACTATCTAGGCTTTTAAAATCTTTATCTATAAAATCTCCTAAATGGATGGTATAGTTTAACGAGTCTTTATTTAAAATTGAAACGGCTTCTTTTAATCTTTGCGGAGCTTTTTTATAATATCTATCCCATTTTACTTCACAATTGCAATATTGACAATCTGATATAACACCTATTTTAAAAGAAGTATCATTTGACTTTTTACACGAAAAAGCGCTTAATAATATTAGTAAAAGAACAACAATTTTTTTCATGAATAAATGCTTTTTAATATATAAATATACTGCATTCTAAAAACAAAAACGCAACCAAATGAATGATTGCGTTTTAAAATTTATTAAAAGTCTAAAGATTTACTTAACCTCTTCGAAATCTACATCTTCAACATTGTCTCCTTCGCTTGCAGCAGCTTCAGGTTGACCTTGCTCTGCTCCAGGATTTGCTCCAGCTTCTTGTTCAGCTTTGTACATTTCTTCAGAAGCAACTTTCCAAGCCTCATTAATCTTCTCCATTGCAGCATCAATTTGTGCAATATCTTTAGATTCGTGAGCAGCTTTTAATTCTACTAAAGCAGCTTCAATTGGACCTTTTTTATCGTCAGACAATTTTTCTCCAAACTCCTTCAATTGATTTTCTGTTTGGAAAATCATTCCATCAGCAGCATTTATTTTTTCAGCAGTTTCTTTTGCCGCTTTATCAGCGTCAGCATTTGCTTCAGCTTCTTGTTTCATTTTCTCGATATCTTCTTCTGATAAACCTGAAGAAGCTTCAATTCTAATCTCGTGAGATTTGTTCGTTCCTTTGTCTAATGCAGAAACTTTAATAATTCCGTTTGCATCAATATCAAAAGTTACTTCAACTTGAGGAACTCCTCTTTGTGCTGGAGGTAAACCATCTAAATGGAAACGACCAATCGTATTATTATCAGCAGCCATTGCTCTTTCACCTTGTAAAACGTGAATTTCAACAGATGGTTGATTGTCTACTGCTGTAGAGAATACTTGAGATTTCTTTGTTGGAATGGTTGTATTCGCATCAATTAATTTTGTGAATACATTCCCCATTGTTTCAATACCTAATGATAAAGGTGTTACGTCTAATAATAACACATCTTTTACCTCACCAGTTAAAACTCCACCTTGTATAGCAGCTCCTAAAGAAACAACTTCATCAGGATTCACTCCTTTACTTGGCGATTTTCCAAAGAATTTTTGAACAGCTTCTTGAATTGCAGGAATTCTTGTAGAACCACCTACTAAAATAATTTCATCAATATCTGCAGTAGTTAAGTCAGCCGCTTTTAATGCTTTTTCACAAGGTTTAATCGTTCTCTTTACTAAATCATCGATCAATTGCTCAAACTTCGCTTTTGATAAAGTTCTTACTAAGTGTTTTGGGCCACTAGCTGTAGCTGTTACATATGGTAAGTTAATCTCAGTTGAAGAAGTACTAGATAATTCGATTTTTGCTTTTTCAGCAGCTTCTTTTAAACGTTGTAAAGCCATTGGATCTTTTCTTAAATCCATGTTCTCTTCCGCTTTAAATTCTTCCGCTAACCAGTTGATTATTTTTTCATCAACATCATCACCACCTAAATGTGTATCTCCATCAGTTGCTAATACTTCAAAAACTCCATCTCCTAATTCTAAGATAGAAACATCATGTGTTCCTCCACCAAAATCAAATACGGCAATTTTCTTATCGTCATTAGCTTTATCTAAACCATAAGCTAACGCAGCAGCAGTTGGTTCATTAATAATTCTACTTACTTTTAAACCAGCAATTTCTGCAGCTTCTTTAGTAGCTTGTCTTTGTGCATCATTAAAATATGCAGGAACAGTTACTACAGCTTCAGTTACATCATGACCTAAATAGTCTTCAGCAGTTTTTTTCATTTTCTGTAAAACCATTGCAGAAATTTCTTGCGGCGAATATAATCTTCCGTCAATATCTACACGTGGTGTGTCATTTTCTCCTTTTACTACTTTATAAGGAACTCTAGTTGCCTCTTTGGTAGATTCAGAGAATTTGTTTCCCATAAAACGTTTAATGGAATAAACGGTTTTTGTTGGATTTGTTACGGCTTGACGCTTTGCAGGATCGCCTACTTTACGTTCTCCACCTTCAACAAAAGCAACAATAGAAGGAGTCGTTCTTTTTCCTTCTGAATTAGGAATTACTACTGGCTCATTTCCTTCCATTACTGAAACACATGAGTTCGTTGTCCCTAAATCGATTCCTATAATTTTACTCATAATAATTATTTATATTTTTATTTGTTGTCTTAATTTTTACTATTGACTTATAGTCAATTTGTATGCCAACAGACTTTTATCTAAAGATTGTCAGAATTTTAAGCAACTTTTGCTTTTTTGGTGACATATTGACAGAATCTGTCTTCTTATTCATGAAATTTATTCATTTCTTCCAGTAGTATTTGGCTATATTTGGCTCCAATAAATCAATATTAAATAGGATTACATGAGTAAGTTTGATGAGAAAATTAGTTTTTATAAGGAAAACATGGATAAGTTAGGATTGCCTTATGAAGATGAATTATTTGATAAAGTTACAAGAGGCTTAGGCCCTTCAATATTTAAAAGAGATGCTGCAACTGTATCTACATCAGATGATAAAGAGGTTCATACCGTAAAACATAATTTTCTCATCAATAAACTCGGTTTAGAAGACGGAGAGTATTTAGATGGTGCAATTGCTAAAGTTGCAGATATGATGGGAAAAACGAATAGAGTAAAATATAGAGCAATTTTCTATTATTTACTAGTTAAAGAATTAGGACAAGAATCTAAAATTTTAAGCTGATGTCTCAATTTATTAGTGTTTTTGATATGCTAAAGATTGGTGTTGGGCCCTCAAGTTCTCACACTTTAGGCCCTTGGCGTGCTGCACAATCATTTGTTGAAAAACTTCAAATTAATGACTTATTTCATCGGATAGATGCAATTAAAATAGATTTATATGGCTCCTTGTCTCTTACAGGAAAAGGGCACGCTACCGATGTGGCAGTTCTTTTGGGCTTAAGTGGAGAAGATCCAGAAACTATAGATGTTAGAGAAATAGAAGATATCATTAAAGACATTGAACTGTTTAAGACTCTAAAACTTAATGGAATTAAAGAAGTGAAATTTTCTTCTGAGAATTTAGTCTTTAACAAGGAATTTCTGTCTTACAATCCTAATGGGATGACTTTTACTGGTTACTCAGGTGGAGTAGAAATTTCTAAAGAAACATTTTTTTCAATTGGTGGAGGTTTTATCATTCAAGAAGAGGATAATTTGGTTGAAGAAATAGAAATCACCAAACACAATTTTCCATATCCGGTGAACAGAGCTTTACAGTTAGAAGAATATTGTGAACTAGAAAATCTTCAAATTTCTGATATTGTTTATGCCAATGAGCTGGTTTTAAATTCTGCTGAAACCATAGATTCTGAGCTTACAAGGATTTGGGAAACAATGTTAGAATGCATGTATATCGGCTGTCATACTTCAGGAAACTTACCGGGAGGTTTGAATGTTAAAAGAAGAGCTTTTGATACGCATCAACGGTTAATAAAAGATTCTAGTTATAAGAATCCTCAAGAATGGATTACTGCCATTCGAAGTACAGAAGTTAAATTCCGAGAAATTTTAAAATGGGTGAGTTGTTTAGCGCTGTCTGTTAATGAAGTAAATGCATCCTTAGGAAGAGTTGTGACAGCACCAACAAATGGAAGTGCTGGAGTAATTCCCGCTGTTTTAATGTATTATTTAGTTATTGAAAATCATGAAGCCGATTTTGAACAGGTCAAGAGATTCTTATTAGTAGCTGGCGAAATTGGCAGCATTTTTAAAAAGAATGCAACTATTTCTGCTGCGATGGGAGGTTGTCAGGCTGAAATTGGCGTTTCATCTGCGATGGCAGCTGCAGGCTTAACAGAATTATTAGGAGGTACTGCTGCTCAGTGTTTATCTGCTGCAGAAATAGCAATGGAACATCATTTAGGATTAACCTGTGACCCAATTGGGGGCTTGGTTCAAATTCCATGTATCGAAAGAAATTCTATGGGAGCAATTAAAGCGATTCACGCCGCTGAAATGGCGCTAGAAACGAACCCGAAAGAATCATTGGTTCATTTAGATGAAGTAATAGATACCATGTGGGAAACCGCTAAAGACATGAATAAGAATTATAAAGAAACTTCAGAAGGTGGTTTGGCTGTTACGGTTAGATTGGTGGATTGCTAAAACAAAAAAAATCTCAAGAAAACATAAAGCTTTCTTGAGATCTTAACTAACTAACTAAAAGAAAACTAATCTTTAGAACTGTTTACAGCTAAATTGTAAACTACCAGTCCAAAACCAATTTTGTTTATAGCATCACCAATGTTATATATAACATTTAAATCCAATCCTCCGAAGATACCTTCATACCAACCTGGAGTTCCGGCCATATATCCAATTGGGTAAATTGCCCAACCTACTAATACAAACCAACATAAAGTTTTGTGTGCATTTAATACCGCTCCACCAGCTGCGACTGCTAATTTTTTAGCAGAACCTAACCAGATGTCGTATACAATCACAATGTAAGCTATTCCGGATACTAGACCCCATAACCAAGCATTGTCTCTATCTAAAGTTTCACCTATATATCCTGTTACTAACATCACAACTGATAAGAAGATTAATCTCCACATCATTGATTTTTTAGCACCAGCAACTTTTAGGATTAAATAGAACTCTACACACATTAATGGTACAGTTAAAATCCAATCTACATAACGAAAGAACGTTGGAGATTCTGCATTAGAAGCCCAATAATCTCTCATATACCAATAGTGTACTGCGGCGATAAAAGTAATAAGACCTGATACTAAAATTGAAGTACGCCATTTTTTATCAAAAGTATTCATAGAAAAGAAAAAGAATACAGCTGCTGCCATCATAGCCATACATCCAACAAAGAATGTAAAACCTACGTAATCGTCTGTTGCTATCTTAGCAACTGAAAAATAGTTTAATAAATAGTTCATAATGTATTTGATTTGTTAGTAATTAATTTTGTTTAATGTTTTGCAACATTATTCAAACAAAGCTACAAAAAAAAATATTAACTTTGAAAAAAAATCACCATTGAAAGTCGACTATCAAGATTTTATGATTTTTTTCACATTTCTGCTATTTTGGATAAGTATCCAATTTGGTCAAATTGTAGAAGACTCAATTGCTTATGTAATAGTACTTACAGTGGGGGTTATTCATGGTTCAAACGATTTCACCATCCTTAGAAAACAACAAAATAGTACTAGTAGTTTTATGAAATCGACAGGATTTTATTTATTTCTGATGCTTTTGTGTATTGCTAGTTATCTTATAAATTCTTTTATTGCTATTTTGTTTTTTGTCACATTGAGCTCTTATCATTTTGGAGAGCAACATTTAGAAGATAAAATAACGGGATCAAAAATTCTTAAAATATTCTCGTATGTTTTTTATGGCTTACTTGTTTTTTCTCTAATCTTTATAGAGAATATGAGTGATGTAGATAAAATTATGTTGAATTTAACCGGTAGTTTAATTCCTGAAATTTGGATACAAAGCATATTAGCTTGTTCATTCTTGTTTTTAATTGTCTCTTATGTTTATCAACTATTGAGAAAGTTGCCATCTAAAATCCATATCCTAAGAGAACTGTTTTATCTCGCCTTACTTTATTTAGTTTTTAAAACTAGCTCACTCATTCTAGGGTTTGCTATTTATTTTGTTCTATGGCACAGTATTCCTTCTATACTAGATCAGGCAAAATTTTTATCAGGGGGTAAAAGTAAAAAAGCAATTTTTAATTATTTTAAAACAGCTTTTATTTATTGGCTTATCAGCATTATAGGTTTACTGATTACTTATAACTACTTAAGTGAGAACCTATTTAGTTCAGTGATTTTTCTTGTTTTATTTGCTGTAACAGCACCACATGTTTGGGTGATGAATGGAATGAAGAATTCGTCTTTACCTAGTAAAGATTAATTCAGTTTCCGAAGACAAAGTTTCACTAAAACCATACCCTTCAATATTAAATCCTTTTAATTCCTCTATGGTATTTATATCATTATCGATAATATAACGAACCATAAACCCACGTGCTTTTTTTGCGTAGGTCATTACAATTTTATAGTCACCGTTTTTTAACTCTTTAAAAATCGGAGTAATCATCGGTACTTTTAATGCTTTGGTAGGAACGGCTTTAAAATATTCTGAACTTGCTAAATTGATTAATAAATCGTCATCTTGTAACTCTTCATCTAAAGCATCTGCAATTGTATTCCCCCAGAACTTGTATAAATTTTCT
>TARA_R110000787_G_scaffold276823_1_pt1 | contig 10922 bp, 5 predicted proteins | sample TARA_R110000787 | Tara Oceans TARA_R110000787 (sample SAMEA4397920) | marine metagenome | biome: Polar Biome; feature: [DCM] deep chlorophyll maximum layer (ENVO:01000326); material: water (ENVO:00002006), including particulate matter (ENVO:01000060) such as... | depth 35 m
CTTCGCTACCCTCAAAACCTACACCACGCGCCGGGACACGACCGAGAGGCAGAGAATATGGACACTCGGCGATGTAAAAACCAGATGCGTTTTTGGGCGCACATTTGATGTCGACTTTCCTATGGTGAATAACTAAAATAAGATGGCGTTGAGCGCTCAACCAAGCTGCATCGCTCATGACGCCAACGATTGGTCTTGTCGCAAAGCGTTCTCCAACTAGTATTTAAGCGTATACGCTTGCAAAATACCTACAGTCGGAATCCATTTTGACAGGAAAGCCGTCGAATGAAGAGGACTCCCGAAGTTACGACTGAACGACTCGGCCGCATTGTCGAGGAAGCGTCCAGTGAGGTTTACCTGTTCGCCACCGACGATTTTCGCTTCTTGCTGGTCAACCGGGGCGCACGCGACAATCTCGGGTTTTCAATGGAGGAACTCCGTGGGCGCACACCCTGGGACATAAAGCCGGAAATCTGTAGAGAGGATTTTCTCAAACTAGTGGAGCCCCTCATTTCGGGAGCGACCGAACGGCTCGATTTCGAAACAGTGCATCAGCGCAAGGACGGCACGCGCTACGATGTTTCGATCCGCCTCCAACTGATACAGCCTGACGGCGAGGGGGTTTACTACGCGGCGGTGCAGGACTTAAGTGAGCTCAGGCACACGCAGGCAGCGTTGCAAGAGAGCAATAGGCGCCTGGACGCCATCCTTAGCAACACGACAATGGCCGTCTTCATGATGGACGAGCGCCAGCACTGCGTTTTCATGAACAATGCTGCCGAGGAACTGACCGGCTTCACCTTGGCGGAAACCCAGGGCAAGACATTACACGAAGTCGTTCACCACACTTATCCTGACGGCCGCCACTTCCCGATCGAAGAATGCGCGATCGATCGTGCATTTCCGGAAGAAAATCAGACTGCAGGCGAAGAGATTTTCGTTCACAAAGACGGGAGCTTCTACCCCGTCGGTTTCACCGCCTCAGCCATGAGGGACGAGAGCGGAATCATGATCGGCACCATCATCGAGGCCCGCAACATTTCCGAAGATCTCAAAGTGCGGGCAGCAATGGAGGCTTTCAACAGCACCCTGGTAGAGCGGGTGGAGGACGCCATTCGTGAACGCAAAAAACTTGAACGGCAACTCGTTCAATCCCAGAAGATGGAAGCTGTGGGTCAGCTTACCGGCGGCGTAGCACATGACTTCAACAATCTCCTTCAAGTGATTGGCGGCAACCTTCAGCTGCTCGAAAAGGATATTGCCGGGGATGAGCGCCAACTCCGGCGAGTGCATAATGCGCTGGCGGGCGTTCGCAGGGGTGCCGAACTCGCCTCTCAGTTGCTGGCCTTCGGACGACAGCAGGCTCTTAATCCGAAACCCGTGAATATCGGACGACTGGTCCGGGGTATGGACGACATGCTCCGTCGTACATTGAGCGAGGCAGTAGAGATCGAGACGATAATTTCCGGTGGTTTGTGGAACTGCCTTGTGGATCCGACGCAGGTCGAAAATGTCATTCTCAATCTTGCCATCAACGCGCGGGATGCGATGGACAGGAGCGGTAAATTGACAATCGAAGTGGGCAACGCGTCGCTCGATGAGGCTTACGCGGCGCAACATGCGGAGGTCGTTCCCGGGCAGTATGTGATGCTCGCGGTCACCGACACTGGGAGCGGCATCCCCCACCATATCCTCAAAAAGGTATTCGAACCCTTCTTCACGACCAAAGACCCAGGGCAAGGCACTGGCTTGGGGCTGAGTATGGTCTACGGGTTCGTCAAGCAATCCAACGGACACATTAATATTTACAGCGAGGTGGGTGAGGGCACGACGGTTCGCATCTATTTGCCGCACACTCGCCAGAATGAAGAGATACTGGCTTCCGAGACACCGACGGCTCCTCAATCTATGGCGAATGAAGTAATATTGGTCGTCGAAGATGATGACACCGTACGGGCAACTTCTGTAGAACTTCTCTCAGATCTGGGCTACACAATATTGGAAGCCAGCAACGCGGATAACGGTCTGGCTATCGTTAACAGCGGGGCTAAAATCGATCTATTATTTACTGATGTGGTTATGCCGGGCGCGCTTAAAAGCCAGGAGCTGGCGCGTCGTGCTAAACAGAAGCTGCCATCTATCCAAGTGCTTTTTACCTCCGGTTACACCCAGAATGCCATCGTTCACGCCGGTCGGCTGGACGAAGGCGTCGAACTGATCGCGAAGCCTTTCACACGAGAAGGGCTTGCGCAGAAAATTCGCAATGTCTTGGACCTTGGAAGGCCTTCTGTATCTGCACCGACGCCTTCTGCACCGCTAACCTGCGAAGTTGCCAATCACGATGAAGGCGATGCTCTCAATTGTAAGTCCATTCTAATCGTAGAAGACCAAATCTTGGTCCGGAAGATCCTGAGTGAAATGCTGGAAGAATTGGGCCATAGAGTGGTCGGAACGGGCACGATACGAGAAGCGAAAGAAAAGCTCTCTCTGCAGAATTTCCACGTTGTAGTTACTGATCTTGGATTACCTGATGGGTCTGGTTTAGACATAGTTCAAGAAGTAATGGACAATAATCGGCATGTATCGGTAGTTATCTCATCAGGTCGAGACGCCAGCAACGATATAAGTGACATGCTTTGTAATTCAAGAATTCAATATCTTGAAAAGCCTTATAGCATTACCGCAATGAAAATCGCAATTAATAAGGCGATATCGATGTGATTTTAAAAATTGAATAATATATATTTTATATTTCCATAAGTTATTTTGTTGATAAAATTATCTAAATAATACACATATACATAAAATATACAAAAACTTGCGGTAATGCAATTGCGGCGTGATTTTCATATTTGGGCGCGGGTTTTGGCTGTTCAGGTTTACATTGAGCGAGCGGCGGGTCTTGAAAAAATAGTCGTTCGCGAACCTGCAGGTAAACGTCCTGTTCTGGCCGGCAAGGGACGGGCGCTAACGACAACTATCGCCACATCCCAACTCAGACCAGAAATTCGCCTATCGGCCAACACGCCCCTGTCCTACATCCCCCAATCCATGCCATGTTCCCCCCGCTCTTTCTCGCTGTCCGTCCCCCCTGGTCCCAGCGCGCCCATAAGCGCGCGCCCACACTTCGCAAAAATTCTCCTATTGCGAAATCGAAGCCACGCGTCCGTTCGCCCGCAATTGCGTAGCCTGCGATGGTGTGAACTTCACAGATTTGGCAAGGGCGCGGCGGCCGCTTGGCCGGGCCGCGCTTAGCCCTGGTCCTGATAGGCCATCTGCAAAATGCCCCAGTGCCGCCCCTTCACATGGATCGACGCGATCACCTGTTTGAGCAGCAGCACTTCGCCGCTCGCGGTCAGGCGGCGATAGGCTTTGATGCAGAAGGGCTGGGTGGTCCGCGCCTGTTCGCGCGTGTCGGCAAAGTCGAAGATCAGCCCCTGCCGCGCATGTTCCGCGTTCCACAGGTCGTCGCCCGGCCGCTGCGGCTGCGCGCGTTCGGGCATGGCGACCGCGCCATAGGCGTTGCGGTCGGTGAAGGTCATGCCGAACAGCCCGGTAAAGCCGCGCGCCCGTTCCTGCTGCGCGCGGGCGACGGGCAGGATCACCGCCTGCACGGGATGTGTATATTGCGGCGGGTTGGTGCCGGGGATCGGCGCATAATCGTCGCTGAAGATCGCCGCTTCGCTTGCCTCACCGCGCTCGATTGCCCGCTCGATGGCGTCCGCGACCTTTTGCGCGGACTCCAGGCTGAAGCGGATATAGGGCGAGTCTGGAATATCGACCCCGCTTTCGGCCAGATATTGCAGCAGCATATTGGTGTCGCTGCTGGCGGTCGACACGCGGCCCGACAGCCGTTGCAGCCCGTCGGCATTGTCGCTCGACGTGCTGGCCAGCGTCGCGATGCCGGTGCGGATCTCGCCCGCGGACCCGACCATCGACGCGATCCGCCGCGCCACCGTCTCGCTATTGCTCGACAGGTCGAGCATCAGCGCAGCGAGCCGTTCGACCAGCGTTTCGATGTTGCGCGTGTCCGACTGGGCGGTGCGCGCGGTCTGTGCGCCCTGGGTGATGCTGGCGAGCATGCCGCCCGCCTCGCCGGTCAGCGCCGCGATCGACTGTTCGATGGTCTGGGTGGCGGCGGCGGTTTCCTGCGCCAGTTTCTTGACCTCGGCCGCGACCACGGCAAAGCCGCGCCCCGCATCGCCCGCCCGCGCCGCCTCGATTGTGGCGTTGAGCGCCAGCAGGTTGGTCTGGCTGGCGATGCCGCTGATCATGCTGGTGACATGGGCGACGGTGCGCAGTGCCTCGCCAAAGCCGTCGAGCCGCGCATGGATATGGCTGACCTGGTCGATCAGATCGACGAAATTGCTGTTGGCGGCGGAGAGCTGGCGGCCCGAATCATCGATGATAGCGCGCGCCGCGATCGCCTGTTCCCGCGCATCCTGCCCGGCCAGCGCCACGCTGTCGCCATCCCGCGACAATTGCCCGGCGGCACCGCTGATCGCCTCGATCATCTGCGCCTGCTGCGTGACGCGGTCGGCCAGTTCGCTGATGTCGGCCTGCAGGTCGAGCGTGCGGATGCCCAGGTCGCCCGACAATTTGGCGACCTTCATGACCGCTTTGGCGACGGTTCCGATGTCTGCTGCGTTTCCCACCACCATGACGCTATCGCGCCATAGTAAAGGAAGCGTTAGCGCGCCGTCACAAGGCCCCCGCCAGCGCCAGCACGACGCCGCCGACCACCAGCAGCAGCCCGACCAACTCGCTCCGCCGCATCGCTTCCTTCAAGTAGAAATGGCCGAACGCCATGGTGAAGGCGACCTCGATCTGCCCCACGATCCGCACTAGCGCGACCGGCGCTGTGGCAAAGCCGGTGAACCAGCAGGCCGAGCCCAGCGCGGAGAGCAGCCCGACCTGGCCCGACACCCGCCAACTGGCAAAGACCCGCCGCATCTCGCCCGGCTCACGCAGCAGCAGATAGGTGCCCTGCATCATCGTCTGAAGCAGGACCGTCACCGCCAGCACCATCAGCGCCGCCAGCACGGCGTCATCGGTCTCCACCGTCTGCGTCGCGCGGCGAATGCCGATCGCGGTGAGTGCAAAGAAGAAGCCCGATGCTATGCCCGCCCGCGCGGCGGGCTGGCCCAGCGCCCGGAGAAAATCCCCCGGCCCCATCCGCTTACCCCCGGTCGACAACAGCATCACACCTGCAACGCCGCAGCCTATCCCTGCCCAGGCCAGAGCCGATAATCGTTCGCCCAGCAACAGGAAAGAAAGGACCGCGCCCTGCGCTGCCTCGGTCTTGGAATAGGCGGTGCCGACGACGAAATTGCGATGGGCAAAGGCCAGGATCAGCAAATTGGTCGCGATGATCTGTGCCAGCCCGCCCGCTGCGCAAAAGAGCAGGAATAGCGGCTCGACCGAGGGCAGGGGGGCGGGAAAGACCAGCCGATATCCGCCCAGCAGCATCAGCGTGAACGGAACGCCATAGAGATAGCGCACCAGCCCCGCCGCATTGAGCGACAGCGACTGGCTCACCCGCCGCTGGACGGCCGTGCGCCACGCCTGCACCCCACCCGCCAGCAGGGTCGCGGGCAACCATATCGGAGATGTAATCATCGCGCCGCTATAGGCTTTGGCGCGTTTCCGTCACCCCATCATCAGCAGCATGGCGAAGAACGGGCGAGCGCGAAGCAAGCACCCCGTTCATCCCCGTCACGAGATAGAGGTCACACCCCCTCCAGCAACTTTTCGCGCTTGATCTTCTCCTGCCAGACCAGCGGGGCGAGGTGGTGGACATTCTGGCCGTCGCTATCCACGGCGACGGTCACTGGCATGTCCTGCACGTCGAATTCGTAGATCGCTTCCATGCCGAGGTCTTCGAAGCCGACGACCTTCGCGCCCTTGATCGCGCGCGCGACCAGATAGGCCGCGCCGCCGACCGCCATCAGATAGGCGCTCTTATGCTTGGCGATGGCGGCGGTCGCCGCGACGCCGCGCTCCGCCTTGCCGACGCAGCCGAGCAATCCCTGTTCCAGCATCATGTCCATGAAGCTGTCCATCCGGGTCGCGGTGGTGGGCCCTGCGGGACCGACCACTTCGTCGCCGACCGGATCGACCGGGCCGACATAATAGATGACGCGGCCCTTGAAATCGACCGGCAGCTGCTCGCCCCGGCTCAGCATATCCTTGATCCGCTTATGCGCGGCGTCACGACCGGTCAGCATCTTGCCGTTCAAGAGCAGCCGGTCGCCATGCTTCCAGCTCTGGACGATCTCCGGCGTCAGCGTGTTGAGATCGACGCGGATCGCCTCCTTGCTGGGCGTCCAGTTGACGTCGGGCCATTCGGACAGCTTGGGCGCTTCCAGATAGGCGGGGCCGGAGCCGTCGAGCGTGAAATGCGCGTGGCGTGTCGCGGCGCAATTGGGGATCATCGCGACCGGCTTGCCCGCCGCATGGCAGGGATAGTCGTAAATCTTGACATCGAGGATGGTGGACAGGCCGCCCAGACCCTGCGCGCCGATGCCCAACGCATTGACCTTGTCGAAAATCTCGACGCGCATCTTCTCGATTTCGGTCTGCGGCCCGCGCGCCTTGAGTTCGCCCATGTCGATGGGCTCCATCAGGCTTTCCTTGGCCAGAGCCACCGCCTTTTCCGCGGTCCCGCCAATGCCGATGCCCAGCATGCCGGGCGGGCACCAGCCGGCACCCATTTGCGGGATCATGTCCAGCACCCAATCGACGATCGAATCGCTGGGGTTCATCATCTTGAACTTGGTCTTGTTTTCCGATCCGCCGCCCTTGGCCGCGACGTCGATGACGACCTTGTTCCCCGGCACCATCTCGACCGACAGGACGCAAGGCGTGTTGTCCTTGGTATTCTGGCGGGTGAAGGCGGGATCGCGCAGGATCGAGGCACGCAGGCGGTTTTCGGGGTTGAGGTAAGCGCGCCGCACGCCTTCATCGATCACGTCCTGCATCGACCGGCTATTATCGTCCAACCGGCATTCCATGCCCCATTTGACGAAGACGTTGACGATGCCGGTGTCCTGGCAGATCGGGCGATGCCCCTCCGCGCACATGCGGCTGTTGGTCAGGATCTGGGCGATGGCGTCCTTGGCCGCCGGGCTCTGCTCTGCCTCATAGGCTTTGCCGAGCGCGCGGATATAATCCATCGGATGATAATAGCTGATGAACTGGAGCGCGTCGGCTACGCTGTCGATCAGGTCGGCGGTTTTGATGAGCGTCATCTTACCCTATGTCCCCATATCTGCGGCCCGGCCCTGCACGGCGGGTTTCTGCATGCGCTGGGGCTATACGCATCCCCGTTCTCAAGTCCAGTGTAGGCACACAGGTACATAGGTGCGAAGCGCGACTCCGGCCATCGACGTATTTGCGTGGCAAGCCCCTATATATTTTTTTGGCCCTCTGGTCCCTCTTGCCTTTTGCAAGGGCCAGGGAAGTCCATGCGTCGCTGCATGGCGAGACCCAAAAGCGGCGACGAAATGAATCGGATGAGCGACGAATGGAGTCTCCAAACGGTCATTTATCCTCTTGCGTGAAATAGGGGCTATGGCACTATCCCTTGTATCGGGTTAACGGGGGTCACCCAACAGATTGTGATTGCGTCGCGGAACCTTGGTTCGGCTTGAAGGGCTTTATGTCCGTGCGATTACGGTTTGGAGGGCCTCGTTCCGGTCCGGTACGAAACGGTTTGCGGCTGATGCGCGACTGGACGAAGCGGGGCTTGACCGAATCGAACGGAACAGGAACATTCGGGGGCTTAGATGGACTTTCGAGATAGTGGACAAGGTGGAACCGGCGACGTGGCGACTGTGATGGATGAAGTGTTGGACGCGGTGGCGGCAACGAACAAAGCGGCCCCGGTTAAAGAGGCGGCACCCCTGACGTCATCGACCGTGGTGGAGCGTCGTTTCGACATCGTGACCGATGCGTCGCGCGATGCGCTGCTGACCGAATTCGGTAAGGATACGCTGAACGACCGCTATTTGCTGCCCGGCGAATCCTATCAGGATCTGTTCGCGCGCGTCGCGTCGGCCTATTGCGACGATCAGGCTCATGCCCAGCGCGTCTATGACTATATCTCGAAACTCTGGTTCATGCCCGCCACCCCGGTCCTGTCCAATGGCGGCACCGGGCGCGGCCTGCCGATCAGCTGCTATCTCAATTCGGTGGACGACAGCCTGGAAGGCATCGTCAACACCTGGAACGAGAATGTCTGGCTCGCTTCGCGTGGCGGCGGCATCGGCACCTATTGGGGCAGTGTGCGCGGCATCGGCGAGCCGGTAGGCCTCAACGGCAAGACCTCAGGTATCATCCCCTTCGTCCGCGTGATGGACAGCCTGACGCTGGCGATCAGCCAAGGTAGCCTGCGTCGCGGTTCGGCCGCCTGCTATCTCGACGTGTCGCACCCGGAAATCGAGGAGTTCCTCGAAATCCGCAAGCCGAGCGGCGACTTCAACCGCAAGGCGCTGAACCTGCATCACGGCGTCCTTTTGACCGACGAGTTCATGGAAGCGGTGCGCGACGGCCGCGAATTCCATCTGCGCAGCCCCAAGGACCAGTCGATCCGGTCCACCATCGATGCGCGTGCGCTGTTCCAGAAGCTGGTCGAAACCCGTCTGGCGACCGGCGAGCCCTATATCGTGTTCAACGACACGGTGAACCGCATGATGCCCAAACATCATCGCGACTTGGGGCTGAAGGTCTCGACGTCGAACCTCTGCTCGGAAATCACCCTGCCGACCGGGCGCGACCATCTCGGCAATGATCGCACGGCGGTCTGCTGCCTGTCGTCCATGAACCTGGAAACCTGGGACGAGTGGAAGGACGAGAAGCTCTTCGCCGAAGACATTATGCGCTTCCTCGACAATGTGCTGCAGGATTATATCGACCGCGCCCCGCCCGAAATGGCGCGCGCCAAATATAGCGCCAGCCGCGAACGGTCAGTCGGCCTTGGTGTCATGGGCTTCCACAGCTTCCTTCAGGCGCGCGGCATCCCGTTCGAGGGCGCGATGGCCAAGTCGTGGAACCTGCGCATGTTCAAGCATATCAAGGGCCAGGTGGACGAAGCCTCGATGCAACTCGCCATCGAGCGCGGCCCTTGCCCGGACGCTGCCGACCAGGGCGTGATGGAGCGTTTCAGCTGCAAGATGGCGATCGCGCCGACCGCGTCGATCAGCATCATCTGCGGCGGCACATCCGCCTGCATCGAGCCGATCCCGGCCAATATCTATACGCACAAGACGCTGTCGGGCAGCTTCTCGATCAAGAATCCCTATCTCGAAAAGCTGCTGATCGAGAAGGCGAAGGACAGCAATAATGTCTGGAACTCGATCCTCGAACATGGCGGCAGCGTCCAGCATCTCGACTTCCTGAGCCAGGAAGAAAAGGACACGTTCAAGACCAGCTTCGAAATCGACCAGCGCTGGCTGCTCGAACTCGCGGCCGACCGCACCCCCTATATCGATCAGGCGCAGTCGCTGAACCTGTTCATCCCGGCTGATGTGGAAAAATGGGATTTGCTCATGCTCCACTTCCGTGCCTGGGAACTGGGCATCAAGTCGCTTTATTATCTGCGGTCGAAGAGCGTGCAGCGCGCCGGTTTTGCGGGCGGCGTGGAAGCCGACAACACGATCGACGCGCCCAAGTTCGAGATCGAAAGCACCGACTATGACGAGTGTCTGGCCTGTCAGTGATTTTGTGAGCCTCTCTCCCAAAGAGGAGAGAAAGGCCAATATAGATTTCCCGGAGTTACCCCATGTCTCTTCTTCAAGCCTCCAAGCAATATAAGCCGTTCGAATATCCCTGGGCCTACGACTTCTGGAAGCGCCAGCAACAGCTGCACTGGCTGCCCGAAGAAGTGCCTCTGGGCGAGGATTGCCGCGATTGGGCGCAGAAACTGTCCGATCATGAGCGCAACCTGCTCACGCAGATCTTCCGCTTCTTCACCCAGGCGGACGTGGAAGTGCAGGATTGCTACCACGAAAAATATGGCCGCGTGTTCAAGCCCACGGAAGTCAAGATGATGCTGACCGCGTTCAGCAACATGGAAACCGTGCATATCGCGGCTTATTCGCATCTGCTCGACACGATCGGCATGCCCGAAAGCGAATATAGCGCCTTCCTCCAATATAAGGAGATGAAGGACAAGCATGACTATCTGCAGCAGTTCGGCGTCGATACCGACGAGGATATTGCCCGCACCCTGGCGATGTTCGGCGGCTTTACCGAAGGCTTGCAGCTCTTTGCGTCCTTCGCGATGCTGATGAACTTCCCGCGCTTCAACAAGATGAAGGGCATGGGCCAGATCGTCACCTGGTCGATCCGCGACGAGACGCTGCATTGCGAGGGCATCATCAAGCTGTTCCACGCCTTCTGCGCCGAACGCGGCTGCCTGACCCCCGCGGTCAGGGAAGATATCATGGACATGTGCCAGAAGACGGTGCGGATCGAGGATGCGTTCATCGACTTGGTCTTCGAAATGGGGCCGGTCCCTGGCATGACGGCGAAGGACATCAAGAAATATGTCCGCTACATCGCCGACTGGCGGCTGGGCCAGCTTGGCTTCAAGCCCATCTACATGATCGAAGAGCATCCGCTCCCTTGGCTGAGCCCGCTGCTCAACGGCGTAGAACATGCCAATTTCTTCGAAACCCGCGCCACCGAATATTCAAAGGGCGCGACACGCGGCCAATGGAACGACGTGTGGGACGCCTTCGACCGCCGCAAGACCCGCGCCGTTCCCGCCAATGCGGATGAAGTGGACCCGGACATGTTCAGGGCTGCGGGGATCGCGGCGGAGTAAGCATGACTCGCAGGACATCCGAAGCCGCCGCTGTGACTCAGTCGCATATGTTAGAGCCTGATTCATAATTATCCGATGAAATTTCATAGTCTTG
>TARA_R110000787_G_scaffold81468_4_pt1 | contig 10915 bp, 26 predicted proteins | sample TARA_R110000787 | Tara Oceans TARA_R110000787 (sample SAMEA4397920) | marine metagenome | biome: Polar Biome; feature: [DCM] deep chlorophyll maximum layer (ENVO:01000326); material: water (ENVO:00002006), including particulate matter (ENVO:01000060) such as... | depth 35 m
CTGTTACTTGTTCTATTACTTTCATGTATATAAGTATCTTAGGTTATTCCTTTTGTTTTATATAATTTGTTTAAATATTCCAAAACTTCTTTTGGAACAATAGTTCGCTTGGTAGAAACGTGCTCAACCAATACGTTTAAAAATTGGTGTATGTGGCTAAATCCATCAGAACTCTGAATACTTTTATGTAACATATTGATTCTATCAAGCATCTTATCTACATACTCATCACTCATATCAGTATCCGATTCTAAATAATTAGACACCATATATCTCGTAGAGAACCACAACTGTGGTTTAGCATCCGTTATAATAGATTTCTTTAAAACAGTATTTACAAACTCTTCTAAAGTTAATATGGTTGGAACTGATTGTTCAAACTTTTTATAGGAAACCCAGTCCCGAGCGTTCTTCATTTCCGGGTCCCCATTTCCAAGTTGCTTAAACAAGTCATTGGAGTTCATTAGAACATACCCAACTTCTGCTTTTGTCTAACAGTAGTTTGTGCATCTAATAGTATCTCCATTACTCTGTTACATTCTGAGTAGGTTAGTTCTATATGACGGTTACCTACAATTAAACTACCTATTATTGTTGATCTATCCTTAACATTCGTTTCTGTTATTGAATTTGACATTTCAAAATTAATTGAACTGTAATTCTTACCCAACTTATCAAACCGTTCTTGTGTTTTCTTATCAAGTTCCGTTGGTTGGTTAACATAGGATTTTCTTTCGTGCTTCATAACTACTAATTTAAATTATACATTTATTATAAATATGAAACAACTATTAATAAAACCTATTTAATCTTCTTATTTCTTTTAGAAACTCTATTAAATTTCTTTTCAAAATCAGTCGTACTAAGTCTGTTAGGATTTGTTCGTTGAATATTTTTATCAATACGAATTATTTCACCTAACCAATGCCATGCTAATGCCACAGTCGATTGAGCTGGTATCATATACTCAGAGGTAAGGGTGTTACCCTCACCATCTGATACATAATATAAACCACCACGAGTCATCTTTGTTAAAGCATTAGGAAATTTCTTTAGTATTTTCTTTTTTAATCGCTTAAACTTTGCTATATCAATTGCCATCTTCTATTTGTTATTAAATACTTTAGTCATAACTGAATTTATATAGATGTCAGAATCACCCATTACAGAAACACTTTCATATAATTTACCATCTTCCATTTCTACATTGTGTACGATGTTATTTAAGGAAATTGCTCGCTCTACAACCTTACCCACTTTATGTTTTTTAAAGATGGTAACTACTACGGTAGCCCCTAATGCGTAATTCAAATCCATTACGATATAACTTTAATAATTTTAGTTTCATTAACGTGAGTTACTTCAAACTCTAAACCATCGTTCTTAAACTCTTCATGCACCTTTGCTTCTGCATCTGTTACGGATACGGCGTGAACACAGTACTGCTCTACTATTTTCTTTTGTCTACCCTTATCATCGGTAGTTACTACTTTTACTTTTGCGATATAATACTTCATAATTGTTTTGATTTTAATTGTTATACTTAATGTTAAATTTAGATTCTAATTCTTGTTCTGTAACCATTTCATACGAACCATTACAGTTAGTATCTTCCATGTCTTCACATATGGTATGGAAGTATTGAATATAGGTATCACCATCCTTCTGTCTCCCAGATGGAATAACCAACATCCACAATGGTAAATTAACCGATTTAAACGATTTAAATTCACGTGGGCCAATTTCATCAGGTCCTTTGCCAAACCGTTCTCTTAGACGTGAATAATATTCTTCATCTAATTCTTTCCACTCTTGCTCATTCATAAGAAACATTTCTGATTCTTCCATTGCTTTAGCCATACCCTCTTTTTCAGAGTCTGATAGCGAACTCCAGTATTCATCTGGAATTATGTTTTCTTCTTTCTTCATATTATTTATTTACTTTGGTTTAGTGTATATCCAACTTCACCACTTTTTGTTATTACTTCTTTTACTAATCCCTTTTCTGTTAATTCGTTAAGAGTATTATCAACATTCTCTTTAATTATGTTTCGGCTAAGATTAATTACCACATCCATTATAAGATTAAGTAATTCTTCTTCGTTTGTTGCTTTCGATATAAAATCAGATTTTTGTAATATCTTATAAAACCGTACTTTGAATTTGTGCTTATCGATAAACTCATTTTCAAAATAGTTATCATCAGTCAACTGATTAACGATAGTATCTGCCAAATGTTTATTATTAAATTCCATTGGTGCCTGATTTAGCTATGTTAGTTAATACAATCATATCAGATTGTTCCACAAATATACGATTTTTCCATATCAATTCCAAACAATTTAACAATTCTTTTTCAGTATATGTTTCTGGCAATGCGTTTTGTAACGTATCAGCCGGATTTAAATTTAGTTTATACATAATTTTATTATAATAGAAAGTAATCCCCACCCCATTTAGTTGAGGGTTACTCTCAGTAGTTAAAGATTAAATTAAAATGGGTTATCTAATGTATCGGCTTCTACATTGAAAAGGTCTTCTTTTTCAGTAGAACCAACGAACTTCTGAACAAACTGTCGTATGTATGTTCTCTCAGATTGAGCGCCACCCGCATCATCAAATAATGGGTAGATAGTAATCTCAGCGGCATCTTCCAAAGTAAACCCATCATAAAGTAGTGAACCAATCTCAACTGCTGTACGAGTCGAAAGTGCGTTAGTAAGTTGTGGTGTTTCCTTCTTAACTTCTGAACGAGTCATAGAAGTGATTTCAGCAACTGATTGAATACTACTTATATTAATAGATGGGTACATCATCTGAAGTAGATTTGTTTCCTCATCTTTAGTTAAAGTATCCATTTCAATAATTTGAAATCTATCAACAATTGCTCTATCCAATTGTCGAGTGGCGGTGTATTCATTACCAATGTTAGCGGAAGCGATAAAGGAAACACCTTCAGCAACTTTCACAACAGGTGAATCAGAGGCCTCATCTAAACGTAAGTAACGTTGCCCAGCATCCAAAACACTCATTAGAATGTTGTGAGCTTCAGGGTGTGCTCTCGTAATCTCATCCAATACAATAACTGTATTTGGAGTTTGAATGGCCTGAACAAAAGGTGAAGGTGAAAACACAGTTCCTTTTTTAGTATCGAATTGTGTATTACCAATTAACGTAGCCCGCGGGTCTTGCGTTGAACCTAAGTTGAAGATTTCCATAGTGTAACCTTCAATTGAATTAGCAGCTGCCTTAGCGGCCATAGTTTTACCACAACCAGCTGGTCCGGTCATCATAATGTTCTTACCTCTAATGATATTACGGATAAGATATTTCCACTTCAGTTCGTTCATAAACAACATCTGTGGTTTTAAATCCTTTGCTTCATTGTGAATGAACTTTAGAAAATCATCTTCTAATGGGGCGGCAACAACCTCTGTAGGTGTTGGTGTTGATTTCATTTGGTATTGTTCCAACCCACCATTTGGTTTGTTGAAATTCCCAACAGGCTCAGCGCCGTTAAACTTCTCACCTGACACTCTCCCAAACTCAATTGAACCTTCTGTAAGGTTACCACTCACACGTACCTTAAAACAGTACTTAGTGGGGTTGTTGGAGGCTGCAACTGCTCTCTTATAAAGAGAACTACCGGCCTCATTAAGTTGAGGAACTAAAAATTCAACTCCATTGGAATCAACCAATATTAACTCTTTGTTCTCATTTCGAACAACTTTACAAAATACGCTTCTTTGTGCTTTACTCATAATTTTTAATTTTTAATGTTTAACTATTTCTTATCTTTTAGTGATGGGGATAACTAACCCCCCTTTCTTATTACATAATAAAGATACTATTAATAATTGGATTTACCAAATTTTAAATGTTAAAAAATGTTAAATCTTTTATTGGAATAATTTGTTTAACGTCTTAGTTAATGGTATTAAGTTGGTTACATTGATAACCTCAGATGATTTACCATACATCTGTTTGAAACTTTCCATTCCATAAGATACATCATAACTATTACCTGATATAAAGTAAGATAATACCTTAACTCCAGCCAACTCCATTTTTTTAACTTGCTTTGCTGTATGTACTATTGCACCATCACCACCATATTCAATATCTTTATTACTAAACCCTGGATAACCATCAGAGAAGTTAATGAAGTATGAATCAACACCGTTAGAAGTTTTAATGATATCATCTAAGATAGCCTCAAAACATAAACCCTCAGGTGTAGTTCCACAAGGATTAAGATATTGAAATAATTGTTGAATCTTATTAATCTTATCTTTTCGAGAATCATAAGCGATTAACATAAGTGGTTGAACACTATTATGTTGGTTACCTTGAATACTTCTATAAGATATAACTACATCTAAATTGGGAGTCATTGAAGCCGCCTTAGCGATGGCAACTGCTGAAGTTTGTGAACTAGTCCACTTACTACCACCCATTGAAGAACTAGCATCAATTGATATATGAACAAGCGCTGGGCTATGTTTATCAATTTGAATCTGGTCAAATATGTTTGTGTTACCCATACCTAACTCATGTAGTAATCTGCCTGATATTTTACCGTTCTTCATACGAGGTGTAGTTAACGAACGTTCCTCAGAACGAAGTTTCAACTTACGACCCAACATAGTTCCAATCTGAATACCTTTAGTTATAGATGGTTGATTACTTTCACATGCCCAAGAGTAACTACTTAACATACCAATCGTATCTGATTCAACTAATGCTTTTGAAAAGTTTCTAACTACAACAACAGGCGTTTTGTTTGATTGTCTCCAAGCATAATCTGAATTATAATCACTACCAACTAACTTTTCTTCAATACCTGCTTTAGATAATGTTTCTAATTTTTGTTGTTCAGTTTTGGAAACTTTCTTCTTTTTTATATCACCATTTTGAAATTGCTTTTGTTTCTTAATAGCGTTCTCTAACATTTTCTTCTGGCGGTCTGTAAACTTACCATTACCACCACCCTTAGATTCATGCTCAGCAATAGTGTTATTACCACCGTCTCCACCTGCTCCACTTGGATTGTAAGAAGTAGAACCACTTTGAACCTCATCACCATCAGCATCGCCATTGGAATCATCAGTACCATTAGAGTCATCTTTAGATTCACCACCTTCACCATCAGTATTATCAGTACCATTAGCTTCTGATGAATCACCACCACCACCATTTCCTTCACCGTCTTCGCCGGTTTCATTTTCATCAGAACCACTCTCACCGTCACCATCCTCATTTTCTGGTTGAGGTTTTTTAGGTAATGTATCTTCAACCATTGTGAAAATCTCACAAGCTAATTCCATTACCTGTTTAGTGTTTTCTAATCTTTTGATATTTTTAAGGTCAATCATATCCCATACTTTCTGTAACATTGGTAGAGCCTCTAAATCACGATTCTCATTAATGAAATTACAGATACGGAACATATAAGATTCCCAATCATCAGTTCGGTATTCGGAAGAGGCTAACCCCTTATCGATAATTTTAGCGTTAAAGTATTTATCATACATTGCGTGGTAGTAACCTTTATAACCAGGAGAGGTAGAATAGATATAGTAATCAATTCGTCTATCTTCAATAATATTGATTAAATCTTTAACAATACCTTGAACATACGAACGTGTCTGATTGTAACCCATTCCATGCTTTTCTTCTAAAGATTCCAAATAATCATAAGTGATATGTTTAGGATAATCGTTAGCTCTTAGGTCTGATAATGTAGTGAAGTCGGTTAGTTTGATATGAGAACCCTCATGCAACGCCAACCCAACGGTTGAATCAAAATCCTTACCATCCATCTTAGCTGATATAGTAACTGTTTTACCATCAGTATAAGAATCACCACGCTCATCAAATTTAACCTTAATATTATCATTAGTTACAATGTTAACGAAGTTACCAATTGCTCTCTTATAAGAGGCAAGAGCCATTAGGTTTGAGGATTTCTTTCCTACCTCATCTATTAAATCAGAATCATCATCTTTAAACAAATCATCCCCAATCCAATAATTAGAATGTGTGTGTGTGTCTTTTCTCATATTTTTTAATTTTAAATTTCTACTAGCTTCAATCATCTCCCTTTCTTATTACATAATAAAGATAGGTATTTTATAGTTAATAACCTAACATTTTATGTTAATTTTTGTTAAAGTTATTAACAATTAAAATAGGGATTTGATTAGTTTCTTATAATCTATGGATAGTAAACCTATCATAGATGACATAATTGCGAACAATGTAACGGCCATCTCATTCAACACCCCCGAAAAGGTGATGTAATTGGAGAGTGTTCCATTCATAGTTTTGGTAGCGATTACGAATCCAGCCACCGATAATAAAATTGCTTGATAATTTTTCATATTGTATATCTCTTAATGATTACAATACTAAAGTACGAAAAAAGATTGGGATTACCAAACTTTCAATGTTAACAAATTGTTAAGTCTTAATTTGATTGAAATGATGGATCATAAAATATATATTTGCAGGTAATCTCATCACCTACTTTAATATCATCTATTGCATTTAATTCTAAATAGGGTTGTACATACTCATCTGATACAGTTACATTTTCACAATTAGGTGTATCGCTGTGATTATAAAAACCACCTAATGGTAATCGTAACCAATCATCCTTTGTAACGTTATACTTTACTCTAATATGTGATACGCCTATATGTGTACCTTTTGGTATATCTACTTTAGTGAATAATCCCAACCCATCAATCTTACTTTCTTTGATTGTTAAGTAATCGGGTAGTGGTTTGTAGCCTTTATTCATTAAGATAATGGAGTCCACTTACTTAGTAGTTGGCTGAAAGCACGTTCAATTGATTCCAATTGGGTTAACTTAGGGTTATCATGTTGTATGACTTTACATGCTTCAATTACTTCTGTTCGGATACCATATGAATGAGCTTCCATAAGTATCTCTTCTATTTGTTCTTCTGCTATCATAATAATTTACTAATTAAAATTGGTGGGGAAGAGAAGGCTAGCTGTGTCTGGCAATGCCAATTTCTGCTTCAATCCCTTCCGTATCCACCTTTGAGCGAGAGGTTGGAACTGACCCAACTTCTTTGTACTAGAAGTACAACGAGTTTCCCTTAACTCTTCCCCCACAATATAGAGAATGATAACCGGTAGCTTAAATTGAGCGGCGTTATCTCAATCTTTAACCATTCTCTCACATATGTTATGTAAATATACAAATAAAAATTGATATAACCTAATTATATCTCATCAAATTTCATTGTACGTTTTTTAATAGCCGATATTATCGAATCATCATTTTGTGCTTTAATTGATTTATCCCATAACTTCTTCATAAACCTCATATGGTGTGGTTGGATATCAAATCCCATTTCACCATCAAATGTATTTAGTGAGCCTGTAATAAGTGCATTTACAATCTGAATATCACCACCATCTATTGTAGATTCTTTCGAATTTTCCATCAATTTCTTTAGATATACTATTTTATCAGTTATGTTTATACGTTCCCACATCATTTGAATACAAATATACGAAATTTAATTCATATATCCTAATTTATTTACTATTATTTTTACTATTGTAGCCCGTAAGAGAATCGAACTCTTATTTTACGGATGAAAACCGTATATCCTAGCCGTTAGATGAACGGGCCATTGGTTATTTCTTATAAAATCTATCTAAACATAGATGAATATGCGCTATACTATCAGAAGGCCCTATTAATACATCAACTTTCCAATATTTTTTACAAATTTCTTCTACATTTAACCTTTTTAGTGATACTAAATCAGGCACATATACTTTATTCAATCCCATAACTACGAATATACGAAAATTATTTCCAATTTCCTAATTATTTAGGATAAATTTTAATCTATTCGTTCTATTTCACATTGTATTTCACACATATTTGAGTAGATTGGGTGTATAATGGAGAAATTCATAGCTGATTTCAACCCATTACTTAATCCGTAGTTTTTATCTACAAAATAAACTGATTTTGTACCATCTGTATTAGTCAATTGCTTACTTAAATTTTTAGGGACTTTAGGAATGCCAATTATTTGAACATCCTTATCCTCATTTTTCATAAATACTTTTATACTTGCCATATTTTACTTCTTTTTTTCGTCTAAAAGGTAAAGTATATACCCCATTGAGAAGAATATTATTGTTGCGATTACCTCAACCATTGGGTTTATTTAACAGTATAGTGTTTTTTTCTACCTATAATGATTGGAATGGTTATTGATACCGAGCCTAATGCTGTTGCGAGTATATCTTTTCCATCAAATTTACCACCACGATTCGCATCGTAGGCTTCCTTAGCGATTCCAGCTACAATACCTGTACCGATTGAGATTAATACTCTATTAGATTCTTTAAGTTCGAACCGATTCAACCCTATATAGGTAGTTGATGTTATAAAACCACCTGCTGCAAAGTGAATTACCTTATCTGAGGGGATTGTTTGTGTCATACCCACCATTCCGATGAGTAATGCTACTGTTGTTAATACTTTTTTCATTTCTTAATTATTAATTTTTTTGTTTATATCAATTAACCAATTAGCATACATTTGTTTTAGTATAGATTGGATGCTGATAGGTAACTTTGTATCCTTATCGATTCCAACTGTAGAATTAGTATCACCATTGGGGGATTCTGGGAAGTTAAGTTGGTATCTATCTAATCCTAACATAGTTACTTTGTACCCATTAAGTTCATACGAGTCACCGGTACGATGGCCACACATTCGGTCTAATGCCCCCATTTGCTTTTCTGTCATTTCCATATCTTAATGTATTAACATTGATAGTAAAATCAAAACACCTAAAACGGCAAACGTATATCCTATTGCACTTAATGCGAACTTTTCAGTTTGTTCTTTTCTGTTCATCTTAATACTTCTAAAAATCCCTCTCTTCTAATATCATCAGTATCAGTTTTCATAACTAACCTATATACATATGTTGATTCGTTAACATCAGAGCCCCAATATGTACCATCCCAATATTGAAGTGAATCTCTTGTTTCAAATACAAGTTGACCACTTCTCGTATATACTTCTAATAAATAATTTGAGATACTTAACGTATCATTAAACACAGGCTTCCATACATCATTATGGTCATCACCATTCGGTGTAAACGCATTCGGAATGTAAACTTCTTGTGCGGATGTTGTTACTCCAACAAACATTGCCGCTATTAATAATAACTTCTTCATAACTTATTTATTAATTTAATTCAATACCAATCCATTTTTGTAGCTCCGATAATAGTTCGTACTCTTCATATTCCAATAGAGTATGTGAATTCGTTTTGAGAGCTTTGACGTAATCCTCTTTTGGTACTGATATATCCATTACCAATTGACACTCTATATCTACGGATACTTCATCTAGTGAGTTCTCTATAGCATATAGTATAGTTTTTACTATCTCTACTGCTATATCTCTCTTTCTATCTATGAACTCTTGTGTCATCTCTTCAGTCGTCTCTGCGTATAATTTTATCATATTTCTTATAATTTCCATTTAAAATCTTCAACCCATATAGGAGTCTTCTTCCCCATATAACAGTTGAATGTATTAAACTCTAAATACTCAACGGATTCTTCTTCATCAGTCCCCGTATCTACCAGCAGCTGAATACATTTGTTTCGTGAATATACCACTTTCCATAAGTTCGGCTCGAACCCAATGATACAACTATCAAATCCATCAGCAAACAGAATATCATCGGTATCTCCGTAGTGTTCTATTATCTTCTCTCTCATGTCAGCTCGGATGTTGGTGGGTTAATAGAAAATCCTATTATGGGTCTATGACCACTCACAGTATTACATCTTTTTTGAATCATATCCTTAGAGAATTGTAGTGTTTCGATATCCTCAGTTTCGGATACCCATTCAACAAATAGTTTTGTCAGCAACTTACTCTTAATCTTTTTCAACATATTCATACTTTAATTTTTAATAGTGTAATTCTTAACTCTTTTACTATGTAAATATAATACTAATAATCAAGTCTACCAAATTTTAAATGTTAAAAAATGTTAAATTGTTATAGCGAGTTGCCACTTCAACCACCCGATTAGTAATTCGTAATCACCATTGAGTCCTTTATAATGTGTAACCTTTACGAACGGCAGTATATATACTTGCCCCCATACATACTCCAACTCTATACTCAGTTTGTGTTTCTTTATCATAACGTTTTCTTTTTAAATTTTTTTGTGTGAAAAGGAAACTAGCGTTCCCTCGTTTGGCTTAACTCTTAACGGAGTTGCCGTTCTCTTAAAGTGCTTCTCTAATATTTTAACTGCTACATCAATAGCATCGTAATCTGTTACCGTAGTGTTAAATGCACTTACTAATTCTTCTGCTATTGCTTTCATAAGGTTTCTTCTATTAACTCTAATATACTACCTGCTGCTAACTGAACCTCGTTTGGTTCGGATTCACCGGCTTCAACTTCATCTAACGCTAATTGTAAATAATCTAAACACTCATCTTTAAGGGATGGGTAGGTTATCATTACATCGGTAACGTATTGTTTTAAATCGTATAAGCTGTTCATATTGTTCGTATAATTTAATTATTAAAATTTTTCAATACATTCACATTCATCATACTTGTAGTATGACCCGTAGTTAATACTATTAACTTCTCTATCACCACATCGATATGTTTTACAATCATCATGTTTCTCACAACCAGTCATCATAGAAGCTACAATCAATAAGATGCCAAACCAACCCATTACTATAAGTGTTGGGATAATATTACTTTTCTTTATTTCCATATATCTGTTTATAAGCCATCAGCGTTATTGCTATCCCTAATTGCTTTTGCGAGGTAAAGAACACCCCATACAAATAGAATAGCATTT
>TARA_R110000787_G_scaffold269018_2_pt1 | contig 10912 bp, 12 predicted proteins | sample TARA_R110000787 | Tara Oceans TARA_R110000787 (sample SAMEA4397920) | marine metagenome | biome: Polar Biome; feature: [DCM] deep chlorophyll maximum layer (ENVO:01000326); material: water (ENVO:00002006), including particulate matter (ENVO:01000060) such as... | depth 35 m
CCGGAAATACTTTAATCCAAAGTTGTCCTTCTCTTTTCATATGACGAGTTGCCGCGATACGAGCTGCTTCAATCTGACGAGATGTTAATAGGTTTTGATCGATAGATTTGATACCAAACATTCCATTAGAAAGTTGATTACCTCTACCAGAAATACCATTCATATTCCCTTTCGCCTTCTGTACCTTACGGTATTTTACTCTTTTTGGCTGTAACATTGTTAATTTCTAAATTTTAAAAATTATTTTCTTCTACGAGGTTGACGTTTCTGATTACCACCACCTTTGTTAGCTGCTCCGCCTTGTTTTTTAGACAAACCAACTAATGGAGATAATTCTCTCTTACCATATACCTCACCTTTCATAATCCATACCTTCACACCGATTCTTCCGTATGTAGTATGTGCTTCAACAAGTGCATAATCGATATCTGCTCTAAAAGTAGACAGAGGAATTCTACCTTCTTTATAATGTTCAGAACGTGCCATTTCTGCTCCGTTTAAACGGCCAGAAATTTGGATTTTAATTCCCTCAGCATTCATTCTGATAGAGGCAGCGATTGCCATTTTAATTGCTCTCTTGTAAGAAATTCTATTTTCGATTTGACGAGCAACACTAGAAGCTACTAATTTAGCATCTAATTCTGGACGTTTGATTTCGTAAATATTAATTTGAACTTCTTTACCTGTAATTTTCTTAAGTTCTTCTTTTAACTTGTCTACCTCTTGGCCACCTTTTCCGATAATAATACCAGGTCTAGCAGTAGTGATAGTAACGGTTACAAGTTTCAAAGTACGCTCGATAATTACACGAGAAACACTTGCTTTAAATAATCTAGCATTTACATACTTTCTTATTTTATCATCTTCAGCAAGTTTATCACCGTAGTCCTTTCCACCATACCAGTTAGATTCCCATCCTCTGATAATTCCTAAACGATTTCCTATTGGATTTGTTTTTTGTCCCATTTCTACTATGATTAATTACTGATATTTTTAGCTCCTAACTCTAAAGTAACGTGATTAGAACGCTTGCGAATTCTATGAGCACGCCCCTGTGGAGCTGGTCTTAATCTTTTTAACATTCCTGCGCTATCTACACATATAGATTTTACAAACAATCCTGCTTCTTCAATACTACCATCTTCATTCTTAGCTTGCCAGTTTGCGATTGCAGACAGTAACAATTTCTCTAAGTTTATAGACGCTTCTTTTGGGCTGAATTTTAAGATTTGTAAAGCTTTTTCAACTTCAACACCTCTTACTTGATCTGCAACTAAACGCATTTTTCTCGGTGACGTAGGACAGTTAGTAAGTTTAGCAAAAGCTTTGCTTTTCCTAGCCTCCTTTAACTGCTGTGCCATATTGTGTTTACGAACTCCCATTTCCTACTATTTTTTACCTTTATTTTTTGCACCTGCATGTCCTCTAAATGAACGTGTTGGTGAAAATTCTCCTAATTTATGTCCTACCATATTCTCAGTAACATATACAGGGACGAATTGACGTCCATTATGCACTGCTATAGTTTGACCAACGAAATCAGGTGAAATCATACTTGCTCTAGACCAAGTTTTGATTACAGATTTTTTTCCTGCTTCTACATTAGCCATTACTTTCTTCTCTAACTTGTAGTGAATGTACGGTCCCTTTTTTAATGATCTTGCCATGTCTTATTTCTTTCTACGTTCTAGGATATACTTATTACTCGCTTTGGTCTTAGATCTCGTCTTAAATCCTTTAGCAGGAATACCATTTCTAGATCTTGGATGTCCTCCTGAAGATTTCCCTTCACCACCACCCATTGGATGATCGACTGGATTCATTACAACAGCTCTAGTTCTTGGTCTTCTTCCTAACCATCTAGATCTACCAGCTTTACCTGATACAAGTAATTGATGATCTGAATTAGAGACAACTCCAATTGTAGCCATACACGTTAACAAGATTAATCTTGTTTCACCAGAAGGCAACTTAACCGTAGCGTATTTACCATCTCTTGCCATTAATTGAGCAAATGAACCAGCTGAACGAGCCATAACAGCTCCTTGTCCTGGACGTAACTCAATACATGAGATCGTTGTTCCTAAAGGAATATCACTTAAAGGCATACAGTTTCCGATTTCTGGAGCAACTCCAGAACCTGAAACAATTGTTTGACCTACTTTTAAACCGTTTTGTGCAATCACATAACGTTTTTCACCATCAGTATAACTAACTAAAGCAATAAATGCTGTACGATTTGGATCGTACTCGATAGTTTTAACTGTTGCAGGAACACCGTGCTTATCTTTCTTAAAATCGATAATACGATATCTTTGTTTATGACCACCACCGATATTACGTGTTGTCATTCTACCCTGATTGTTTCGACCTCCAGATCTTTTTTTCGGAGCAAGTAAACTTTTCTCCGGCTTATCAGTTGTAATGGCGTCGAACCCATTTACAACTCTAAAACGCTGACCTGGTGTTATTGGTTTTAATTTTCTAACTGACATTTCGTCTTTTCTTAAAGATTGTTATAAAAATCAATGCTTTCTCCTTCTCCTAACTGTACAATAGCTTTCTTGTAAGCACCTTTCATACCAGTTACTAATCCCTTTTTGGTGAATTTAGTATTTTTTTGCACTGGGTAATTCATGGTTTTTACGCTAGAGATAGAAACTCCGTAAGCAGATTCAACTGCATTCTTAATTTCTATTTTGTTAGCCTTCTTATCTACAACAAATGTATAGCGGTTAAATAACTCACTATCATTGGTAGCTTTTTCCGTAATAATAGGTTTAATTAAAATGCTCATCCTATTTACTTAAATTGTTTTTAATTTCTTCTAAAGAGCTTTCAGAAATAACAACCTTACCTGCATTTAATATGCCGTAAGTGTTTAATCCTGAATTACTTATAACTTTAGAGCTTTTTAAATTACGCGATGACAAATATACATTATTATTTGACTCTGCCAACACGAACAATGACTTTTTAGAATCTAACTCTAATGCTTTCAATACATTGGTAAAGTTTTTAGTCTTCACTGTATCAAAATCAAAGTCTTCGATTACTACCAAATTATTGTCTTTTGCTTGAATGCTTAAAGCTGACTTACGTGCTAATTGCTTTAAGTTTTTATTCAACTTGAAAGAATAACTTCTAGGTCTTGGACCGAATACACGACCTCCACCTCTAAAAATTGGAGACTTAATACTTCCCGCACGAGCAGTACCTGTTCCTTTTTGTTTTTTAATCTTTCTAGTACTTCCTGTGATATCTGCTCTTTCTTTAGCTTTATGCGTTCCTTGTCTTTGATTAGCCAAGAATTGCTTAACGTCTAAATAAATAGCGTGATCGTTAGGTTCAATTCCAAATACATCTGCAGAAAGCTCAACCTTTCTACCTGTATCTTTACCTTGTATGTCTAAAACTGCTACTTTCATTATTTCTGAATAGTTATGTAAGAATTTTTATGTCCAGGAATTGCTCCTTTAACAACAAGTAGGTTCTTTTCAGCAACTACTTTTAAAACTCTTAAGTTTTGAACTTTTACTTTATCTCCACCCATTCTTCCGGCCATTTTCATTCCCTTGAAAACTCTCGCAGGATATGATGCAGCACCAATAGAACCAGGAGCTCTTAAACGGTTATGTTGACCGTGTGTTGCTTGACCAACTCCGGCAAAACCGTGACGTTTCACAACTCCTTGGAAACCTTTACCTTTAGAAACACCTGAAACATCGACGAACTCGCCAGCTTCAAAATGTTCAACTGTAATTGAGTCACCTAATGTGTACTCTTTTTCAAACCCTTGGAATTCAACGACTTTTCTTTTAGCAGTGGTGCCAGCTTTTTTAAAGTGACCGTCTAACGCTTTGTTAGAACTCTTCGCCTTTTTGTCATCGAAACCAAGTTGTAACGCATTGTATCCGTCAACCTCTTCGGTTCTGACTTGGGTAACAACGCATGGACCTGCTTCGATTACTGTACAAGGAATATTCTTCCCGTTTTCGTCGAATAAGCTGGTCATTCCGATTTTTCTACCTATTAACCCAGACATATTTAATTAATTATTAATTGTTTACTAATTTATATTTCCTTTAAATTTTGCTAAAAAAAACAGCGTTAAAACATTTTCAACGCTGAATATGTTTTTAACCGTTTTTCCTTCGCGAAACGCTCCGGACATGTGCTTTTAATTTTACTCAAGAACCTAAAAGATTCTTGAGCAATTTTAAAAGTGTTACTTATACTTTTATCTCAACTTCAACACCACTTGGTAACTCAAGTTTCATTAAAGCATCAATAGTCTTAGATGAAGAACTATAAATGTCTAATAATCTTTTGTAAGCAGATAATTGAAATTGCTCTCTAGATTTTTTATTTACGTGTGGTGAACGTAATACAGTAAAAATCTTTTTATTTGTTGGTAAAGGTATTGGTCCGTTTACAACTGCACCAGTACTTTTTACCGTCTTTACGATTTTCTCAGCAGATTTATCTACTAAATTGTAATCGTAAGACTTTAATTTTATTCTAATTTTTTGACTCATCTTATTATGATTTAGTAAATTATCCTTTTGCTTTTGCTATTACGTCTATTGAAACATTAGAAGGAGTTTCAGCATAGTGAGAAAATTCCATAGTAGAGGTTGCTCTACCAGAAGATAATGTTCTTAATGTAGTAACATAACCGAACATCTCAGATAATGGTACATCGGCCTTTACAACTTTTGCTCCTGCTCTGTCATCCATTGCATTCACTTGCCCTCTTCTTCTATTTAAATCTCCTACGATATCACCCATATAATCTTCAGGTGTAACAACATCCATTTTCATTATAGGCTCTAGAATTACAGCACCTGCTGCTTTCGCTGCCGCTTTATATCCTAATTTTGCCGCTAACTCAAAAGATAATGCATCAGAATCCACTGCATGAAAAGAACCATCTTTCAATGTAATTTTCATAGAATCCATTTCGAATCCAGCTAAAGGACCATTCTTCATGGCCATTGTAAATCCTTTTTCTATTGAAGGAATAAATTCTTTTGGAATACGACCTCCTTTAATCTGATCTACAAACTGTAAACCTGACCCTGCGAAATCTTCATCAACTTGTCCCATTTCAAATACAATATCACCAAACTTACCACGTCCTCCAGATTGTTTCTTATAAACTTCTCTGTGATCTGCAGTTCTTGTTAAAGCTTCTTTATATTCAACTTGAGGCTCACCTTGATTTAATTCGACATTAAATTCACGTCTCATTCTATCAACAATAATATCTAAGTGTAATTCTCCCATTCCTGAGATAATCGTTTGTCCGGAAGCTTCGTCTGTTTTTACTTGAAAAGTAGGATCTTCTTCTGCTAATTTTGACAATGCAGTACCCATTTTTTCAACATCAGCTTTCGTCTTAGGCTCTATAGCAATACCAATTACTGGATCTGGAAAATCCATTGATTCTAAAACAATTGGATGTTTTTCATCAGATAAAGTATCTCCTGTTTTGATAGATTTAAATCCTACAGCTGCTCCAATATCACCTGCTTCGATATAATCGATAGCATTTTGTTTATTGGCATGCATTTGATAGATTCTAGAAATACGTTCTTTTTTACCAGAACGATTATTTAAAACATAAGAACCTGCATCTAAACGACCAGAATATGCTCTAAAAAATGCTAAACGACCTACGAAAGGATCGGTTGCGATTTTAAATGCTAAAGCTGCAAACGGTTCCTTTACATTTGGCTTACGAATAATTTCTTCACCTGTATTTGGATCTGTTCCAACAATACCTTCTTTATCCATAGGAGAAGGCAAATAACGACATACAGCATCTAAAAGAAACTGAACACCTTTATTTTTAAATGCAGAACCACAAATCATTGGAATGATAGACATATCCATTACAGCAGCTCTCAATGCATTATGCACTTCTTCTTCTGTTATAGAATCTTCATCTTCCATATATTTTTCTAACAAATCTTCATCATAAGCAGCAACTTCTTCAATAAGTTTGCCTCTAAGAATTTTTGCCTCTTCTTTTAATTCTTCAGGAATTTCAACAACGTCAAACGTTGAACCCATACCTTCCTCATGCCAAACAATAGCACGGTTTTTAACTAAATCGACAATACCTTTAAAGTTCTCTTCATCACCAATATTTAAAACAATTGGCACTGCATTAGAACCTAGCATATCTTTAACTTGCTTACAAACCATCATAAAATCAGATCCTTGACGATCCATTTTATTTACAAAACCAATTCTTGGCACTTTGTAATTATCAGCAAGTCTCCAGTTTGTCTCCGATTGTGGCTCAACACCATCAACAGCAGAAAACAAGAATACTAATCCATCTAACACACGTAGAGATCTATTTACTTCAACAGTAAAATCTACGTGACCTGGTGTGTCAATAATATTAAAATGATAATCTTTGGTATCAGGAAGAACTTTCGCATTTTCCATTGGAAATTGCCATGTACAAGTAGTTGCAGCAGAAGTAATTGTAATACCTCTTTCTTGCTCTTGTTCCATCCAGTCCATCGTAGCTGCACCATCATGAACTTCTCCAATCTTGTGAGAAACTCCTGTATAATACAAAACACGTTCTGTAGTTGTGGTTTTTCCAGCATCAATATGTGCTGCAATACCAATATTTCTAGTGTATTTTAAATCTCTAGCCATTTCTATTAAAATCTGAAGTGTGAGAATGCTTTGTTTGCTTCAGCCATTTTGTGCGTATCTGTACGTTTTTTAACTGCTGCTCCTTCTTCTTTCGCTGCTGCTAAGATTTCTGCTGCTAAACGTTGTGCCATGGTTTTTTCGTTTCTCTTACGAGTATACAAAATCATCCATTTGATAGCCATAGATACTTTACGATCTGGTCTAATTTGCATTGGTATTTGGAATGTTGCTCCACCAACTCGTCTTGAACGAACTTCTACGTGAGGCATAACGTTAGATAACGCTTCTTTCCAAATCTCTAATGCTGATTTTTCTTCGTCTTCTTTTCTTTGATCTACAAGTTCAATTGCGTCATAGAATACTTTAAATGCTACTGATTTCTTACCAGCCCACATTAAATTGTTCACAAAACGTGTTACTAACTGATCGTTAAATTTCGGATCCGGTAATAAGACTCTTTTTTTTGCTGCTCTTTTTCTCATGTCTTTACATTAAAAAAGTTACTAATTTTACTTTTTTGGGCGTTTTGCACCATACTTTGATCTACGTTGAGTTCTTCCCTCAACTCCCGCTGTATCTAAAGCCCCACGTACTACGTGATACTTTACTCCTGGCAAATCTTTTACCCTTCCACCTCTAACTAATACTATCGAGTGCTCCTGTAAGTTATGTCCTTCTCCTGGGATGTAGGCGTTTATCTCATTACCATTTGTTAATCTAACTCTGGCTACTTTACGCATCGCAGAATTAGGTTTTTTTGGTGTTGTGGTATAAACACGTGTACATACTCCACGTCTTTGAGGACAAGACGACAAAGCAGCCGATTTACTCTTCTTAGTTATTTTGGTTCTTCCTTTACGAACTAATTGTTGAATAGTTGGCATACTAAATTGTTACTATTTTTCGTTTGTACTAAAAATTTTACTCTTTTTTAAGAGTGCGCAAATGTACAATTAATTTCCAGCTATTCAAATATCAGTGAGTTATTTTTTCATAAGAGAATATAAACAATCGGTTTTTTCTGATTTTAAGCTACATTTGACCCCCTTTAATACTACACTTTTGAATAAAAAAACCATCTTATTTACAACTATCTTTTTTTTAAGTTCTTTTACTCATGGAGTTTTTGCGCAAAATCTCTCCTTAAATATCAAAGGAATAGATTCAATTCAAACTGAGAATCTCAAAGAGCTTTCCTATACAAAAAAACACGACACTAAGAAAAGTGTTTATAAAGAAATAAATACAATTCAAGATCAAATAAAACGGATTGGATTTTTCACAGCAACAATTGATACAATTATTTCTATTGAAAATAATTTCACTGCAATATTTAATTTAGGAAAGAAAACTGAAGAAGTAATCTTGATAATTCCTAAAAATTTCAGGTCGTCCAATTTTAATATTAGGAATGATTCTATCAGGATTAAAACGAATGAATTAGAGAATTTCACAAACTCACTTCTTTATGACTTAGACAAAAAAGGGAATTCATTTTCAGAAATCACTTACAGAAACCCGAAATACAGAAACAACAATCTTGTATTAGAATTAGTCCTTGTTGCCTCAAATAAACGGCAAATAGACAAAGTGATCATTAAAGGGTATACAGATTTTTCGAAAAGCCATATTAAAAACTTTTTTCAACTCAAAAAAAACACCGTTTTCTCTAAACAAAAAATTGAAGAGGTTTCTGAACTTACAAATTCGTTGAATTTCATTAAAGAGATAAAAAAACCAGAAGTCTTATTTAAAAAGGACTCTACTCTTTTATATCTTTTCATTGAGAAGCTAGAAACAAATAGTTTTGATGGTCTCATAAATTTTGCTTCGAAAGATAATGGAGAAGGATTGTTGTTAAATGGAAATTTAGATTTAAAATTAAATAATATTTTTAATTCTGGGGAAAACTTTGAGCTTTTCTGGAATAGGGTAGCAGAAGAAAAGTCTCAATTTAAAATAAATACAAGAATCCCCTATATTTTAAAATCATCACTATCTACTTCTGTTGGTTTTGATATTTACCGACAAGATTCTACTTTTTTAAATACGAGCTTCAATTTAAAATCGGAATACCAACTAAATTCAAGATCAAAAATTTCGATTTCCTATTCAAGTGAAAACTCCAATTATTTATTAGATCTAACAAATGATGATTTTGAATCATATTCCAATCAGTTCTTTGGCATAGCTTACAATTTTAGAATAGCCTCAAAGAACAATCTTTTTAAAGAATTATTTAATTTTAATATTTCACACACTTTTGGTAAAAGAAAATCAGATTTAAGTGAAGTAAATCAATACAAATTAAATTTTCAATCAGTTTTTAATATCAAAACATCCAAGAGAAGTTATCTATATATTAGAAATGAAAGCGGGCTTTTAAATTCACGCAATTATTTAACCAATGAATTATTTAGAATAGGAGGCATAAATAGCATACGAGGTTTTAATGAACAGAGTATTTTTACTAATAAGTACACTTATTTTAACACAGAATACAGATATTTAACCTCATCGTCTTCTTATTTGTATAGTATTAGTGATATTGGGTTTTATAATACACTAAAAGAAAACTCTGAGAGAATCCTTGGAATAGGGCTAGGATATAGTTTTAAAATAAACGCTTCGAAAATCAACCTAGGCTATGTGAGTGGTGTAAATTCTAACAATTCAACAGGTTTTAAAAACTCTAAATTAGCTATAAAATGGACTTCGTTTTTTTGAGAAATATTCAATAAAAACAAAAGCCGCTTAACAAATTGTTAACATTTTTATGTTTTTTTATGTTAAAAAATTGGAGTTTTAAGTTTATTTTAAGACTTTTGGCATTAATTAATTCAAATAATTATACAATGAAGACAAAGTTTAATGGAATTTTAACGCTATTACTAGCGTTGGTTGTGCAGGTATCCTTTGCACAAGAAAAGACTGTCTCGGGTACTGTTAAAGACAAAGACGGCAGTTTACCAGGGGTTAGTGTTTTAATCAAAGGTACTACGACAGGTACAGACACAGATTTTGATGGAAAGTATTCTATCAAAACTAAATCTGGTGACGTATTAGTCTTTAGCTATCTTGGTTACGAGAGTGTAGAAAGAACTGTAGGTAGTGCTGCAACTATAAATGTTACCATGAAAGAAGGTGGTGAGGTTTTAGAAGAGATCGTAGTTAGATCTTATGGTAGAGCTCTAAACAGTAAAAAAAGTGCTGCCTCTCTTGCGAGAGTAGATGGTAAAACAATTGAACAAATACCGATTAATTCTGTTGATCAGGTATTACAAGGAGCTGCTGCCGGAGTTAGTGTAAACACTGGATCTGGTCAACCAGGTCAGAGTGGTACAATAATTATTAGAGGTAGATCTTCATTATCTGGAGATATTGAGCCTTTATTTATTATTGATGGTATTCCAGTTGATCAAGACAACTTCCGTAGTTTGAATCAGAATGATATTCAAACTATCGATGTACTTAAAGATGCTGCTGCAACTTCTCTTTATGGAAATAGAGGTTCTAACGGTGTAGTTTTAGTGACAACGAAAAGAGGTAAGAATGGTCAAAAGTTAGACATTAAATACAGAGCTCTATATGGAGTTGCTAGTAAGCCAACTACACGCTTTACTGTAATGAATTCAAGACAATTTCTTGGTTTTCAACAACAATATGGTATTGGATTTGGTGGTGGATTAACTGATGAACAAGTAGAAGCTATTTCAACTCAAGCGAACACTAACTGGTCTGATATTTTCTTTAGATTAGGAACTACAGTATCACATGAATTAAGTTTCTCTTCAGGGACAGCAAATTCTACGTCATACACTTCAATTAACTATTACAAACAAGAAGGTATTACAATTGGTTCTGCTTTACAACGTTTTTCATTCAGAACAAACAATACTGGAAGTTCAGAAAACAAAAGATTTAATTACTCAACTAATGTAACTTTAAACTATTCAACAAGTAATTTTATTGTTGATGCAGTTAGAGGTGGTAATTCAGGTGGTCAATTAGACAACCCTTTTATTGTACCATATATTGGTTTACCTTATTTATCTCCTTTAAATCCTGATGGTAGTTTAAACACTTTTGGAACAATAGCGAGTGGTGCTTTAAATGCTGATGGATCTATCAATGGTGGAAATGCTAATGGATTTCCAAACACTCCATTTCTTGCATTAAACACTGCAGCTGAACAAACAGATTTAGAAAGTGAAATTAGAGCTATTGTTGG
>TARA_R110000787_G_scaffold36827_3_pt1 | contig 10908 bp, 11 predicted proteins | sample TARA_R110000787 | Tara Oceans TARA_R110000787 (sample SAMEA4397920) | marine metagenome | biome: Polar Biome; feature: [DCM] deep chlorophyll maximum layer (ENVO:01000326); material: water (ENVO:00002006), including particulate matter (ENVO:01000060) such as... | depth 35 m
GTGTTTGGCGAACTGCTGGGCCTTTGGGTGGTGCATGAGTGGCAGGCCATCGGGTCGCCGGAGACGTTCTGCCTGGTCGAGATCGGACCGGGGCGCGGTGTGCTGATGCAGGATGCCCTGCGCATGGCCTTTGTTGCGGGAGGCAAGCCCTTTGCCGACGCGATGCAGCTCTACCTCGTCGAGCCGAGCCCGGCCCTGCGCGATGTGCAGGTGGAGCGCCTTGCGATCTATGAGCCGCAATTTGCCGAGCAGGCATCCGAAGTGCCCGCCCTGCCAACGATCATCCTGGCCAATGAATATCTCGATTGCCTGCCCGCCCGCCAGTTCCGCCGTGATGGCGAGGAATGGCGCGAATGCGTGGTGGGGCTCGACGCAGACGGTGCGCTGGCCTTCGGCCTCGCTGCCGATGGCCGCAGCGCGCCCGAGGGCACGGCGCAGACGGCCAATTGCGTGGAAGTTCAGGTCGGGCTCGACATTCTGGTGGCTGAACTGGCCACGCGCGCGGCCAATGGCCTGCCGGTACATGCGCTGCTGATCGACTATGGCCCGGTGGACCGCGCGCCGGGGGATTCCCTGCGGGCCTTCAAGGATGGCGAGCAGGTCTCGCCATTGCTGGCACCGGGCGAGACGGACCTGACCGTGGACGTGGATTTCGGTCGCCTGAAACGGATTGCGACCAGCGCCGGGCTCGAAGTGCACGGCCCGACGCCGCAAGGCATGTTCCTGCTGGGCCTCGGCGCGCAGGCACGTCTAAATCAGCTGGTGAAAGCCAATGAGGCCGATGCCGAAGCGATCTTCAACGCGGCCCAGCGTCTGATCGACCCGAAAGACATGGGCGAGCGCTTCAAGGTGATCTGTCTTTCCGGCAAGGACCTGCCGAAACCCGCCGGTTTCTAGCGCGCCCCGATATTGGCCTCGACGAAGTCGGCCATGGCACGCAGCGTTTCAATGCGCGTGTCGCCATCCGACAGCCAGTGGTCCTCGCCCTTGAGTTCGATGAAGGTCACATCCTTACGCGCCCGCTTCAGGGCTTTTTGCATGACCCGGCTCTGATTCATCGAAACCACGGTGTCATCCTTGCCGTGGATGAGGAGAGATCCTTGGTGTCGGAGACACTGAGGATGAGGTGCTTGGCGTCGGCAAACCAGATATTGCGGGTGGCAATATTGTCGACCGACAGGCGCGGCGTGATGGCCTTTGTGGCGATATCCAGCGTGGCGATAACGTCCGCACCGTTCTGGCGATAGACGAAGGCCACCATCTCGCCGTCCGGCGACAGGCTCATGTGGCGTACGCGCGGCAGCTCGCCATAGGCTTCGAGGGGTGGGTGGGGCGCTTCAGCCTGCGCGCTCCACCCCATAAAAAGGGCAAAGCAAAAGAATAAAAATGACCTCATGATTCCCCGCACAGCGCTGTTCGCATTACAGCCTGCGCGAGGGTTGCGCGGGTTTCAACCTTGAAATTGTGAAATCGGCTGGGGGCGCGGTTCTAGGCCGGGACTTTGATCTCGTTGGCGTCGTCAAGCAGCACCACGGTCGGCGCATGCTGGCGGGCTTTTTCAGCCTCGACGCTGGCAAATGCGGCAATGATGATCTTGTCGCCAACCGCGAAATGCCGCGCGGCAGCGCCGTTGACGCCGATCGTGCGCGAGCCGCGAGGCGCTTCCAGCGCATAGGTCTGGATGCGGGCGCCATTGGTGACGTTCCACAGGTCCACGCGCTCGTGCGGCAGGATGCCGGACGCGTCGAGCAGGTCCTGGTCGATGGAGATCGAGCCTTCATAGTGCAGGTCACACTGGGTGACCGTGGCAGAGTGAAGTTTGGCTTTCAACATGTTGAGCAACAAGGATGTGCCCTCCCGGCGATTAGACAGCGTGGCGAATATGCTCACAGTGAGTATATGGGGTTCTGCTGCCCCGTCGGCAAGCGGCTTATGGCACTGCAGCCTCTGCAGCGTAAAGCCCCATTTTGCAACAGAACGCAAAATGCCATGCGTCCCTCTGGATGCAATATCCCGGCCAGTTACACGCCTTGCGTGAAACGCCCCTCCGGGGCTCGCACACAAGGGCCGGCAGTGTTACCGTTTTGTTAACCATGGGACGGAACGCAGTTAAAGGGGACGCGCGTCATGAGATATGGACAGGTTGGGGTATTGGCCATCGCACTGGTTGCGACAGCATGCGCATCCAAGCAGGTTACGCCGGGGGGATCGACACCGGCGACAGAGGCTCCTCCTCCCCCTGCCCCGCCACCACCACCACCACCTCCACCACCACCTCCGCCGGTCTATACCGACGAGGATGACGATTATGGCCCGGACCGCGGCCTGCCCTACCCTTCGACTGAAGTGGAGACCCCGCCTCCGCCCACGATGGGCTCGTCGGGCCCGGGACGCAGATCGGGACGGCCCATTGGACGCGCCGTGAGCAATGCAAAGCCAGGCAAGGACTATTTGCCCTTCATTGACGTCGCGATCGACGAGGCCGCGCTTTATTCCGAATACGGCCTGATGCTGCAGGACCGCTATACGCGCATCCAGATCGTCACGTTGAAGCCGGATGCGTATGACATGGAAGGCGTCTCGTCGGGCAAGCGCAAGGAACCGATCGAGATGCGTAACTATAACAAGGAGAGCCGCAACTGGTTCTCGCGCATGATGGGCTCGCGCAATGTGACCCGTACACTGATCGCCGAGTTCGATGTCGCCAAACCGGACATCAAGGCCACCAAGGCCCTGTTCTCCGCTACCTTCTCGTCCGACAGCAAGGAAGGCGAAGCGTGGACCACGAATGAAAGCATTTCCGTCTACGCGACACCCTATTTCAAGGTAGGCCCCAACACGACAATCGAAGGCCGGTTCCGGCTGCAGCTATCCGACGAGAGACAGGGCAGTGCCGGGGCGAGCGTCATGGGCGCGCTGACCACGGCGGCCAACCTGATCGCACCCGCTTCTACACTGGTGACCTATTTCAATCAGCCTTTGATGCTGGAAGCCTCGAACTTCCTGAACACGCAATCGACGACGCTGTTCGGCCAGTCGATCACCGAACAATCGACGAGCGCCTTCTCGGTGAAATCGTGGAGCGATACGCCGATCCTTGTCGTCTCGGCAGAACTGCCGGAAGCGGGAAATATCAAGCAGACCAAGGGCAAGGGGTCGATCGGTCAGTGGGCCGTCTATCTCGACCAGCCGATTCCCTCGATCTTCACGGCGGCCTCGTCTGACTATGATGGCCAGGAGCCGGATTATTCGGGTATCCCCTCGGGCGACATTCTTGCCTTCGATGTCGGCGAAGACCTGACCGTCTATGACTATATCTTCTCGCGCCTCGACTTGGCCGATCGGATCGCCACGCTGAACGACACGGGCGACGCAGACATCGCCCGCCTGATCTGCAGCCGTATCGAACGGGGCATGTCGGAGATCGGCTTTACAAGCTTTGATTCTGCCGCCGCTGTCTGGGCCGCTTCAGCCAGCGACCAGTTCAATTCCGGCGCGCAGGCCGCCTTGCAGCAGGACGGCCTCTGCCAGGCCATGGACCTGTGGCACGAGATGGGCGGGTGAACATACGAGCGCTTTAGAAAGCCCACACGACTCGAAATTATCTTATTCCTGATATGGACATAAAGGTTAGCGAGCATTAACACTTCCCTCAAAGGTTGTGGGTTGGGATAATGTTGATCGAAGATGTAAGGAGCGCGCTGGCGGCAGCGCGGGCTGTTTGGCATGGCCAACCGCAGAGGGTCCGCGGCGTTTATGGTGTTTACCTGGTAGAGGGATTTTCCATTCCCGGCCTGATGACAGCCGATGATGGACTGCTCTATATCGGCCACAATGTGACGGGCGTTTCCCATCTCGATCATTTCGCAGGGACGCTCAATGCGAACCGCTCCACGTCGCCCCTACGCAGCCTCGGCGCGCTGCTGCAGCGCGAGCTGGCGCTCGAAGTGGTCCCGTCGACCGTATGGGATGATGGCTTCTCGTTCGTTTTCACGGCAGACAGCGAGGCGCGCCTGTCAGACTGGATGGCCAAGGCCCTTCATGTGGCGCAGCTGCCCCTTGCTTGCGACACGGCTCAGGCGCGTTCCCTGCTGGTCCGCGAGCTGGAACCACCCCTGAACCTGTCCGGCTGGCGCAATCCCCAGCGCAATCATATCCTGTCAGCGCGGCGCGCCTGCGCCTATGGCGCCCAAACCGATTTTACCTGAGTTTGACGCCTGAAAAGGCGACACCCCAAAGCCATCGATGACCGATGTGGAAACTCCGGGCACTCTTGTGCGTTTGGGGCTGGGCTGAGACAGTAATGTCGGCCAAACTGCGCAAGCCCGGACACAAGCCTCCGGCATATCAGGGAGACGGATTCATGCGGTGGCAAGGCGGACGCAAAAGCGGCAATGTTGAAGACAGACGGGGCATGAGTGGCGGCGCCGTTGCCGGTGGCGGCATCGGTGTGCTGGTTATCGCGCTGATTGGCTATTTCGTGTTCGGGATCGATCCTTCACAAACCGCACAGGTTCTTGACCAGGCGGCTGTCTCATCGTCTCCGCAAGGAGATGCGCCGGTCGGCACACCGGAAGACCAGGCCGGCCAGTTTGTCGATGTCATCGGCACCAATATCGATGACGTCTGGCGCTCCCAGATGCAGGGCTACCAGCCGCCGAACACCGTTCTCTACACGCAAGGCACCAATACCGGTTGCGGGTTCGGCCAGGCCGCCATGGGTCCGTTCTACTGCCCCAACGACCAGACCGTATATCTCGACCTCTCCTTCTGGCAGGAAATGGAAGACAAGCTCGGCGCGTCCGGCGCGGATTTTGCCCGCGCCTATGTCATCGCGCACGAGTTCGGCCACCATGTGCAAACGCTGACCGGCACATCGGCGAAAGTGCGCGAAGCCCAGAAGGGTGCGCGTAGCCAGGCTGACGCCAACAAGTATTCCGTCGCGCTGGAACTCCAGGCCGATTGCTATGCCGGTGTCTGGGCAGCGCATGCGGCTGACGCCTCCGGCGGCCAGGTCGCACTCGAACAGGGCGATGTGGAAGAAGGCATGAAGACCGCCAATGCGATCGGCGATGACATGCTGCAGAAGCGCTCCACGGGCCGTGTCTCGCCCGAGGGCTTTACGCACGGTACATCCGCCCAGCGGATGGAATGGCTGCGCCGCGGGATCACGACCGGCGATCCGCGGCAGTGCGATACGTTTTCTGCCCTTTAAAAAGCGGATCACGCATCAAACAGGATGAAGACGGAACGGCTCCTTTCCGAAAGGTAGCGTTAACACTCGATTCGCGAACTTCCGCTATTTTCACCCGAAAATAGAGGGAGGGGGAAAGCGCATGTCAGCCAAGGATGGCACATCACCGCTTGTCGAGAATATCGCAGAACTGTTGCAGGCATTCCTGGATGCCCTGCCCGACCCGGTATTCATCAAGGATGAAAACCTGAACCTTATTTATGGCAATGCCGCGCTCGACCGCTTTATACTGAAGGCTACGGGGATTGCTGATTATCTGGGGCATCCTGATCGGGACCTATACCCACGCGAACAATGGGAAGGATTTGAACGCGAGGACCGCAAGGTTCTCGCCAAAGGACTTTCCCTCAGTGAGGAGAAAATCGGCCCCGAGATGACGGCGCTGACGAAAAAGCTGCCAGTGCGCTTGCCATCGGGCAAGATAGGCATTGCGGGCATCAATTTCGATATCACCGCCTACAAGATGGCAGAAGCGCGCGCGATAGAGACCGAGGCCGCCAGCCGCGCCAAATCGCAATTCCTTGCCGCGATGAGCCATGAGATACGCACGCCCCTCAACGGCATACTCGGCATGGCGCAGTCCTTGATGTCTGACCCTGAGCTTACGTCTTCGCAGCATGACAAAATCGAAATCCTGCTCGACTCGGGGCGCACCCTCCTGTCGCTCGTCGACGATGTACTGGACCTCTCGAAGATCGAGGCCGGAAAGCTGGTGATTGATGCCGTGGATGGAGACTTGCGCCATACGGTGAAGCGCGTCACCCGCCTGTTTGAACCGAGAGCGCGCGAGAAGGGAATTGAGCTGGTCGTCTCGATGGATGACCCCATCAACGGCGCCCTGCGCTTCGATCCCGTCCGGGTACGGCAATGCCTGTCAAATCTCATATCGAATGCAATCAAGTTCACAGATGCCGGTCAGGTACGCGTCTGCGTGGCAACCGAGCCGGATGATGAACAGTGGCGTGCGACAGTCCATGTCCATGATTCCGGTATAGGCATCAGCGAAGAGGCCCTCGCCGGCCTTTTCACGGATTTCACGCAAGCCGATTCCTCAACGACACGCCGGTTTGGGGGCACGGGCCTTGGCCTTTCGATCACGCGGCGCCTTGCCCGCATGATGGGCGGCGACGTGGTTGCGCAAAGCGAGCCAGGAAAGGGATCCACGTTCACCCTGACCTTCATGGCCGAGCCAGCGGCACACCACAGCCCGAAGGAGGGCTCAGGCGAGACGCCCGTGATAGCCGCAAAATCACTCAGTGGCCTGCGTATCCTTTTGGCCGACGACAACCGCGTGAACCGGGAAGTGGTGAAGCTTTTCCTTACACCCTATGAGGTACAGATCACCGAGACCGAGAATGGACAGCAGGTGCTCGACACGCTCGCCCATGAGACATTCGATATATTGCTTCTGGATGTCCACATGCCCGTAATGGATGGCATGGAGGCGCTGACCATCCTGCGCGCCGGCGATACGCCGCATCGTGATATTCCCGTGATTGCACTGACGGCCGACGCCATGGCCGGAGACCGCGAGCACTTCCTTTCAAAAGGGGCGAATGGATATGTCACCAAGCCGATTGATCAAGGCGACCTGTTGAGCGCCATTGCGCGCATGAACGTGCGACCGGACCACGGCGATATATCCACGGACCCCCTGCTCGATTTGCTTGCCGGGCTGGAATGCAGGGAGGCCCACAAGGCGTCGCCCAATGATACGATCGCTGCTCTGCGCCAGGAATGGCTGACATCGACGCATGCCCAGCTGCGGGGCTTGATCCACGCACTGGGCGAGGACGATGCTATCGAGACGCCAGCCGTGCACCGCATTGCCCATGACTGCCAGGGACAGGGCCCCTTCTTCGGATTCGAGCTGTTCGGCTCCATCGCCAGCGACCTCTGCTTCATCCTGCGCACCCGGTCAGGGCCCATGAACGAAGAGATGCGTGTGCTGACAGGGCGCTATGTGCGCGCGATGCTCTATCTATTGGAACAGGGCATCAGCGGAACCGGCGGCCCGTCAGGCAGCGCACTTCGCCTGAAGCTGGCCGCCTGAGCGGGTGTCAGCTTAGCCGTTCGATCAGCGCCTTGGCGGCGGAAATGAAAAGGCGAACACATACGCCGGCTGGTTCCGGCAGAAGGTGGAATTGATCTCGATGGCGGTCAGCTGCCGGCTCGCATGGGACAGCTCCTTCGTCTCCAGCTCATCGGCCGGATAGAACGTCTCCCGCCAGGGCTCATAGCTCCAGCCACCAATACCGACCCGAAAATTACGCCGTCCGCTCGCTGGTCATCCCCCCGGCATCGAAGCCACCGGCGATTTGATCGCTGACCTGAATCAGGCGCTTAAAGCCGCCGGGTAAAATCAAAACAAAAAAGGGCGGCTCATTGGCCGCCCTTTTCATTTTTTCCTTCGGAGGGCGTTACTGCTTCTGCCAGTTTTCCGGGAACCATTCCTTGCTGAGGATTTCTTCGGTCGGCCCGTAAATCCGCATGACAATGTTCAACTGGATATCCTTGTCACGAGTGCTGGGAATCCAGTTGGGGACATAATCGGCGTCTTCCGGCGGCTCAGGTGAGATGAAGATACGAAGTGATCCGTCCTCCTCATATTTCAGGCCAGGCGTATTGTCGCCGATCCGGAACTTGTCCCAGTCATTCGCAATCAGCTGCGCCGTTGCCATATCGTACAGGGTGATGGACCAGAACTCCTTGACGGGAGGCGGTGACGCAAGCCGCAGCTCATAGGACGCCCCGCCCGTCATATTCTTCCGATCCGAATCCAGCGTCGTGGTGATGTAGACGGATTCCTCTTTCACGTTCACGAGGATGCCATACTCCGTCAGTGCTGCCCGCAGCAACCACGACCAGTCCGGCGTGGAGACCTCCGGCGGGGTCATGCTCCAGCCCCGCAGGCGAGATGCCAGAGGAATCGTCCGGATCATGCGCTGGCTATCCCGCGCCGTTTCCTTCAGCCCCGCCATGAAGGCCGGATTGGGTTGCAGGCCGGCGCCCGGAATGATTTCGTCGAAGATATCCGCCGCGTATGCGTCTTTGCCGTAGGGCGGATTGCGCCGGAGGATTTCGCGGTAATTGTCGAAAATGGCGAGCGTTTGCCGCGCATTCGGGTCAATCAGCTCATAGCTCTGCCCCGGTACGGTGCCTGCCGGCACGGGTACGTCCATCATCGTGCTCAGCGGCGCCACCTCTACCGCATCGAGAAGGGTCTGCGCCTTTGCCACGTCTTCCGGGATTTCGGGACTGACACGGATACGCCCGAGCAGCGCCACTGTGTTTGTCGGCGAGTCCAGGCGAATAACGCCCTCAGGCAATTCCCCCTGCCAGCCTGGACCGACCAGCGCGACCTTCTGGCCACCTTGCGGATAATGCTGGCGCGAAACATTGGCGATGATGTTGTGCCAGGCGTCCACGAACATGAACGTGTAATAGCGGCCATCCTCGATAGGCGGGATCGTCAGGATTTGGGGCTGCTGCGCGAGATCGAAAAACGAAACGATGTTCAGGACATCAAGGTTCGGCGTGACATAGATCTCATCGTCGGCGGTGGGCGGATCACGGTATTTGAGGAGCGAATTGATCGCAGCGCCATTTTTCAGGACAAAGTCCCGCTCTTCTAGGATCATGCGCCAGCGGCCGTAGAACCAGAGATAGGCCTGCCCACCGAGGTCATATGCGTGCTTCTCGGCAAACTCGATGGGCGGATAGGGTTTCACATCGCCCAACTCGGAAACAGATGCGTCGCCCATTCCGGAGGTCGCAGCGCGAATGCCTGCGCTGACGGCGCCATTCTTCGCAACAAAGACGGCGGTAAGCACGCACGCGACGATCAGGACGACCCCCATCACTATGCCGGTCAGGATACGCTTCAATTTCAGCCCCTCGTGTTTGCTCTCCAAGGGCCAAGGTATAAGCCGGTCGCAATTTAATGCAATCGCATTACTGCGGCCGGCAGATACGATGAAGACAAAAAAACGGGCGCCGCGGCGCCCGTTTTATCCTGGCAATGCCGGTCCGGTCCCGGCTGGTAAAGAGTTACGGCTTCTGGTTGCGCTAAAAAATCCGAAGTGACCTCAATCGCCGCCAGCTGACCGAAGACCAACAGACCGCCGCCGGGGCCGCACCTAACGCAGTGCGCCTCTCCATCGGCATAGAAGACGCCGGTGACCTGATCGCGGATCTGGATCAGGCACTGAAGGCGGCGATTTAAACTTGCAAGTCAGTTAAAGCCGTCCAGGACGGCCTATGATGAGGGTTTACAAACCAAGCTTAAACGTCACTGGTCGACCAAACTAATGTAAAGACTGGATACTATGAAAAACCTGACATGGGATATGGATTTCCGCCCGGAGGCTGACCGAGAGAAAATTTTCGGCGGACTTGTTGAAGGCAGAGAGTGCGGAGAGTGCTCAGCTTGCTGCACGCACCTTACAATCCGAACACCTGAATTTCAAAAGCCGGAAGGCATAGCCTGTGAACATTGTGCAAATCCAGGATGCGGGATTTACGAGGAACGGTTTCCTGTGTGCCGGGAATGGCAGTGTCTCTGGAAACACATCGGTGCGATGCCTGAAGAGGCCCGTCCTGACAAATCGAAAATCATATTCAGCTTGCAGCGCCCGAACGATCCGCCTCATCCATTTGCCAAACTCTACATAGGCGGGTGGGCGTTTGATGGCGTTGAAGCCTATGGAACCGAGCTTGGTAGAAACCTCATCGCCATGTTCTCGCAAGGCGACCTTCCGGTTTGGCTTTCCACACCTGATGGTCTTGGTCACCTGGTTCACCCCGAACCGAACATTGTCGACATGGTGACGGAAGGACAAAAACCGAAAAACAAAACCGAAAGGAAAGAAGCCAAGGCGTGGGCAGCCGGTATCAAACGTCAGCTCTGATACCGGCCAGGCTTCGCAGGAAAAATTGTGGAATTAATCCGCGCTTTCACCCTTGATGCCATTGCCAAGCTTCTCGTTCGGCATTGCCCGGAATTCACCCTTGATGCCATTGCCAAGCTTTATGTTCGGCATTGCCTGGACTTCACCCTTGATGCCATCGCCAAGCTTTATGTTCTCAATTTCAGATGCTTTGACAGTCGCGATATCTGAAACCATCGGATTGTCGCGTTCAGCTGCCTTGTCGTCATATTTAAACTCTTGCGGTGCCACCTCACAGGTCGTGCAATCTTCTTGTGCAGAGGCCTGACCTGTTGCCAGCGCCAGAACCGGCGCGATGACCGAGAGCAAAATTTTCTTCATTCATTTTATCCTTGTAAAAAAAGACTCTCCACACGAGCATCTGAATTAAGCATGAACACTGTATCGATCAGCAACGATACAGATGCGTTCGCGACTCCCAGTGAAGTCCTGATGTGGATATTTCAGCGCCAGCGCCTTCGCTTCACCAAGCGTGCTATCCCCTCACTCCGGCCTGATGCGGCGCTTATCCAGCCGGACCTTTCTCTAACTCAGTGAATAAAAAAGGCGGCCGCATGGACCGCCTTTCAAAATTCTTACGTATCCAGGAAGCTGCGCAGCTTGCGGCTGCGGCTTGGGTGCTTGAGTTTTCTCAGCGCCTTGGCCTCGATCTGGCGGATACGTTCGCGGGTCACCGAGAATTGCTGGCCGACTTCTTCCAGCGTG
>TARA_R110000787_G_scaffold267160_1_pt1 | contig 10903 bp, 19 predicted proteins | sample TARA_R110000787 | Tara Oceans TARA_R110000787 (sample SAMEA4397920) | marine metagenome | biome: Polar Biome; feature: [DCM] deep chlorophyll maximum layer (ENVO:01000326); material: water (ENVO:00002006), including particulate matter (ENVO:01000060) such as... | depth 35 m
TTCTGGAGATACTTTCTTGCCTCCGGGCAGCTTAAATGCGGTTGCTGCAAGGGTCGTTTCAAGATCAGAACTTTCTATCTTAAATTTTGATCCAAGCTGTTGCACTAAAGACTTCTTTTCAATATTTACCACGTTTGCACTAGGTTTCGTCATTTGCTTCTCCTATTAATTTATAAAATTTAGCCTTGCTACGAATTCTTAAACGTACAGGCGGTGGATTCCCTATAAAACTCTACCTCTAAGCACTCCCTCGCAAAAGCGGCCGCCCCGTACCGATCAACGCCATTCCAATTCTTTCTAATGGCTGTTGTTTTAATATACTCTTGCAATAATTCTTTTCTGCTTAGTTCCTGTGTGGGAACAAAAGCGCCCGTGCCCAGACCTCTGATAAACATCTTCTCATGCTGAATTAAATATAACTTACTGCTTTCCATATTATCTCCTTGCGTTAATTTCCAGCGACAAAATCCAATTTTTTTATTTATGCCTTTCTTCTAGCCCCAGTAGTTATTGGCTCATTAACAGCCTTAAAGCCCGGAATAACAAGATTGTTTTTCATAGCTTTCGCCATTTTATTAATAGCTGGCATATTCAGCTTTAAGAAAACAATAAGCTCAGGCTTGTCCCCGGAAGCGATTGCATTAATCAGAGCGAGCTTGGAGTCGTCTTCGTCGAAGCTGGTAGGTCTTGCTACCCAGTTAGCACGCATCGTTACGCCATCAATTTTTGTGACGTTAATAGGAATATGAATCTGTGCTGCTGTCTCCATATGAATTCTGTTTACCTCATGCTGCGCGTCTTCCTGCGCCTTAAATGCGCTTTGTTCGGCTTTTATTTTATCCTGCATAGCCTTGCGAATAGCTGCCGCATTTCCAGCCTTCTCTGCCTCTACTCGTCGCTCTTCAGCCCTTTCTGCTTCTCGTCTTCTCTCTGAAACAATGGCGTCTGCCTTGGCTTGTTTAAGTGCTGCCTCTTTCTCAGATCTCTGCCTAACCTCTCTTTCCTTAGCCTCTTGTTCAGCTCTTGCTTTAGCTACTCTAGCTTGCTCGTTTTGTTGCCAAACACCTAACTTAGTACGCTGAATATCACGAGCCTTAGTCATATCCTCAAGAGCAGGATTGCAATACTTCCCAGCCTTTTCCTTAATAAGTTGAGCGGGTTCAATTAAATCATTGTAGACAGACTTTACTTGATCGATTCGTACAGCAAGCTCGGTGTTTAGATTGGATACTACTTGAGCGTCTACAGCGGTAACAATAACTAACTTCTCCGCTTGCGTCTCAAATCCCCTAACTGATATAACTTCCTGTTGTTCTGGTGACACAACGACTAATTCACTGTTCATTATGTATACTCCTGTTTATTTTATGTTATGTTTTTTGCACAGTCTCTGCCAACTTAAGCAGGTTATAAAACTATAGTAATCTTTTGTGTCGGTATACTCCTGTAACTTGAAGTGCCCGTCCTCTCTGATCACGAGAGCAAGTCGCTTAAATGGACTAATTGGCGCCTTTGTCATCATCATCCTATGGGCTTCGGCATAAGCAGCAATCTGGTAGCCTATGGTATCGCCTCCCAACAAGGATCGCTTTATGTCGATATAACAACTCATTCTCTTTCCTTTTGCCACTACAATAGAACCATATAAATCCATTGTTCCAGCATATCTATAGGTTGGGTGATAGACCTTTAATTCTGACGACTCAACCTGAAATTGGCTTATACCAACAAACTTTATCCATTCGCTGTAAGCTGGTTTCATCCATCCCGGTAATCCTAAAACGTCTAATGTTCCCTTACAGGACAGCTCGACCATTTTATGAATGGCGACTCCCTTTTGTCTGGCCGCGTCCATCTTTTTTGCATCAAAATTACGATAGGCAGAAATGGGGGATAATATGCTGGTAACATTAGGAACAGAAACTCCGTCAACTGTGTAAGTGTGCTCTGCTTCGTTAAATTCTATCATCCTTACGTCCTTTTAAGATGGATCTGGAATACAAGAAAGAGATTTGAGCGTATACTCTCTTAAAGATAATGTCAACAGCAACTACGCTTGCATTTAGATTGACTTTCATATATAACTATATTTTCAAAGGAGGGCTTATGAGTAAAATGTATGATGCTATGCTGAAAACGATGGCGATAAGGAATAGAGATATATACTTAATACGAAAGAAAAAGGAGTCGTCAGACGCAGAAATAGGGCGTAGATTTGGCATTACACGGCAACGTGTTAAGACAATTTATTTAGGCCAGCTTCTAAAGGAACTTAAAGAAAATGGTGAGGATGACAAAGGAGCAATATAATTCCATAAACAAGAAGAAGGGGAAGTACAAAAATAAAAAGAATGAGGTGGACGGATATAGCTTTGATTCAATAGCAGAATCTAATCGCTTTCTGGAGCTAAAGATTTTACAAGCCGGTGGGGTTATAAAAAGCCTATCTTTGCAACCAAGGTTTAAGTTACAAATAAACAATTCTCTTGTGTGCACATATGTGGGAGACTTTTCCTACATTAAAACGGAGAATAATGAAACCGTAGTAGAGGATGTAAAGGCGGTGAGAACAAGGACATTCATAATCAAGAAGAAATTAATGCACGCAATATACGGAATTGAAGTGACCGAAATCAACGTACTTAAGAGGAAAAAAAGAGATGACAATGCTAAAATTGAAAAAAATAATATTAGACGCGCAAATACAGCCTCGCGTCGCAATAAGTCAGGACGTAATTAATAAATACTGTCAGGCTCACTTCGACGGAGCAGAGTTTCCGCCTATAGTGGTGTTCCAAGATAAAGGAAAGACGGTTTTGGCAGACGGGTGGCATCGATACCATGCAGCACAAAAAGCAAAGATAACAGAGATCAATTGTGATATTAGGGTCGGCAAAATACGTGACGCTATAGAGTTCAGCTTATCAGCTAACCGCACCCATGGATTAAATGACTCCAACAGCGACAAAAGACGAGCTGTAATGTATTGCATTAACGACAAGGAGTGGTCTCAATTAAGCGCAAGAAAAATAGCCATAAAGTGTGGAGTATCTCATTTTTTTGTAAATGCAATTTATAAAGAATTGGCCGAGGACGAGCCTACCAAAGAAGCTAAAGTGGAATCGGATTCCACTTCTGAGAAGAAAAATAAGGGTGAGCCTATTCTAGTATCTCCCGTGAAGGAAAAGCATATTTTTGAGGACGATGACGTTGTTAATGACATCGAGAGCCCTACAATAAGTGTAGTTCCAGTGATTCCAGAGGGAATGGAGTTGGTAGATAGCCACTCTCATGAAGAGACTATGGAGAATTACAGAGAGACATTAGATCAGAATGTTGCGCTGCAAAAAATCGTTGATTCGGATGAGCCTTTAAAGAAAGCTGTTAGCGAAAATAAAAAACTCTCTGCAAAGCTCAACAGCCTTGAGAGCCGATTTGATGGAATTATGAACGAGAAAAATGAAGCCATCCGTTTTGTAAAGATGAAAGACGGAATTATTAAGAAGCAGAACGCCAAGCTAAAAGAGTTGGGCGCTCAGGAGTTTTAATTGGCATCTCTACCAAAACCTAGACCCTTTCAACCCAAGGCACTAGAATCCCTGCGCCAAGGGATTCGGCGAGGACATCGCTGTCAGATGGTTATGGCTCCAACAGGTTCAGGTAAAACTATCATGGCATTTATGTTAATTAATGCCGCTCTGCAAAAGAAAAAGAGAGCTATGTTTATCTGTGACCGTAAGACGCTGATTAATCAAACCTCTTCGGCTGCGGACAGCTTTGGTTTACACCATCACGGAATAATTCAAGCGCAGCACTACCGATTTGATCTTAATCTGCCGTTTCAAATTGCCAGCATCCAAACTCTTTCACGGAGATCGTTTCCAGAAATGGATTTAGTGGTGGTAGATGAAGCTCATACTCAATACGGCTCTTTAACTAAGCATATTACTAACTGCAAGGCTTTGGTGGTGGGGCTGTCTGCCTCTCCTTTTGCCAAAGGATTGGGAAAGGTATACACAAATTTAATTAACGCAGCTACGATGAACGAGTTAACTAAAGACGGAACCCTAGTTCCATTCCGTGTGTTTTCTTGCACCAAAATTAATATGAAGGGAGCGGAGACAAGGGGCGGTGAGTGGACAGAAAGAGCCGCAGAAGAGCGTGGCATGGTTATCCGGGGAGATGTGGTCAGAGAGTGGATAAAGTTTGCCTACGGGCTTAAAACGATAGTGTTTGGAGCGACCATTCGTCACTGCGAAGATATGTGCAAGCAGTTTAATGTTGAAAATATTGCTGCCTGTACCTTTACTTCCGACACGTCAGACGGGGATCGTAAAGTTATCTTAGAGGAATTTAACAAGCCAGATAGCCAGATTAAAGTATTGCTTTCAGTTGAGGCCTTGGCTAAAGGGTTTGATGTTCCTGATATTGGATGTATTTGCGATGCCAGACCATTAAGAAAGTCTTTGTCTACTCTTGTCCAGATGATCGGGCGCGGATTAAGGTCGTCAGTGGTGACAGGCAAGACAGAGTGCCTAATCCTAGATTTTTCAGGCAACATGGTCAGATTTGCCGACGATTTTTCTGAAATATATTACAACGGATTAGATGAGCTGGATGCCGGAGAAAAGCTAGACCGAACAATACGGGAAGACGAGGATAGAGAGCCTGCCAAATGTCCAGAATGTGGATTTAGCCCATGCGGAAAAAGATGTATTTCCTGCGGGTATGAGCGCAAGTCCTTGCTAGTTATCGAGCATGAGGAAGGGGAGATGCGCGAAGTGGTGATCAACAAGCGGAAGATGGCAGACAACCCGTTAAATTTATGGCAACAGCTTTGCACATATACAAAGTACAAAGGAAATCCAATTACCGCTTCTGGGCGGGCTTGGTATATGTATCAAGAGATGACGGGCGGCAGACCACTTCCGGCGTGGAAATTTGATGCCATGCCAGAGGTAATGATAACGACAAACGTAATGAATCAAATTAAATATATGAATGTGCGGTATAGCAAAAGGAGGTTTAAGTAGTATGGCTTATCCAGAAGTTTGCGTAAATCAAAATAGTTTTTGGAATTATGGGGCTCCTCCGGGTGAAAAGCAGGGATCTAAAATGCTTTTACTAACCATTGGCAAGATTTGCATTATAGGAAAGTGGAGAAATTGCGAAGCAGGAGTTATAGGGTGGAAAGAGCTTCCAAATAGGGACAAGGAATTAGAATTAAGTTTAGGATTGTAAGGCTAAAACATAAGGGCATTATGACGACTATATCTGAAGCGGAGCAAGCTCTATCTTTTGTGGATTCAGAGGATAGAGATACTTGGGTAAAGATGGCAATGGCTTTGAAATCCGAATTTGGCGAGGAGGGTTATGATGTGTGGGACAGATGGTCTCGTAACTCAGAACGTTATAGGGCAGGTGCCGCCAAGTCTACATGGCAATCTGTTGGCTACGGCTCTGTGCGACTACCCACACTGTTCCACGCTGCAATTAAGGCTGGTTGGCGCAACACTAAAGGTGGCTATAACCCAAATCCAGAAGAGGCCGCTCTTCGTAAGGTAGCTCATGAGAAGAGAATGGCCACAGAAGAAAAAGAAAGGGAGTGTCGGCAAAAGAAAGCGGTGGCAATGGCAACTAAACTTATAGCTGACTCTGAGTTAAAAGAACACGCATATTTAAGATCAAAGCAAATGCCATTAGAAAAAGGCTTTGTTCATATAAGCGGCGATCTTGTTATTCCAATGAGAAACGTCAGGAACGAGCTCGTAGGGGCACAAATTATATCCGCCGGTGACAATGCTTGGGTGAAGATGTTTGTGCCCGGCACAAGGGCAAAAGGGGCGTGTTACAGGATAGGTAATCGGAGGGCAAGTAATTTAATATTGGTGGAAGGCTATGCAACAGGTTTAACTGTCTACAACGCTTCCAAATTTATGAATTTAGATGTATCTGTACTTGTTTGCTTCTCCGCCGGAAACCTTGTAGCTGTTTCTGATTTATTAAAATGTAAGGCCGGTGTATTTGCTGACAATGATGCTAGTAAAGCAGGTGAATTAGCTGCACAGAAAACAAAATTTCCTTACGCAATGAGTAAAACTGAGGGACATGATGCTAATGATGATTTGAGAGAATATGGAATTTTGCACGTTGCACAAATCGTTGGACAAATCGTTAGAAATATGAAATGATTTTTTACTCGCTACAAATAATTTAAAAGTGGGGCTATAACCCAGCCCCCTAAAGCTGCCGACAAGCAATAGGATAAACAGTTTAAGAGCGCATTTGGTGCGTTCGGTTTAGTAAGAAGCTAGACCTACAAAGATAAACACTACTGTCGGATATACTAATTTTGTACGGAAGTATACATTTTCGAGTTTTGAAACTACCTTATACGGGTTTAGATTAGATTGTTCTGTGAAATAACTAATGCTTTTTCTTTGGCGGACACATGATTATTACCAGTAAATTCAAAAAAGACTTCGACATAGTAGCTAAGATACGCTACGAATTGGATGAGATCGAATATGAGGAGTTCAAAAGCATAGTTAGGAAGATGCTGGCAGAAAATAAAGACTTTACAATAAAATGGATAGCTGAAAGCGCAATAGGGTGGGAGCCTTTTGATTTTAATGTAGGAGTTCAGCCAATTATATGCGAACCGGAGAGCGAAGAAGAAAGAAAGAATCGATTAGAACGAAGGGAGAAAAAAAATGGGAAATAACGTAACAGATGAAATGTTACAGAAGGCGATGGACTACTTAATTGATGGCGTAGATGATGCAGCAAGAGCAAAAGGGGAGCTGTCTTATGTAGAGGACTACAAAAAACCACTGCTCGCGGACATTATGAGAGAAAAGCATAAAGAGTTTCCTACTATGCCTGTATCTGGACAAGAGCGCGATGCTTTAGCTGATCCACGTTACAAGATGCACATTAGAGCTATTGGAGATGCGGTTCAGGAAAACGAGAGACATAAAAGGCTGTTAATATCAGCCGAAGCGGTGATTAGTGTGTATCAGACAGAAAGCGCAAATAACCGTGGCGCAGAAAAATTAAGGTAGTAGAATGTAATTGTCTAGCGAATGTTCTTTTATCAAAGAGAAGGCAAACATACATGCCACATTCGCTAGACATATGGAGCTCCCTTCAAATCTGATTCACGTTTGGAGATTAATATAATGAAGAAGCGTATTCATATTAACATGCACGTCATAAGAAAAAATAACGAGACAGGAGAGCGTAATCCTGTAATAACATGCAAAACAAGCAAAGATAATACTTATGGGCATAGAGTAAAGATACGTGGAGATAGTGAGGTTATCTATTCACCAGACAAGCCATTGTCATGTGGGGCGAGGGTATGGGTAGAAACAAACTCGCCAATAACAGTATATGATGATGTTGGAAAAATTGTGGGAGAAATCGGTGAATAGTTGAGGTTATTCCAAAATCATGTAATATGACAATGTGTTACACCATTTGGAGCTCCTATCCGCTTACTAACCCTCGACATTGAAACGGCACCTAACACTGGTTATTGTTGGGGTTTATGGCAACAGAATATATCTCTAAATCAGTTAATCGAATCGGGATATATGCTTTGTTGGGCAGCTAAGTGGTCAACTAAAAGAGGTGTTTTTAGTCGAAGTAAGGGTGATGAAGACTTTTTAACTTGTTTACACGCCTTATTATCAGAGGCTGATGCAGTTATTCACTACAACGGTCAACGATTTGACATGCCATGGGTTCATTCTGAGATGCTGTTGGCAGGAATCCTTCCTCCTAGCCCCTATAAGCAAATTGATCTGCTGCGTACTGTTCGTAGCCAATTCAAATTTCCTAGTAATAAATTAGACTATGTTTCGCAAGCCCTTGGTATTGGTCACAAGACCAAAGGAATGAATATGGACGACTGGAAAGGCTGCATGGCAAATGATGAGAAATCATGGAAAAAAATGCTTACTTATAACAAGCGAGATGTAGTGCTAACGGAAAAGGTTTATTTTAAACTGCTGCCGTGGATAAAAAACCATCCTAACCAAAATTTATATGAGGATAAGGTGTTAGATAAGATGCGTTGCCCCACTTGTGGCTCTGAGCATTTTATAGCGAGGGGGAATATCGCCACAGCGTCTGGGGTTTATAAGCGGTATAGTTGTAATGAATGTCACCACTGGTTTAGAGGCCATGAAAAAATAGCAAAAATTAATATTAAGAATAAGACCTCTAATGTTTGACAAGTTTCATGTTATGATCAAACTATAATATAAAGTTTACGAAGGTAAAGGGTGAGGGCATACTTTGGTAGGTGATGCCTGTAATAGCCTGAGTGAGAAGCCATCTCTTCCACTCACCTTCACCAGTATGAGGGCAGCAGACGAATTGGAAATAAGGAGCCAATAGAGGTTAGTCGGGTGCGAGGAGTCTTACCCGCCCTCACCAATAATCGAATGAATCAATATGGAAAAAAAACAATGGAAGTAGTAGTTTTGCCCGCAGGGGTAGTAACCGCCTGTGTTTTAATTATAAGTATCGGTGTGGCAGGTATATTTATTAGTGGATTGCTGTGGATTTTAAACCAAATTGCTGAAGATGTTAATGATTGACTTTGGACTAAAAAAAGAGCTAAAGCATGAGTATAAAATACAGAGGTGAAACTTTTTCTGGCTATAATAAACCTAAGCGTTCTTCTTCAGGCAAGAAGTCCCATGTAGTTCTTACTAAATGCGAGGGTAAGGATAAAATGATTAGGTTTGGAGAAAAGGGAGCTTCCACTGCGGGAAAGCCTAAAGCAGGTGAATCTGATAAAATGAAAGCTAAACGTAAATCTTTTAAAGCTAGACACGGTAAAAATATAGCTAAAGGGGTTTGTAGCGCAGCTTACTGGGCTAATAAAGTAAAATGGTAGCTATACCGGCAGACTTAATTGCATTTTGTGTGCTAATTGTATCGATTGGCATGATTGGAATAGCTGTATCAGGAATTTTATGGGTTTTAACACAAATTGCTAAGGATAATAATAAATGAAGAGCCTCCGGTAGGAGGTGGGGTAATTCCAAATTTTCAACCTAAAGTGGAAGATATTCCACTTGATCATGTCTCTTAAATCGCCCAATAAAGAAGAAAAAAAGTGGATGGACGCAATCGCTGACTTTGGTTGCATTGTGTGTCACCTGTATCATGAGCCAGATACCCCTGCGTGCGTGCATCATATCCTGAATGAAGGTCATAGGAGAATGGGTCATCTGTATACAATTCCGCTTTGTTATGGGCACCACAATGGAAACGAGCTACCTTACAAGATAGCCCGTCACCCAAACAAAACACGTTTCGTAAATGCTTATGGAACAGAATTGCAGTTACTTGTTGCAGTGCACACACTTCTCAGTAGTTAATATATCCACTAAATGCCAAGTGCTTGCTGACATCTTCCTGTCACCAGATTCCCACTTTTTAACTGCGTCAAGAGACACTTTGACCATATCCGCCATTTGCTGTTGAGTTAGTTTAGAATCCCGTCGCCTGTTTTTAATCATTTCTTTTGTTGGATTCTTCATTAATTTCCTTATGGTGATTTTTAAATTCGTTGTAAGTTATTTTAGAGACTTCCCATAGATCGCCCTCATATACTTCAACTCCATTGAAGTGATAAACCCCTTCCTCAGAGTCTTCTTCTACATCAGGCTCACCATAAAACGAGCTAACCATAATAAGATGAAGTACTTCAGCCTCCTTCATATCCCTAGCGGTGTAGCTTGTATGAACCGAGTATTCACGATCCCCGTTGATCTCTTCAATAATACCTAAATAATATTTATTGGTATCCATTTTATCTTTCCTTAAGAAATACGAATAATGTACGCGGAATCCTCGTCACTCATATTTACGTTCTCCCCGATTCTCATTTTATCGACAACGTATTCTAGGTCATCCCAGTCCTCTCCCACCTCTTTCAGCTCGGCAAATGATAGTATCTGTGACCCAAATTCTTCGCTGTCAAAGTCCACTCTATATAGGTAGACGAATTTCATATCCATTTTTCCTGTAATCATATTGTTCCCCTTGAGACCTTCTGATAGCTTATTATTTTTCCATTAAGCGCATCTGAATGTTTATTAAGAAAATCATCCTTTAATTCTTGTTCGCTTTCAAAGTAGTACACTATCTCATCATCTTTTATTCCAAAAGAATCTGTGCCTTTGTTCTCTTGATATTTACCTAAAGAACAGTATGCAGTTTCAATTCCGTTATCTCTAGCTATTGTCACCCAAAACCCTATTGCTTTACTCATTTTGCTTTTCCTTATTTATATAAAAATAAATAATACTATTGCTGAGAGTAGGACGTACCACGCCCAAGAAACACCTTTACTTCTCCTGCGTGAACAGAAGGACATACCGAAGGCTTCTCTTGAGCTACGTGCGGTTAAACGTTGGTCGAGCAATGGATCAGCTTTTCCTTTATATTTCATATTTTCTCCTGTTAGTCTGGATCGTAGCCGTATCGACCACCATTATCATATAAAAAGTAGTTCGTGCCGCCGTCTTCTTTTTCTACGGAGTATCCCATAGGCTCGCCGTCCTCACCTCGTATGATATTGTCTGCGTTTGTTCGGTAGCGACTGTTATCAGGATGGTATTCAGAGTTGCGGTAAGCGTTTTGATCGTTGTCCATATGACCTGCATCATTCTCTAGCCAATGTGGATCGTCTTCATAGCCACCCGATTGAGGATATATATCGATACACGTAGCCGACATAAAAACAAATATGACAATGGGTAGCTTTATAGGTCGTTTGTGCTCGCTCATATTTCCTCCGCGTAATGTGCATCCCAAACAGCAGGGGAATCCCAACCCTCCGCAATGCCTTCAGCAAATTGACAGGCTTCAGATAATGAAC
>TARA_R110000787_G_scaffold9902_1_pt1 | contig 10899 bp, 21 predicted proteins | sample TARA_R110000787 | Tara Oceans TARA_R110000787 (sample SAMEA4397920) | marine metagenome | biome: Polar Biome; feature: [DCM] deep chlorophyll maximum layer (ENVO:01000326); material: water (ENVO:00002006), including particulate matter (ENVO:01000060) such as... | depth 35 m
AAGCCACGAGGATCGGAAGCCGGGCTTCGTCCCCCAGTTTCTTCTCCCAGAGCGTTCCACACTCTCTTGAAGGTCTACTCTAGCTCTTCTGAGTATAATTAAAATTCTCCCTCTCTCAGAGGTCGTCCGGCCCCCGGTATGTCCATAAGAGAGACAGACCATCAGGATCGGTAGGGTTTAGGCGGAACTACTTGCGATCTATCCGTCGCGCCATTAGGATAGATTCACACAACAAACTGGAGAGTAATATGGACCTGTTCGGAGAAGAGGTCGGGCTGACGGTGGCCGAGGCCGAAGCGGCACAGCGGGCACAGGTAGCTGGCTCGCTCGTCGGAGGCTGGATAAAGATGCAGCCGGTTCGACCGCACCCGAGGGACATCAATAAGCAGGGCGCGGCGGCCAAGCGAATAGCGGAGCGCGATCTATCTCATGTGAAAGCTGCGACCATCGGGATCGGGCTGCTGTTCCCGTACTCTACCGGCGCACCTTGGGATCTGTTCGATCTTGAACGGCTCTTCACGAAGGCCGTGCTGGCGGGCGCGAAAAAGGCCACCGAGGTATCTGCGCCTTCTGGGATCGCAGCGCTAAAGGCTGCACGATGATCTCAGATTTCGTGTGGGATTCTGAGTGGAGGGCGCTCGAAGAGCGATGGGCTCCCAAGCCGCCCGAGATGCAGATCCGATATCATGAATTCTGTGACGCTGTTTTCGAGAGCGATTCGGAATTCGTGCAAGCGTGCGCAGCGGTGTACTCCAGCCGCGAGTTCTTCCCACGCCCGATCGACTTCCTGATGGTAAGGGCGAGCGCTGATTTTCTGGTTGTGATGGACGCAATCACCAATTCGGCGCAGTGGTCGTCGCTGTCTCCTGCAGGCAAGCGTGCTCTTCGCCTTATGGGCGGTAGCCACGCCGTCGCGAGTTCCCGTTCTGGCTGGGACCGATTGCGCGACAGTTGGCTGACCGCTTATTCTCAGGCTGTCGAAGAGCAGGCGGCCACTTTGCCGCACGTCCAAAGGAGGGCACTTGGCTCTCAAGCGAACGGGGATCAAGAGGGGGAAGGGATTGTCTCGGGGAAAGGGACTGCGCTCCGTGGGCTCGAAGCACGAGCCGGGGGACGCGAGCTATGAGAAGAAAGCTCGGGCTGGCCTGAAGACGAAGTCTTTCAAGGATCGCAGAACGGAGACTGTTTATGGGACGATCTTTGAGGCGTGCAGGAACCTGCCGTGCATCCTCGCAGGACGTGCTGGGCACCGCTGTGTCGGCTCGGTGACTGGGCATCACGTCCGCTCTGTGGGAGCAGGAGGGCAGGACCGCGAGAACTGTGTGCCGGTATGTGTCTCCGCACACGCGATGTGTCACGGTCAGATATGGGGGTGGTCTGCTTCACGGGTTGAGTCCGAATTCGGGCTCTCTCTCTCTGGGTCTGCAGTAGCTGTCACAGGCTGGCTTGACGATGGCGGCGACCTTGAATTCGGCGGGCCGTTCGGCGGTCGGGATTTGTAGATGGGCTGGGGCCTAGATTGGATTCGACTTGGTGTCTGGCTCGCGATCTTGGCTTTTCTTATCTGTTTCTGGGCGGGCTTCCTTTTTTTGCTTTCAAGGCTAATTTAGAGTGTCTTAAAAAGAACGGTGCGGTAGAGGACTTACTCTCCAGTTTGTCTCTCCTGTGCTGTTTCCCGACTCCCTTTCACGGGGGGGTCGGGTTTTTTGTGCCCGAAAATTCTTTTGAAATTAGTTTGATTTGCCTCTTCCCTCCCTATCGAGTTTGAGTATATTATAGGTGTAAGAGAGACAGACACTGAACTGGAGAACATCATGAAAAAGACGCCGAAGCTTTCCCAACAGGTCGAGCTTGCCAAGCGTGCGGCCTACCTCCACACGAAGCTCTCTGGAAAGCGTTGCAGCCGCATCCCCAACAAAAAACGCGCTGCATCTCGGAAGCACTGCCGAGGCTAAGAAGTAGCGATCCTCCGGCCCCACTCTGGGGTCGGACACAAAACCGGAGAAACGAAATGAAGTTCAGGATCGAACGCATCGAAGCTGACGGAGCGGTCCACCTCGGACGCAAGCTCTACAGTAATGTCGAAGTCGCCGCTGCCGCTGCCGAGAGTCTCTCCCACCGGACGACCGACACGATCAAGGTCCGCCCCGTCTTCAGGAAATAAGCGAGACGCAGGCAGGAAAGAGCGGCCCTCTTCGGGGGTCGTTTTTTTTTGCATATGCCCCTTGTGCGAACTACGCAGGAGCGGTAGCTTGTTGGTGTAAGAGAGATAGGAAAACAACCGGAGAGACAAAATGACGAAGCGAGAGATCAACCGAGCGATCCGCCACACGGGCCTGACGATTCAGGGCCAGCGCGGAGCCGGGTACTTTTACTTCATCGACGCGAACACCGAGGAGCAGGCTGGCGAGATGGTCTGCGTCTGCTACCTGAACCAGCAGTCGCTGGCTTCATGGGTCAGGGACGCGGAAGACGCTCGCGTGGCGCTGGCCGCCGACTGGGCTCACTGCTGACCCGGAAGACGCGGGTCAGTGAAATTAGTTTGATTTGCCCCTTCCCTTCCTATCGAGTTTGAGTATATTATAGGTGTAAGAGAGACAGACAAACAACCGGAGAACAAAATGAATACACCGAACTGGACTTACAAAAAGATCCGCGCCGGACTCTACCGGGTGGCTTTCCGCGATGGCAGCACTGGCCTCGTGCAGAAGCTCCCTAACGGGTACGACTACGCGGGCTGGAACTGCAAGCTCGACTCGGACGGCGGCGACGAGTGGTCGTTCGGAATCACGCGGGACGAGGCTGTTGGCTCGGTCGCACACAGCGCACGGAGGGTCTGATCGTGGAGACACTGAGAACATCGAAGGGTGAGGTCGTCGAGACGACCCTGACGGACGCGGAGGCAGCGGAGGAGCTTGCCAACGCGACGAGCAACTTCGGACAGTCCCTGCTGGCTGGCTTCAAGAAGCACGGAAGCTGGACCGATGGTCAGCGTCCGTGGGCGCACAAGTTGGCGATCGAAGCGTTGGGAGAGTGCGAGGACGGGGAGGACGGACCGGAAGGCCCGAAGTTCCCGGCCCTCGTGGACCTACTGCATGGTGCCGCCGAAAGCCTGAAGTGGCCGAGGATCGTTGCTGGTTTCGATGACGGGATGATCCGACTCGGTATAGCGGGAGAGCGTTCTCGTCATCACGGCTCGGTGAACGTGACCAGCGACGGCGGCTATGACGACCGCCAGTGGTACGGACGCATCTCGAAGACCGGCGAGTTCCAGCCGTCGCGCAACTGCCCAGAGTGGGTCGTCGAGGCCCTGACAGAGTTCGACGCTGACCCGGCTGCGATCGCCAGTGTCCACGGCCAGAGGTTCGGTAACTGCTGCTTCTGCGGCAAAGACCTGACGACCAAGGAAAGTCTGGCAGCGGGCTGGGGGCCGACTTGTGCTGACCACTGGGGTCTTCCGTGGGGGTAGCTGCGCAAGATCGGCAGGGTGACCTTGCGCGTGGTGCCGAGGCTCGGTAGGTTTGACGGTGGAAAGAAACTGCGAACTGGAGAAGCAAAATGCAATTCAACTTCTGGAAGCTCGGCGCGTATGTGGTCGCGGCGCTAATTCTGGCGAACATACTGAATCAAGTGATGAAGCTTGGATCTTAGTCTGGCCCTATAACTTCTCGGGCTGGGCTCCAGTCCGAACAACTAAACGGAAAAATGAAAATCGACGATGAGTTTACGCTTCGGCTTGCGAACGTCTACAAAAAAGTGAATGGCGAAGAGAGCGCCCACGGATCTAAAGCTTGGTTTGCCCGGCTGAACGACGTGCAGGCGTACACTGTCAGCCGCTGGTGCCAAGGGCTCGCGCCGAGCGCAGTCCACGCTCACCTCCTGACTCTCGAACGGCTGGGAGATATGCAGGTCGAACTCACCCGGCTCCATGCTGCAAAGGCGCAGCATAAGGAGTCGCAGCGGGATCTCAAGAATCGCCTAAAGCTTTCTCAGGCCGCCTTGAAGGAATTGCGACTCGGCAGCAACGGAGTCGCTACGGCGACGACAGAAGACACGGCGGAGGAATTCACTCCATCCGAACCGCGCCCACCCGTCACGGTGGAAGACTCCGGGGCTAACGGGCACTTGGCGAACGAAGAGACGATAGCATCGGACGGATACGCGGGCGCGGTTTCCTAGTGGCCCTTCTGCCTACGAGCGGCAAGTGGTCTGCAGTTAACCAAGAACTCGCAGTTAAGAGTGGCAAAGAAAGCTGGGAACAGTGGGTCGGTGAGGTGGAAAAAGAGGTCGGCTTCACGATCTGTGGCGCTCTCAGAAAAGGGTTGCCGTGCGCTAGGAAGGAAGGGTGGGGCGTAAGGGGCAAGACCTCGGGCCGCTGTAAATATCACGGCGGATCTTCTCCGATCGCTGATAACCATCCGCAATGGAAGACGGGCGCACGATCGCGCTACATGAATAAATTGAGCGGAGAAACCGCAGCGGCGTTCTCCGAGTACGTTCGTGACCCGAACATCCTTGGGCTGCAGCATGAGATCGCGCTAGTTCGCACGAATATCGAAGGTCTGCTATCGGAGTGGCCCACGGATGTCGCGAGCGCATCTGAGTTGAAGGCGTTGGCCGATGTTTCCATTCGCGCAATAAATGAGCGGGACATCCCGGCGATCGGTGAGAGCCTGAAGAGACTTTCCGAGGAGCTTGAGCCCTTCGCAAAGGCTCCGGCGTTAAGTCGTGCCATCGACCGGAAGATCGACTTAGTTCGTAAGTTGGTCGATACGAATCTCAAGAGAGAGCGGACCGAGTTTGAGCAGGTCAGCGCTGCTAGGCTCGGGCTCTGGACAGCATTTATGCAGAACTTGATTCTGGAATTTGTGCCCAGCCCAGAGGATCGCGAGCTAGTTGTGCTCAAAATCAATAGCTGGCTAGGCTAGAAAAGAACATCGCAGCTAATGCGAAAATCCTATTATTTCACGCAAAAAGGTAATGACATGAGCAGAGGGTTGAACAAGCTGTCGCTAATCGGCAACGTCGGAAACGAGCCGGAGATCAGGGCGACTCAGTCTGGCGCTCGCCTCGCGAAGTTCTCGCTGGCGACTAACCGTTCGTGGACAGATAAAAACACGGGCGAGAAACAGGAGCGAGTGGACTGGCACGCGGTGACCTTCTTCGGCCCGGTCGTGGAAGTCGTCGAGCGGTTCGTGAAAAAAGGCGACCGGATCTTCGTGGAGGGTCGGGTCGAATATTCGACAATCGGTGAGGGCGATCAGAAGAAGTATTTCACCAATGTTATCGGCTCAGAGATCATCATGCTGGGAGGTGCTGGTGGAGCGGCTGGCTCCGACGCGGGGGCGTCTGTCACGAACTCTCACGGCTCACCGCCAGTGATCCATGATGGCGGGGCGAATGACGCGGATCTTCCGTTTTGAGTCCGGTGGCTTCGGTTGGTCTTCACCGGCCCTTCGTCGATGACACGCACACCAGTCCTGTCGGAACTGCTTCGGTGGCCGTCTCTGCCGGTGGCATCCCGTTTCGTTACCGGGTGGCGATGCAAACTATGGGCAACGGAGTTGTGGACATAGACATACCCTTCGATGAAGTGGAGGAGATCCTGAAGCTGCTTCGTGAGCTTCGAGATACGGGCGTAGCAATCGGAGGGGACGGTTCCGGTGGCTCATAATTCTAGGGCAGCGTTCCCTCACGTCTGGGACGATAATAGGAACCTTCAGAGGACTCACGAGAACGGGGAAGGCCATGTATCGGTTGGGCTCGGGTGCGCGACTAGGCTGCGCTTCTACATGGCGACGAAAGACCCGGCACCCTGTGACTGTGGAGACGATGACTGCGTCGGGGATCAGAACGGAGAAGCCGTCGTGGACGTGCCGTGGTCTGAAGTCGCTGAGGTGATACAGAGGTTGCAAGAACTCCAGCGCCTCGGTAGCGCATTCTCTGAGGCGAACGGCAAGGCCGGGCAGGCTCCCCCGGTAGTCTGGAGCTAACAGTTGATCCCAGAGCCGGAAGGTGTAGATCGACGCGAGCCAGCTATGACGACGGCGATCCGTTCCGTGACTCTCGGGATAGTGCCGGAGACAAGGGTGGTAGATACACTCTACCAGACTGACCCGATGGCGTGGATCGTGGACAGGATGAGGATTCCCGAGGGCACTCTTAGGTGGAGCTTAAATCCCGGCTACGCCGAGCACGAGTGGGATGGCACGGAAGACCCCTTTGTCGAGATCCTCGAAGCTGTGGGCGCTTGTAAGTGGGTCGGATGCGAGAGCGCGACCGGGACCGGGAAGACCTACGCTTCTGCGCTTCTGGCTCTATGGTTCATGGACGTATTCGAGGGCGGGCGCGTCATTACGTTAGCGCCGACTCGTAACTTGCTGTCATTGAATCTCTGGAAAGAGGTCAGTTCCCTCTGGCCGACTTTTAGTCGATACAATCCGCGTGCTCAACTCCTATCGCTGGAGATGCGCATGGACCCACTCAAGCCGAAAGAGTGGAACATGGTCGGCTTCTCGGCTGGGGTCGGTGGCGCAGAAAAGTCTGCGGGAAAGGCTCGCGGTTTTCATGCCGAGCATCAGTTGTTTATCTTCGAGGAGATGACCGGAATCCATCCTGCGATCATCGAAGCCGCAGAGAACACGCTCACAGGTGGGCCTCGGAATCAGGCAGTTGGATTCGGCAACCCGGACAACGAGGGCGACCCCTTGCATCTATGGTGCGAGCGGCCCGAGATCGAAAGCTTCAGGATCTCGGCCTACGACCACCCGAACGTGGTAATGGATGACCACAGGTTTATACCGGGGGCCGTTACACAGGCGTCGATAGACAGGCGGCTGGCGAAAGTGAAGGGTGACGATACCGACCAGCTTTTCATGTCCATGATTCGCGGGATCTGCCCGACCGACACTGAGTTCGGGTTAATCAAGCGGAAGTGGATTCGGGAAGCGCAGGTGCGTGCTGCCGAGATGGGCGAGGAGCTTCGGGCGGGGCCGAAAGCACGGGGCGTCGATGTTGCCGATTCAGAAGACGGCGATAAGGGCGCTATCGCTGAAGGCAAGGGAGAGATGTTGGAATCGGTGATCGCGTTCCCTTGTCCAGATGCGAACCTGCTCGCGATGCAAGTGGTGACCGAGTGTCGGGCTGATGGGATCGAAGCGGCTCGGGTCGGCGTCGATTCTGTTGGCGTTGGGGCCGGGACGATCAACGAGATGAAGCGCCTGCGTTTCTATGCCAAGGCTCTGCACGGTGGGGCTGGCCCGGTCCACGAGGAAGAGGAAGAGAGGTTCCTGAACCTCCGCGCCCAGATGTGGTGGCAGCTTCGTCGCGACCTCATGGCTGGCGTGATCGGGATTGCGTTCGACGACGAGGATCTTTTTCGAGAGCTATTGAGTGTTCGTTTCTCTACGACCTCAGTTGGCAAACTGAAAATCGAATCAAAAACGGAAATCAAGAAACGGCTGGGCCGTTCTCCAGATCGCGCAGACGCCGTCGTGTACTGGAACTGGATAAGAATCAGGCGTGGCGGCGCTGAAGTCTTAATCGGGAGAGCATCGTGAAAAGTCAGGAGTTCAAAATCGAGAGGTGCGATTCGCTGCAAGCCCACCCCAAGAATCCGAACGTGGGCGACATAACTGCCCTGCGCGAGTCGATCCGAGAGAACGGCTTCTACTCATACTGCGTGGCGCAGGTCAGCACCCGCAGGATAATCGCAGGCAATCACCGCGTCGAAGCAGCAGTAGCGGAGGGCGTCGATTCGATTCCTGTTTTTTGGCTGGACGTTGATGACGATGACGCTGTCCGCATCTTAGTCGCAGACAACCGGGCGGCGGAATTCAGCGGGACGGACCTAGAAGCACTAAAGGAAGCGCTGGACTCTTTGGAAACCGTGACCGGGACCGGCTACAATGAGCACGTCGTTCCCGAGATTGAGTCGCTACTCTCTGAGTCTTCCCGAGAAGCAAGCGAGGAGGCCGTCACCCGGATTTTTAGCGAACGGGTTCGTCAGGACTTGCACGACAGCTTCTGGTCAGTGCTCGAAGGCGGCCAAGATTTCGACGAGCGCTTCCGTTCGTTTCTTGACGCTGTCGAATCGCTTAAAGACGCGGGGGCTGAAAACAAATGAAATCCGAAAAAATGAAGCCGCTTTTTCAGTTGATCGAAGGCGGGCTACTGAATGCTCACCCGCAGAATCCGCGACTGCACTCTGGCTCCGAGAAGCTTTCTGAAAGTGTGGAAAGGTTCGGCTTCTACGGGGCGGTAATCGTCCAGTCCTCTACGATGCGGATACTAGCCGGGCACGCTCGCACTCGGCTGCTTCGAGAAAGCGACACGAAAGTCCCGTGTATCCTGCTCGACGTGGACGACGATGCCGCTCTGAAAATCTTGCTTGCTGATAACCGAACGTCGGATCTTGCCGAGCGGGACTGCGCGGAACTCCTCGCCATCCTCGAACCGCTCGGAGACACCTCTGGGACCGGGTATAGCGTGGGCGAGGTCAACGCGCTGCGAGCGGCAATAGATTTGCCTTCTGGGGATTGGTTCGATCAGGAGGAACTCTCCGGCGACGAGTTCGATCCGAAGATCAGGTTTTCGGTGTGTGAAGATGATTACGTTCGTTTCACTAGAATTCTGGCAGATCAGGGTGGCTCTTCTGTTTCGGAGAACCTTGCTTCACTCTTGGAGATATTCCTGAGTGTCCGAAATTAACCGGCAGTCAGTTGTTGTCGCGACTAAGTTGCGCGGAATATGGAGGCTTCTCACTTGAAGCTTTTCCTGTCCGGCGTAGAGCACGAGGATACGCTTGGCGTTCGCGGAGTGCGGCTGGCCTTTGAATATCAGGACCGGAGCGCGGAATCCTTGGCGCTCATGAAGAAGGCTGCGGAAGCCGGGGTTGAAGTGATATTGATCTCGGGCGCGAAGTATGGGAGGCCATCTGGCGACCTAGACGAGTTCTGCGAATTCCTAGAGGAGTACAGCCCACTTTTTACGTTGGTATCAAACCTGACGGTGGCGGGTGACGCCGAGGAATCGTCCGCTAACCTTCTCAGGCTTCGAGAGAGAGGCTTCGTGGTCGTCCCTGAGTTCCGGGTAGGCGACCGCCTGCCGTACCTCTTAGCGATGAGCACAGAGCCTCTAGTGATACTCGGCGGCCTATCGGATCACTCCGGCTCGAAGAAGGACGAGCGAAGGTGGCTGGCTGCCTGTTTCCGGGCGCTTCCCGGCGTTGCTCTGCACGGCAGCGGAGTCAGCCGAGGCAAGCCAATGTCGAGATTCCCGTGGGCGTCCTTAGACTCCGGTGATTGGATCGGGGCGACCGGCTGGCAAAAGGTACTGAGAAGCAAGAATCGCAAGTTCGTGACTGCGACTAAGAAGCGAGTCGTTTCTGATCCTATACTCGCGAGCGCAGTTCTTGGCCGAACTCCGTACCAGAACGGGAGGGTCGATAAGACCGCCGCTGCAGTCAGGTCTGCAGAGTCGCTGGTGGAATGGGTGGAAGAGATGAACCGCCGACGAAGTCCGTGACTCCGAGCCGCTTCGTCATCGCAGCACCTCCCGCGCCTTCTCGTATCGGTCGATCATCGTGTCGTTCAAGGGCGTCGTGTCTCTCAGGTGGTCGTCGATGTCGGCTAGCTTGACGCGCCTCGCTTCAGGGTGGCGGTTCACCCGGTGGATCGACTCCATGTACGTCTCGTCGTCCCTCCGGGTCAGGGCGTCCACGATGTCCGACACCTCCCGACCAAACATCGACTGGATTTCCAACAAGCTCACTTTCGTGTCCTCGACGGTGTCGTGCAGCCAACCCGCCATCCGTAGTCGGTGCCCCGACAGGTCGAGGGCGACGGCCATCCTCGACAGGTGCCCGAGGTAGTAGTCCTCTCCGGCTTTGTCGAGTTGTCCTCGGTGCGCCTCACGGGCGACCACCCGAGCGATGGTTAGGGCCTCCACTTCCCGCTTCGTCATTACGGCCTCGTCATGATGGGGGGAATTCATTAGAACGTCACCTTGGCGATCTCGTAGTATCTTCCGCTTGGCGCTTCGTAGCTGTAGCGCCCTACGCCATCCTTGCGGATGACGTTGGTGCGGGCGTCGTCATGGTTGCAGGTGATGATCCAGACCAACTCTTTCTTTGTAGCCGCCGTCGTAATCTCGACGCCGCTTCCGTCTGGGTTGTCCCAACGTTCGCTGGTCGCGGTCCAAGTCGAAGCGCTCATTTTGTTCTCCGGTTGTTTGTCTGTTTCCCTTACACCTATAATATACTCAAACTCGATAGTAAGGGAAGGGGCAAATCGAACTAATTTCAAAAGAATTTTCGGGCACAAAAAACCCGACCCCCGAAGGGGCCGGGCCGTCCTTCTTGGTTGGGTGCTACGGGTCGCCCTAGCCTTCGGACGGATAGACATATCCGGCGTCACTGGCCCGCATCTTCGACACCAGATCGGCCAGCAAGAGGCCAGCCTTGCTGTCGTCCCAATCACTGACCTCGCAGGACTGGTAGTCTAGGCAGGAGATCAACCCGTGCATCTGCGCCGCGCTGTGCTGGCTTTCGTCAACCTCGACCGCAGAAGCGACACACTGCCCAACGTAGTCTTCGACCGTGGTCAGGCCGATCGGACCCGGAGCGTTCGAGAGGCTCTCCTGCGTGTCCGGGTAGCGAGCGTGGATGCTCGCGACGTTCGCGTTAGCCAGTAGGGAGGCGATCGACATCGCGGCCTCGGTCACGTCCATCCACGCTGGGACCAAGTCCCGGTGGGTTACCGCGTGAGCCGCGATGGCTCCGATCGTGCTGGGGCTGCAAAGGTAGGCACTCATTTTGTTCTCCGGTTGTTGTGTCGTGTTTGTGTCTTACCCTATCAAGCTACCGATCCTGTGCAGTCCGCGCAAGGGGGATATGCAAAA
>TARA_R110000787_G_scaffold113042_3_pt1 | contig 10877 bp, 10 predicted proteins | sample TARA_R110000787 | Tara Oceans TARA_R110000787 (sample SAMEA4397920) | marine metagenome | biome: Polar Biome; feature: [DCM] deep chlorophyll maximum layer (ENVO:01000326); material: water (ENVO:00002006), including particulate matter (ENVO:01000060) such as... | depth 35 m
GCAAGGTTAGTTTTAGGAGATAGTTCTACGAGACAGTTCTACGAACTAGTCGATCGAAAAACATCCCCGATTACGTGAAGGCGGCAGCGAGTACTGCCAGGCTAATCGGGGCCTTGTCCGGTTCTCTGCACAAGGGCATGCCAGCCCTTGCGTGGCCATTAAATAACCAAAAATGGTTCACCTTGAGATTGACCAAACAGCTGCTATTCTTAAAACCAGTTAACTATTTGCTTACACGAGGTAGTAAGACATGGTGGAATACGCAGGGCGTAAAAAAGGTAAGTTCTCGCTAGGTTCCCAGGCGCTGCCGCCAGAGTCGGAGCGTCCCCAGGAATTCTATGACGCGGTCAAGAAAAAATTTGCCGAGGAGCGGGATCTTCGACTCAAGTACCGTCCCCATGGCTTATCCAATTACACCTCGGAGCTGAGCGGCGAGCTGGCCCGCTATGGTGAGGACTCCTATAACCGAGAAGTAACGCCGCGTGAATCCATAAACGACGAGGTTGAAATACTGTTTATCGGGGGTGGGTTTTCTGCCTTGCTGACCTCGGTCAGACTCCATGAAAAGGGGTTTAGAAATATCCGTATCGTCGAGCGGGCTGGTGATGTGGGCGGCACCTGGTACTGGAATCGCTATCCCGGCATTGCCTGCGATGTGGTCGCCTATGATTATCTGCCTTTACTGGATGAGACCGGTTATATACCCACCCGGCACTACGCGACAGGTTTTGAGATTTACGATTACTGCAAATCCATTGCCAGGGACTACGAATTATATGATCACGCGGTCTTTCAGACCACGGTCACCGCTACCGTCTGGAACGAAGAGGAAAAGCTTTGGCACGTAGAGACCGACCGTGGCGATCACATGAAGGCTCGCTTCGTTATTTGTGCTAACGGACCATTGACCAAGCCCAAACTGGCCGCCATAACGGGCATAGAAACTTTCAGGGGGCATTCCTTTCACACCGGTCGCTGGGACTACGACTACACTGGGCAGGATCTTGAAAACCTGTCTGACAAGGTGGTTGGCATTATTGGCACTGGCGCTTCGGCGGTGCAGATTATTCCCAACCTGGGCGAAAAGGCGAAGGAGCTTTATGTCTTTCAGCGTACGCCCTCGACCATTGAAAGGCGTAAAGACTGGCCGACTGATCCGGAATGGGCAGCCAAACTTGAACCCGGCTGGCAGGCGAAGCGGCGGCGGAAAACCCTCGATGCTCAGTTGCTGACCGAAGAGCAGAAAGCCGAAAAAGCCAAAATCCCCCAGGCAGAAAAAATCCGCCTGCAGGAGAATGCCAATATCGATCACATGATGCGCATCCATGAATGGATAGATGACATGGTGGAGGACAGGGCCACCGCCGAGTCACTGAAGCCCTGGTACATGTATATGTGCAAGCGACCCACCTTCCACAATGATTACCTGCCCACGTACAACCGGCCCAATGTTCATCTGGTCGACACCCGCGGCAAAGGTGTTGACGAGATCAACGAGGATGGGCCGGTATTTGATGGTAAGACCTACAAGGTCGATGTGCTGATTTACGCTACCGGGTTTGAAGTTCAGAAAACTGGAGTTTTCAACACCATTGTTGGCAGGGACGGCGTCAATCTGGCGGGAAAATACGAGGATGGCATTCGTACACTACTGGGCGTGCACAGCCACGACTTCCCCAATCTTTTTATCATGGCCGGTTACCAGTCATCGTTTCAGTTTAACCTCACCGATATGCTGGAATGGCAGGGTAAGCATATTGCTGCCTGCATGGATTACGCCCGCGAAAATAACATCCAGTGCATTGATCCCACTGCTGAAGCCGAGGAATGGTGGGTGCAGGAAGTTATCAAATTTCGTGGCACCACCAGCCGTAACGAAGAATGTACGCCGGGTTATTATAATTTTGAGGGCGAGTTCAATCGCCGTCAGGATGGTAATTACAACGGCGGTATTAATGAATATATCGCCCATATGGACGACGTCAGAGCACATATGGAGGAGAACTTTATTCTTACTAAAGCTTCCGGGTAACTATTCAGTATGCGCGCTGCCGGCTAACTTTTCAGTCTTGCCCGTGTTCAGATCTCGCGAAGGCTTCTACCCCGGGTTTCGGTCAACATGACCACGGATATCAACGTTAATAGCGAGGCAGTCGCGATATAGATCGCTACATATATGGTGCCGAACTGACTCCACAAAGCTGTGGCGATAATCGGTGCGAAGGCCCCGCCGACAATCGCACCTAGCTGATAACCGAGGGACGCGCCGGAATAACGCACATGGGTGCTAAACAGCTCCGCCAGCAAAGCCGCCTGGGGGCCATACATCATGCCCATAAATATCTGCGCCACGCAGATGGCGAAGGTGATCCACAGGAAGCTACCGGTATCGATCAATGGAAACAGGGCAAAGGCCCAGATGCCACCGAGGATCGCGCCGGCCATGTAGATACCGCGCCGGCCCATGCGATCGGAGTAGATGGCGGCGCCGAAATTAGCCGGAATCTGCACGATCGATGAGATCAGCACTGCCGCTAACAGGAACTCGCGGGGCAGATTAAGTCCGGTGGGCTGGGTGCCGTAGGCTACTACGAACACGACTAATATATAAAAGGTCACCTGCACCGCAATAAATGCGCCGGCGGCCAGTAGTATCTGCCGGGGGTGGGAGCGTATTACTTCGAACACCGGCGAGTGTTTCAGGTTCTGGTTATCTGGTCTGGGCCTGGCTTGTTGGTCGACATCTGTATCGGCTTGAACAAGCGCGCCGCTTTGCGCCGCCTGATAGTTTTGCAGCTCCTTAAAGGCTGGTGTTTCTTCCAGATGTAATTGCACATACATACTCAAACCGATTAACACAACGCTGGCCAGAAAAGGGATGCGCCAGCCCCAGTCCTGGAATTGCTGGTCACTGACCAGCGCATTGACGCCCAGAAAAGCCAGATTGGCGAGAATCATGCCGACCGGCGCACCCGCCTGGGCAAAGGCGCCGTAGTAACCCCCGTCTATGGGGCGGGGCGTTTTCGGTCACCAGTAACATGGCGCCACCCCATTGCCCGCCCACGGCCAGGCCCTGGGTGAAGCGCAGCAGGGTCAGTAACAGCGGCGCGGCGATGCCGATACTGGCGTAGGTGGGCAGACAACCGATTAAGGTGGTGGCCACGCCCATTAACATCAGAGCGCTGACCAGGGTCGCCTTGCGACCGATACGATCACCAAAATGGCCGAACACCATGCCGCCGATGGGCCGGGCGATAAAACCCACCGCAAACGTACCAAAGGCGGCGATCAGGCTGACCAGCTCGGGCATATCCGCCGGGAAAAATGCCGCGGGAAATACCAGTGCGGCCGCCATGCCGTAGATGAAAAAATCAAACCACTCGATGCTGGTACCAGCGAGAGCGGTGAAGGCAACCTTACGCATGCTGCGTTCCGGTACATCCGTGTGGGCTTCTGTCATGGGTTATCCGTTTATTTTTCTAGTATGGTGAGGTTAACAGAGTCAGTGGCGGCTGTTGGGGTTCCGCGCCCGTCTGGCCCTTGCGCACCTGATAAATTGCCGAGCAGTTCTACTCACGAATCGTCGCGCTGAGCAAGGCCAGCGCTTGTTTTGCGAACGCCCACATATTTGCTTCGCGGTCGTTGTCACCGGTTGTTATACGCAGGGTTTTTTCCACCGGGCCGACAATGGCGATCCAGGCGGTGCCCGGCGGGTCCATGTAAGGATTGGCGCTGGGGCCACTGGCGCCGGTCTCCGCCAACGCCCAGGTGCTGTTCATCTTCTGGTGGATGGTGCGCGCGCAGAGCAGGGCATAGGCCTCCGTCGCCGGGCGAATGCCCTGTAACGCGGCCTTGTCCAAACCCAGCAGTTGTTTTCGCGATTCGTGGGTGTAAATGGTGACGCCGCCCAGAAAATAATCTGAGGCGCCGGGCACGGCGACCAGTGCCGCCGATACCAGGCCACCCATGGACGATTCCGACACGGCAATGGTGCTACCAGTGTTTTTTAAGGCACTGGCGGCGGCCTTCGCTAGTTCGTTCAGGCTATGCTGGCTCATCGCAAACCGCCTTAAGGCGTGGCGGAGTTATCCGAAGCGTCGATAACTGTAGCGCTTAGAATGCTGATCGAGCGCAGCGGCACATCCGAGCTGAAGGGGCCGCGTGCGCCAGTCTCGGAGTCGCCCATCTTGTTTACCACATCCATGCCTTCAACCACTTTGCCGAACACGGTATAGCCCCAGCCCCGCAAGGATTTATCTTTGTGATCGAGGAAGCTGTTGTCTTCCAGGTTGATAAAAAACTGCGCGGTAGCGGAATGAGGATCATTGGTGCGCGCCATGGCGATGGTGCCGCGCAGGTTTTTAAGGCCATTGTCGGCTTCGTTCTGGATGGGGGGCAGGGTCGGTTTCATATTAAGGTTTTTATAAAACCCGCCACCCTGAACCATAAAGCCCTTGATCACCCGGTGAAAAACCGTGCCCTCGTAGTGCTTGCTGTTCACGTAATTGACGAAGTTGGCCACCGTTAAGGGGGCTTTTTCAGCGTATAGCTCGACCACGATATCGCCCAGATCGGTGGTCAGCTTGACCTGACTGGCCGCTGGCACAGGTGGCGGTCCGCCGTTTATGGCGGGGGATGACCAGGCGAGGGGGGTTAACAGGAGGGTGAAATATAAGCTGGCGGTAATCATCAATCTCATCATGGCATTTCTCGGGTTTGCATCGGTGTCGCGTAAGTGTTGCGCCAGTGAACGGCGATTTAAGTTTGTAACTCGGGCAAATTAGCAAAATATTGCAAAGCCTGTGGATTGGCCAGCGCGTCGGTATTTTTAACCGGCCGGCCGTGCACCACGTTGCGTACCGCCAGTTCGACGATTTTTCCGCTAATGGTGCGGGGAATATCAGCGACCTGAATAACTCTGGCGGGGACGTGGCGCGGCGTTGTGTTGGCGCGAATAGTCGTGCGGATGGTCTGGATCAGTTCATCGTTCAGGGTAAGGCCTTCGCGCAGCACCACAAACAGCACCACGCGCACGTCATCGTCCCAGTCCTGGCCGATGCAGAGGGCATCGACCACGGCTTCGACCTTTTCCACCTGGCGATATATCTCCGCCGTACCGATGCGCACACCACCGGGGTTTAGTACCGCATCGCTGCGCCCGTGAATCACCACGCCGCCGTTACCGGTAATCTCGCCGTAGTCGCCGTGGGCCCAGACGCCGGGCCAGGTGGCGAAGTAGGCCTTGAGAAATTTTTCGTTGTCGGGGTCATTCCAGAAATAAATCGGGCAGGATGGAAAGGGCCGGGTACAAACCAGCTCGCCTTTTTCCTGACTGACCGCCTGCCCCTGTTCGTTCCAGATCGCCACGGCCATGCCCAGGCCCAGACACTGCAGCTCGCCCTCGTATACCGGTAGGCAGGGGTTGCCCAGCACGAAGCAGGAAACAATGTCGGTACCGCCGGAAATGGACGACAGACAGACGTCGGTTTTGACTTCGCGATAAACATAGCGAAAGCTTTCGTGGGATAACGGTGAGCCAGTGGACAGAATGGTTTTGAGGGTCGCCAGTTGATGGCTGTGTCGTGGCTTCAGCCCCTCTTTCTCGATGGCCGCAATGTATTTGGCGCTGGTGCCGAAAATCGAGATATTTTCCTCATCGATCATATCGAGCATGGCGCTGGGGCCGGGTGCGAAGGGCGAGCCATCGTACAGTACCAGAGTGGCGCCGGTGGCCAGCCCGCTGACCAGCCAGTTCCACATCATCCAGCCGCAGGTGGTGAAGTAAAACAGCGTGTCTTCGGGTTTGAGGTCAACGTGCAGGACATGCTCCTTCAGGTGCTGAACCAGTGTGCCGCCCGCCGAGTGCACAATGCACTTGGGCACCCCCGTGGTGCCCGAGGAATACATGATATACAGCGGATGATCGAACGGCAGTTGTGCAAAATTTAAGGGCGGTGTGGCGCTGGTGACCTGCACATCCTGCAGCAGGCAGGCCTGGGGTATATCGCTGAGGGTGATCGCCCCGGGCGCGTCGCGATGAATGACGGGCACGACCACCAGTTTTTCTATGGTGGTGATCTGCGCAGCGATTTCCCGCACCCGCGGCAAGGCGTCAATCACCTTGCCGTTGTAGTAGTAGCCGTCGCAGGCAAACAGTACCTTCGGCTCGATTTGCCCAAAGCGGTCCATCACGCCGTTGATGCCAAAATCTGGCGAGCAGGAAGACCAGATAGCGCCGAGGCTGGTGCTGGCGAGCATGGCAATGACTGTCTCGGCGACATTGGGCATAAATGCGGCGACCCGATCGCCGACGCCAACACCGGCAGCACTGAGGCCGGCGGCGAGTTGCTCGACGGCGGTGTACAGTTGCCCGTAGGTCAGGGTATGGCGTGCGCCGTTTTCCATGCGCGAGACCAGGGCGATTTTATTGCACAGCGCGTCATTCTGCGCACAGCGCAGCAGGTTTTCGGCAAAATTAAGGCGCGCCCCGGTAAACCAGCGAGCGCCGGGGAATTTATTCGCATCATCCAGTACCACCTGCCAGGGCGCACTCGCAACAATATTTGTGTAGCGCCAGATACTTGCCCAGAAGTCCTCGCCATGCTCGACGGACCAGTGGTGCAATTGCTGGTAATTTTCAAAGGCAACACCGTATTCGCCTTCGATAAAGCGAATGTAGTCGATCATATTGGTCTGGTTGATATGTTCCGCGCTGGGCTGCCACAGTGGTTTAGCCATGGGGTATCTCGGTAGGGCGGAAACGCGGTAGCGGCGCGGCGTGCTGGCAAGCCATACTTGCTGGTGAAGCGGTTTGAATGGAACGATTTGTCCCGTCGATGAAGCGGTTTACCACCAGCACGGATTTAGCAATTGCCCTCACCCGGCGGTCTACTCGTCCAGGTATTCAAAAACGCGGACCACCTTGCGTGCCCCTCGGGTGTTACTGGCCACGCCAGTGATCAGATCTGCTTCGCCGCGCGTTACCAGACCCATCAGGTAGACCACGCCATTTTCCGTGACAACCATGACTCGGGTGCTCTCAATATCGCGGTTCGCCAGTAGTTTGCTTTTTACTTTGGTGGTCAGCCAGTTATCGTTGGTGCGGGCCAGCAAGGTGGTCGCGCCCTGGATTTGCAGTTCGTTGTAGACCTGCCTGACACCGCGGAAGTCTCGCGCTGTATCGCCAGCTAGCGAACGCATTTCAGCTGATGGCACTTCGCCAGTCAGCAGGACTACTTTGTTGTGGGTATGTACATTGACATGGGCGGCATCCAGTTGCGGATGGGCCTTTTTAATGTTGACTGAGATGAGGGTGTCCATCTGCCAGTCGTCGATATCAGTACCCAAAGATGTTCTGCCGGGATTCGGTCTTATGGGTTCGCTGGTCACTGCGTTGATCGTGTTGGCGCATCCGACAACCACGGTAACGATGCCGGTTAGTAGCAGGCCAGGCCAGATTTTTGCCATCAGAGTGCTCCTCCAAACAGATTACTTTCGATGAGTTCGCAAAGACAAAACAATGTCAGCAGATGAATTTCCTGAACGCGGTAAGGGTTGTCATTATTAACGTAGAGTTCCACGTCTGATTTCCTTAATTGATGAGCAATGGGTTCGTGGCCGGGTGCTGTTAGCACGATTATATCGAGTCCACATTGTTGTGCGGTGACTATTGCTGACAAAAGTGATTGCGTGGCTTGGCCGGGACTGATGGCGACCAGTATGTCCTGCCTGGCGCCCAGGGCGCTAATCTGGTTGCTGAACAGGCCTTCGGGGATATTGTGATCGTGAAAGCTTTGGCTCAAGACCAGTGCAGGCAGACCGGGTCGTTCCAGTCGTTGTCCGTGGAGCATGCAGTGCGCCAACGTACTGGCCAGCGGCGCTGACAGACCTTCGGCGCAGATCAATACCTTGCCACCCCGTAACAGACAGTCGGTGAGCAGCGCAGCAGCGTGGGCCAGCGGTAGGGTAAGTGAATCAGCATGCTCAATTTTAGCTTCAATACTCTGGTGAAAGTGATTGTCAATCAGATCCTCCATGGTTGCATCCGTGCTGATCGGCCAGGTCTCCGTCACCAGCCTGTACCACCGCCAAAGGCGTCTCTGATCCATTGAGCGGAAACGTCAGGGGAACTTTCGTGTTGCGCGGTCAGGCATACGGCATCAAAACGACAGGGTCTTGAATCACCTATTTTTTCCCTCTGCAGGTAGTGTTGCGACGCCCGTAGAATGCGCTGTTGTTTTTGCGGCGTGATGCTTTCGTTTGGCGTGCCAAAAGAGCTGTTGCTGCGCAGGCGTACTTCGACAAATACCAGAGTATTGCCGTCCTCGGCAATGATGTCAATTTCACCCTGGCGCGTGCGGTAGTTGCGTGCGCGAATGGTGAGTCCGTTGCGACGGAGTAAGTCGCAGGCTTGTTGCTCCGCGGCGGCACCACGTGACTCCACAGATTGTCGCGTCATCACTACTCCTGTTGTATCAGCGGCGCAGGTCGGACCTTGTTGTTCTTGAATTCGCCCCACGGTTGGCTGCGTTTAACAAGGTTGCCAGGGGCAACGCTGAGGGTGCCGGTGTGACCGAAAAACTGGGCATCGGGGGCTGCACCCATCAGTGTAATCCGCTGATGTAACTGGTAAGCATCAATGCCAAGAGCGTAGAGGTGTCGGTAGGCGGACTGCAGGCTGTCATCGGGTATCAAACGGTCTGTCACCGTACCCGGCAGCGTCCAGGGCATGGCGCTAAAGCGAATACCCTCAAGATCCCTGTTGCCGCTCGGGTCTTCAATGCCGGTATATAAATGTGACGTTGCATAAACCGGTAAATCATGGGCGTAGAAAAAATCCAGAGTCGGTTTAATTGAGCGGCCCTGCTCGGGTTGTGCGACCATGAATATCATATCGATATCCTGGCGACGATGAACTTTGGACGCAATATTTTTTCCCAGAGTTCGTTGCAGTTTGTCGGCGCGAGTTTCGCTGTGATCAATCAACAACGCTGGTTTTAAGATACTGGAAAAGTCGGACTGTGTCAGCGAGTATGGGGTGGTTGAAACGGTCGTGCCGCCACGGGCCAGCCAGTCTTCTGTAAAGCTTTCGCGAGCTTTGTCACCCCAGCTCGTCGCCGGGGTTATCAACAGGGCGGAGCGACGTCCTTCCAGCCACGCACGTTGTGCGACCTGCTGCGCCTCGTCGACAACGGATAAACCGAATTGATACAAATTGGCGTGGCTAATACCGCCAGCAACGGTGTTCGCTGAGATCCCGGTTTCGGTATCGAGATAATTCAGCGCGAGCACGGGTACCGGGAGATCGTCGAGAGCGGCCAATTCGGCAAGATCTTCCTTGCGCAGTGGTCCAATCACAATTTCGGCAGCGTCGGCAATGGCCTGCTGGTAAAGGGCGGTGATATTTTGTTTCGCGGTGTCGTAAATACGTATGGAAGGGGTTTGTGCGCCATTGGCCAGATTGTCGTAGTAGGCTGCCAGAAAACCGTTGCGGATGACCGTTCCCGCCTGGCCGTAGTTGCCGCTCAGGGGCAGCAGCAGCGCTATGCGGGCCGGTAATGCAGTCGTGGCGGCCTGTTCGGTACGTCCGAGGCTCGGTGGCGGGAAAAATATTGCCGGGTGGGCGGGCCATTGTGCTCGCCACTGGTTTATATGCTCTTGCTGGACACGCACATCGCCGAGACTCTGTCGGGTCGCCAGGGCGAGCTGGTACCAGCCTCGCAACTCCATGCCCTTGGCATCGGTAGCACGGTGTAGCAAAGTGTTGTCCGGCGCCTGGCTGAGTATCTGCCAGATTTTTGCGTGGGTCTTGTTGATGGCGTCGGGTTCTTTCAGCAGTCGCGATAGCTCGACATACTCAACCACCGCCGCATCTTCCTCGCCGAGCAGGGAAAATAGATCGCCGCGGTCGCGGCGCAGGCTAATTTGTGCTGACTCAGGCAGCGTGGGGAGAGCAGCCATCAAGGGTGCGCCGGTCAAGTGTTCACGCGCGCGGAAATGATCGTTACTGGCCAACAAAATGCGGGCATAAAGTAACGTGTATCGCGCTAAAGCTTCTGCCGGCAGCTGTTTGCTGTCGAGTCCCCGTAGAATCTCTTCAGCCCGGGATCGGTCGTCAAGATCGACATATTTTTGTGCGGCGTTGAGCAGATGGATTTCCTTGGCGGGCGATGCGCTGGTGCTGGCAGCCTGCAACGATTTTTCAGCCTGCTGAGCCAGCAATTGCTCGGTGCTGTATGCTTGCTGTGCCGGTGGTATGGACTGCTCTGCGCAACCAGCCAGAACGAGTGCTGCCAGAATGAGAAAAACGTAGTTAATACTTAATTTTAAGGGCATCTTGTATCTATGGCCGGGACATTGTTTGTAGTGGCGACGCCAATTGGCAATCTGGGCGACATGGTACCCCGCGCCATAGAGATACTCCAGAACGTTGATCTGATTGCCGCGGAGGACACCCGTCGCAGCGGGCAGTTACTCAGACATTTCAATATTGCGACGGAGCTGGTTTCCTATCACGATCACAGCGCCGCTGGTCGCACGGATCGTCTCCTGGCCGCGCTGGAGCAAGGGGATGATGTGGCGCTGATCAGCGATGCGGGGACGCCCTTGATATCCGATCCCGGTTACCGTCTGGTGCGCCGGGCGCTTGAGCAGGGCTGCCAGTTACGCACGGTTCCCGGTGCCTGCGCGGCCATTGCGGCACTCAGCATTGCGGGTTTGCCGAGTGATCGTTTTGCCTTTGAAGGGTTTCTGCCCGCCCGGAGCGCGCAACGGAAAAAAGCGCTCCAGGCACTGACTTGCGAGCCACGTACGCTTATATTTTACGAGGCACCGCACCGCATCCTCGCGACAGTTTTAGACGCCGGCGAAGTCTTTGG
>TARA_R110000787_G_scaffold15012_7_pt1 | contig 10861 bp, 4 predicted proteins | sample TARA_R110000787 | Tara Oceans TARA_R110000787 (sample SAMEA4397920) | marine metagenome | biome: Polar Biome; feature: [DCM] deep chlorophyll maximum layer (ENVO:01000326); material: water (ENVO:00002006), including particulate matter (ENVO:01000060) such as... | depth 35 m
CCGAAAATTGCCACGGTTGCGTATTGTGGCCGTTCGGGGCGAGCGCGGCATAGCGGATGAAGTCGTGCGCTTGAGCGTGCGGAGGGATCACCGCGCGCATTGCCTTGGTCACATCGGCATAGTCGGATGACGACCCCATTCGCGCCAGGCTCACCCCCGTCGCACTGCCACCAACGGCCGCCAAGCCTGCTGCACCGACAAGAAAATGTCGTCGCTTCATGTCGCGCGTCCTATCATTGTTCTGATGTTTCCGGCCCAAGGTGCGGGACGTTTGTGCATGCTATTATAGGGCGCCATGCACCCTGCCCCGCTGCCATTTGGCGACCACCCATTTGGTTATCTCGGTCACGATCAGCGTCGCCGCCGTTGCGGTCAGACAGAATAGGAGCGTGTCCCGACTGACGGGTGCGGTTCCGAGCAAGTTGCTGAGCGGGCTCCAGAACATGGCCGTGAGTTGAAGGCCAAGGGCCGTTGCGACACCCAGAAGCAGCCATGGGTTGGAGAATAACGGCTCGCGAAACAGTGGCCTTCGCTCGCTGCGCATGCACAGAACATAGACGTTTTGAAAAAGAACGACCATCAGCAGCACGCCATTTTGAATGTCCGCCAGCGGCAGTCCCTGTTCCTGCATCCGGAAAGCCAGGAAAAGCGCCAGGACGGTCATGGTCAAAGCCGGAGGGATCATCAGCGCAAAGGCGCTGCGATCCAGCAAGGGTGTCGTGGGCCGCCGTGGGGGCCGGGTGAGTTCATCCCCCTCGCCCCGCCCGAAGCCGAGCATGACATCCTGCGCGCCATTGGTGACAAGGTTGAGCCACAGCAGCTGTACCGCCGTGAGCGGCATGGGCAGCCCGGTGGCAACCGCACCCAGAAACATGGCTATTTCTGCAATGCTCGTTGTAATCAGGAAGATCACGATCTTGCGCACATTGGCGTAGGTGATGCGACCTTCTTCCACACCGGCGACGATCGACGCGAAATTATCGTCCGCCAGGACAAGATCGGCGGCGCCCCTCGCCACGTCGGTGCCGGCCAGCCCCATGGCAACGCCAATATGCGCGGCATGGAGTGCCGGGGCGTCATTGACCCCATCGCCCGTGACAGCGACCAGTTCCCCACTGTTCGCGAGGATCTGGACAATACGCAACTTCTGATGGGGTTCGATGCGCGCGAACACACGGCCTTTCAAAACCAGTGCCGCCTGTTCCTCCTGCCTGTCCGCCAGGTTCGCCAAATGCGTGCCCGTCACCACTTGGTCGTCGTGCGCCCTTATCCCTAGCTGACGGGCGATCGTGAGCGCGGTGCGAGGATGATCGCCCGTCACCATGCGCACGCCGATCCCCGCCTCCCCGCAGGCTGCGATCGCCGCAGGGACTTCAGGACGCACCGGATCGATCAAACCGATCCAACCGAGCAAAACCAGATGTTTGGGGTCTTTCAGATCGACGTCGCTTGCGGCCCCCGCCTTGGACGCTGCAAGCGCAAGAACGCGAAAGCCAGCGCTGGTCATATCGGTCGCCTTTGTCCGGGCTGCATCCGATACAGGATCGCACATGGGCAATATCGTTTCAGGCGCGCCCTTCACATAGACGCGCCGCCCCGCAGCCTCATCGACCGCTGCGCCGGAATATTTGCGTGCGGGTTCATAGGGCAGCAGGTCCATCCGGGCGAGCATCCCGATCGCCGCAATGTCCACCCCACCTTCACCCGCAAAGCGCAGGAACGCTGTATCCACCGTATCCCCAACCAGCGCCCCTTCCGCGCTTATGGCCGCTTCGTTGCAGATGGCGCTGCCGCGCCGGATGTCGGCCAGCGCTGGCGAGGGTTCGGACCAATGCGTTCGATCCATCATCATGCCGTCGGGGAGGACGATGCGTTCGACAGTCAGGACATTCTGCGTGAGCGTGCCGGTCTTGTCGCTCGCGATCATCGTGCAGGCCCCCAGTCCCTCGACCGCTGGCAGGGATCTGACGATGACCTTGCGCGCTGCCATGCGGCGGCTTCCGGCGGCCAGCGCGACGGTCACGGCAATAGACAGCCCTTCGGGAATTGCCGAAACGGCGAGCGCGACGGCCAATAGCAGCACTTGGTCCCCTGGCCGTCCCTGCAGAAGGAGAATGATGGCAAAGGGCACGATCAGACCGACCGTGGCGATGCCGATCTGCCTCGCCAGTCGCGTGAGTTGCAGAACCAGCGGGGGCGGAGTCGGCTCTGTCGATTTCAAGGTGGCATCGATGGCACCCAGACGTGTCCTTGGCCCGGTTGCGACCACGATGCCGACACCTCGGCCCTGATCCACCATCGTGCCTGCAAGCAACATCGTGGTGCGGTCACCTACGGGCGCCCCTTCGTCCAGAATATCGTCGGCATCTTTGGCAACCGGCGCGGATTCGCCACTGAACGTCGATTGATCAATCCGAAGATCATTGCTGGAGATCAGGCGTATATCAGCGGGAACCGCCATCCCGCTCTCCACCTCGACAATGTCGCCTACGACGATATCGCGGGCATCGATAACCGCGATTGCGCCGTCACGCCGCACTGATGCGCTCTGACCGATCATATGCCGCAAAGCGTTCAGACTGGTCGCGGCTTTGCTTTCCTGGATCGTCCCGATCAGCGCGTTGACGATCAGGACCAAGCCGATAAACCCGGCGTCGGTGACATGCCCGAGACCCAGCGACACAGCCGCCGCAGCAACCAGCAAATAGATGAGCGGACTGTTGAATTGGCGGAGGAACAACCGCGGCAGCGATTGTGGCCGTCGGGGCGCGAGTGCGTTGGCACCGTCGCGGCCCAATCGAACCGCCGCCTCCTGCCTACTCAGCCCGCGCTCGCGCGTTTTGGTCAGCGCTATCACCTGCCTTGCATGCAAGGCATGCCAGGGAGATTCCGAAGGCGGCAATTTGCGCGCATCTGTTCGCTCTAGCAGGCGGGCAGCGATCATTCCTTATGCTCCAAGCTCCGCACATTGCAGCCCAGTCAGCACGCTCATTGCGTGCCACCGTTGCAACAAGCCCACCGATCGGGCCTGCGCCGCCACGCGACATATGACTTCACGCGCCCCGCATAGAGGCACGGGCCGATGCTGGGGAGCATCGGGAATTACGCAGGCGACAGATACGGGCTGATGGCCCGGACGTCTTTGCGCTATGACAAACCAGAGTAGGAAGACGCGGTCCACACGAGTTACCTCGTTCAATACGTACAGACCATGAGCGCGCGACATGCAATCCTCGAAGAAATTCGAGGATGATATATGACAGATGTTTTGCATCCACCGGCCAACAAAGGAGCAGGGGTGGCGCTTGTTGATGGAAACGCGGCCGTGCGGCACGCGCGCCAACTCATGCTCCGCTCCGAACAATATGATGTGAAATCTTACGCGACCTGTGCCGCCCTATTGGCCGACCCGGACTCCAGAAATTACGCCTGCATCATCCTTGACGTTGAAATGGAAGGCATAGACGGTCTCGATCTTCTTACCCGGATGCGGGCCAGTGGTTGGCATGGAAGAGCGATATTGCTGGATGGGCTCGCACCTGAGAGCGCTGTGACGCGGGAAGTATTGCAAAATGGCGATCGGATAGAAGAGCGTTCGATCGGCGATAGCTCTTTGCTCTCGGCGGTGGCCGCGACTTTTCGCGACACCACTCCGAACATAACGGGAAATTCGACATATATATGATCGCCGCGCTTGATCGGCCGTTCCTCTTACCTTCCTTGCGCATCAGCCCATCAGGCCAACGACCCCAAGCTTACGCTATTCTTTTGGCGGGCGGGCCGAAATAGCTGGTAGGTAGCGTGTCGCGATGGGCAATGATGGTTTGCAGGTCGATCGTCGGATCGACCATCGCGACGGTCAGGACATGCCGCCCCGGCTTCGCGATCATGGCCTTGAAACGCATGATGCGCATGTCATTGCGCGCATTGATCTCCGACGCCTTGCCCAAAAACTCTTCGGACTCGCGATTTTCGGGCGAAAATACGGTCACGATCTGTGGCGGGCCGTCATCTACCCACAGGGCCAGCGATAGCGCATGGTTGGGATCGACCTTGAGCGTGGGTGCCGTCACAAGATCGAACGTCCATTCGCCCGCCTCGCCCACGAAAATGGGATATTCCAATCGAGGCGCACGCGTCGGGTCCGCCATGGATGCAGCATTTACAGGGAAGATCGACATCGCGGCATCGACCCGTCCATAGTCGGGAATCGGTTCCCATTGGACCCCATCGGCGGGCACATTGCGCGCATAGTCGCTGGCCGGGATCGAAAACGCACCGGCGAGCGAACCCCAACAGCCTTTGGCGGCCCGCTCTTCCTGCGCCGACGCTCGGATGGCAGTGACCGTCACGGTCACGCTTTGCGCCCCGGCACTACCGCTGTCTTGCCTATTACTGATCTTGACCGTTCCGGTGCTGCGGCCGGGCGGCAGCTTGCGCCAGTCGATCTCGACCCGGTGGCGCCGGTCGGCCTTTCCGACACTGAACGCCGTGTCCTGTTTCAGGATGATCCAAGGTTCGCTGGCGACCAGCTGAACGTCCACGGGGCGCTTGCCACGCGGGAATGTCTCGATCCAGCTTGATGGCCGGTACAGACTGTCAAGCACCGGCAGATTAGGGGCCAGATAATAGCCTGGCCAGCCTTGCCGCGCACCCTGCACGGCCACGCCGAATTGCGATGTGTCCGGCAGATCAAGTTCCGACACCGGCGGACGAATATCCTGAACCGGCTGATACCAGTCGAAATAGCCGATATAGGTCTGGTCCATCAGGTGGTTCCATTTCCCATTCGACAGATCGTGATTATAGGTGTCGCGGATCGCGTGGGCCTCGCTGAACAGCCGCTTGACCTCTTCGGCCTCCTCGTTGGTGCTGGCGCGCGCTTGCTCTGCGAAGCGTTTGTTGCGCGCGGCGGCGACCTGCATTTGCGTCAGGTTGCAGCAGCCCCTGATGGGGTGGAGGACAAGCTGATAATAGGCTGCCTTATGCGTCTCCGGCAGCTTGTCGTTGATCGCTTCGGCACGCGATCGCAGGTCCAGCCACAACGCCACCATCCGTTCGGCTTCATCGAAATTCTCAAGGCTGTAGGTGTCGGTACGCAACTGCTCCGGCTTGCGCCAGGCATTATATTTCGCATAGCGTGAGACCAGCGTCGCAATCTCCTGCGCATGCGCCGGCCCGAATTCGCGCGCGGCCCATATTTGCGTCCACTCGGCGATCCGGTCCTTGGTGACCGCCTTGGGATCCCAGGCCATCGTCAGAAAAAATTCGATGGGCAGTTCCAGCGGCTTCAAGTCGCCAATATTGGTGATCCATATCCGATCCGCGCCATAGTTAAGCGCCAGGTTCATCTGCTCCCATATTTTCGGGAAGGGATTGGTGTTGATCCACTTGTAGCTATACGGCCCGCCATTCATGTCCATATGGTGATAGATACCAAAGCCGCCGGTACGGGTGGCCCGCTCCTGCGCGGTGGGCAGGCGGCGGATATAGCCGACATTATCGTCAGCAAACATCAAGGTAACATCGTCGGGTACCTCGAGTCCGGCGTCATAATATTTCTGGACTTCGGTGAACAACACCCAGACCTGCGGAATATCCTCGATGCGTTTGCCGGTCTCCTCGACCAGCAATTGGCGCTGGTCAGCGATGATCGTTTCCAGCAGCGCTATGTCGGACTTGATGCCGCCTGTGCTTTCCAGCGCTACGTCGCCATCGCCGCGCATCCCCATCGTCACCAGCAGTTCGCGGTCCTTGCTGCGCTTGGCGCCTTCGCGGAAAAATTGCTGAACGGCAGGACGATTGGTCGCATAATTCCATTCGCCATTTCCGGGGCGACGCGATGTCCATTCCTTATGCGCGCGGTTCATCGGCTCATGATGCGATGTGCCCATGACGATGCCATATTCATCGGCCAGCGGTCCGTTGCGTGGATCATCTTCATTGAAGGCATTGTTCCACATGGCAGGCCAGAGATAGTTGGCGCGCAAACGCAGCAGCAGTTCGAAGACATTTTTGTAAAAGCCGGCGTTCATCCCGCCGAACTTTTCCGCCGTCCAGGCCGACAGGCAGGGCGCTTCATTGTTGAGAAAGATGCCGCGATATTTGACGGCCGGTTCGCCTTGGAAATAGCGACCATAGGAAACCTGTATGCGGTCACGCTTCATGACCGGCACGTCGGCCCACCAATACCAGGGGGATACACCGATATTCTGGGACAGATCGTAGATGCCGTAGATCGTCCCACGCTTGTCGCTGCCCACGATGACGAGCGCCTCGGTGATCCCCGGTGCCGGATTGGCCACGGTCTGGATCGTGTAGGATTCCCATTTGCCGCGAATGGACGCGACATCGATTTTGCCGCTGTCTGCCAGCCGGTCGATCAGCGGGCTTTGGCCAAGCGTGCCGATCAACACCATCCGCCCCTTATCGGCAGTGGGCGATAGTTGCGCATCCACGCCGGTGACACGGCCGATATCCGCCGACAGGTCACGCGCCGCCCGGATCACGCCCGTAAAATCACTGGCCTCCACGAACAGGGGCACCACCTGACCTTGCCCGGCCAGTTCGAACCCTCGCCCCTTACCATCGAAGCTGACCGCAGCGCGAAGAGGGCTGGCAGCCAACGCTGCTGCAAGCGACCCAGACAGGAGATTGCGGCGAGACAGCATGGCGGGGCTCCTCCGGTTCGACCGGTCAACAGGATGGGCAATCAGTGACTATAGGAAAGCGGCGGCCGGTTCGAACCAGCCGCCGCCTTTCAGGTAGAGCAGATCAGAACGTACCGCGCAGGCCGACAAGATATTGCACACCCGGACGATATTGCGTGAATGTCGCGCCTTCATATTGGAAATAGCTGCGCAGCGTCGAGTTGGTGAAATTCTGGACATCGACAGTCAACTGCGGCGCGCCATTCCATCCAAACAGCTCCTCCAGATCGAAGCTCGAAGAGAAGTCCCACTGCTGATAATTGTCGCTGTACAAGGCCGCGGTGGGAATGCCATTCTGGTTTGCACCACTGCTCTGCGACCCTTCACGGAAGGTTGTCGAAACGCGCAGGTTGACGCCACCATTCTCATAATAGCCGATGAGATTATAGGTGAAGGGCGCAACGCCGAAAGCGACCGCCGGGCCGTCGCTGCGCTGATCGACGATCGTTGCGTTCGCGTTGAAGCCAAAGCCCCGCACACCAATGCTTTCGGTCAGAAAATCGAGCGGCTGGATCCACTGGAATTCCAGGCCGTTGACCGTCAGCTTGTTGGGCACATTGACCTGCGACTGCACCTGGATCGTCGCGACACTGGGACCGCCGCGCAGGTCGATCGCCGCAGCCTGGGTCGGATTGAGCGAGTCATAGGTAATGCCATATTGCGCCAGGAACGAGAATGGCTGCGTCGTGATCTGGTTGGTCGTAAAGCCGGTCAGAGACTTGCGGAATGCATTGAGCGACACCAACCCTTCCTGCCCCGTGTAAAGCTCGACGCCGAAATCGAGATTGTCCGAGAAATAGGGATTGAGTGCAGGGTTGCCGATCGTCGCCGTCGCCGCCGATGGATCGCCAAAGCCGACGCCGGGCAACTGCGCGGCAGGGTCAGGCCGGGTCATCGTTTTGGAATAGGCGGCGCGCACGACTGCCAGATCACCGATATCATAGGCGACCGTCGCTGCAGGCAGCCATTTGTCATAGCTGTTCGACGTCCGCACCAGCGTGACGATGCTGGGATAACGCGAGCCGTCGGGCAGGCTGCTGCCATCCGGCAGCGTATTGCGCGGATCGGCGAGCGAGACGCGGCCTTCGATGGTCTGATCGGTCTTCACATAACGCACGCCGACATTGAAGCGCAGGTCATTGTCGCCAACCTGCTGCTTACCAGCAGCCATGAAGTAGGTCGCGAAGGATTTCTCGCGGATCAGGCCCCCGCTCGCACCGGTGTTCGAACCGCCCGATTCAGGCGTGTTTTCATGGAAACTGTCATAGTTGGATGCCTGCTTGAAACGATCCCAATCGACCGTCACAAAGCCGGCACGCCCCGGCATCAGGAAGGAAGGGAGCTGGCCAACGGGGATCAAAGAACCGCCATAGCTGACCGGGCCGCTTTGCCCCGCAGTGGAACCCGTGCCATAGCCAGGATAGGTCGGATAGCCCGGCGTGCCCGGCGCTACCGATGCTGCGCCAACGCATGGGGGCTGACTGTTGGGACCAGGCACGAAGACATTGGGATTGCCGCCGCACACGGCATTCTGCCAAGCTTGGCTGTTATCGAAGCCGCGAATACGGCGGCTGACATCGTCATAATTGCCGCCGACCTGCAGGTTGAAGCGCTCATCACCCCATGTCAGCGCACCGCGAACGCCCTTTGTCTCATTGCGCCGCCGTTCGTCGGACATGTTGACCCGGCCACCATTCCACACGAAATTATTGGGATCGTTCAGGTCGACGCTGGACACGATGCTGGGCGCACCATTGGCGTTAGCGGTATAATCGACCGAAACCCCCGTGCCCATTGCGGTGACTGGCCCGGCGGTCGGAATTTCACGATGAAAGGTGCTGCGCGTGTAATTGGCCTGGATCGACAATTTCAGGCGATCGCTTACTTCCCAGTCGAGGCCAGGATTGACGCTGAAAAGCTTCGTCGTTTCGGTCAGCGGCCGATATTCGAGGAAGAATTGCGAATTGGCGAAGGTGCCGCTGGTAACCTGACAACCCGTCGCACAATCTTCCCGGTCATAGGTGGTGTTGGTGGGGATAAGTTGGCCATTGCGGACGATCCAGGCGATATTTTCGCGGGTCAGATCGTTCTGCTTATAGCCATAAAGCCCATCGACATAGAAATTCATCGCGTCGTTTGGACGCCATTCGGCGCTGGCGATGGCATTGATGCGGTCGCGTCGGCCATATTGGGCGGTAAAGCGCCCAAGGCGTGGCAGGATGCCGTTGTCGATCTGTTGAATGGTTGCGCCCGGATTATTGGCCAGCAACCAGGCTTGATCAATCGTCTGTCCGGGCACTGTGCCTGCCCCCGCACCGACAGGTACGGTTGCCGGAATGGTCCAGTTGCCGCCGCCGGTCGTATTACAGCCGGTCGCCGCGCCACATTGGGCAGCCGTCAAAGCCGGGTTGGTATAGCCAATGGTTTCATAGCCGCGATTGTCGGTGAAAAGACGCTGGCCCGACACGCCAACCAGGAAGCCTACCGTGTCGTTCGTCGTGCTAAAGATCATCGAACCGCGCGCGCCAATGCGATCGACGCCGTTCTGCTTGGTTCCCTGCATGCTGTAGGTCAGGCGCGTTCCGGGCCGATCGAAGGGGCGCGCCGAGCGCATGTCGATATTACCCGCTGCGCCGCCTTCCAGCAGGTTGACCGTATAGCTCTTGTTCACCGTCAATTTGGTGAAGAGGTCGGTCGGGAAGAAGCTGAGGTCGACCGAACGGTCGGTGCCCTGCGCGTCCGTCGCGCCGGAGGATGACACAGCGATGGGGGCACCGTTCAGCGTTACATTGGTGAAGTTCGACCCCAAGCCGCGAATCGCCACATTGACGCCTTCACCGTTCACGTCGCGATTGATCGTGATACCCGGAATGCGGTTAAACGATTCGGCGATGTTGGTGTCGGGGAATTTGCCGATGTCCTGCGCGAAGATCGAGTCGCTGAACCCTGTGGCATCGCGCTTGGCGTTGGTCGAATTTTGCAGCGATGCACGATAACCCGTAACGACGATATCGTTAACTTGCTCATTATCAATCTGCGGCGCAGCCTCGGCGGCTGGGGCATCGGCTTGCGCAAGCGCCGCCTGCGACAACATGAGCGAGCCAAGCGCGGACGCGGCCAGCAACGACAAACGAATGGAGCCTTTACACACCGACATGGGTCATCCCTCCTGATACTGCTTCCGACATTCCGGCAAGCTTTATGGTAACGCTAACAGCCCGTCTTATCCAGTGGCTATACCAAACTGTCAAGACCAATTATGACTACTGGTAACGTTATCGGCGGACAGGATTGACCAAAGCTAGGGTCGAATCGCCGTGCGGATATCGCAACCCATCTATTGATGGGTCGTTGCATGCCCCGCAATCATCGACTGCACGACGCGCCCGCCCATACGCGCGATGCCGACGCAATTGCGCACATAACCTTGGGCGCACGAGTCCCGTAGCGAACAAGCAGATGGAAGAACAGGCGGATGGCGTTATGCCTGCGAGCTCAGATATGTTCAGTGTGCCGGTGAAAGGACCACGACCGCGCGAGCGGGAACGTCCACCGCTACCCCTTCCAGCAGGAACCGGCATGCCTCCCCGTCACCATTGACGCAGATCGTTAGCCCGCTGCCCCGATAGCGTAGCGCGAAACGACGCCGTTGGGGGTCTTCCCATTGCACAATGTCCAAGGGTGCCCCGCCCTCGTCCAGCCAGGCGACATCGGCCTCCGACAGGATCGCCGTGTCGTTCAGATCCGCATTCTCCGCCCGCAAAGCCGCCAACGCAAAGGCCTCCGTCTCCAGTACGGTATCCCGCCCTGCCCAATCGACCCAGCTGATCGCATTATCCTGCGCATAGGCGTTGTTGTTGCCCTGCTGCGTCCGCCCAAACTCGTCGCCTGCGGTCAGCATGATCGTCCCGCGCGAACAAAAGAGCGTGGCGAGCAAAGCCCTGGCATCGCGTCGCCTTGCGGCCTGCACAGCCGGATCGGCGCTTGGCCCCTCGACGCCATTATTCCAGCTCAGATTGTCGCCATGCCCATCGCGATTCTCTTCACCATTGGCATGATTATGCCGCTGCTCGTAGGCGGTCATATCCGCCAGCGTGAAGCCATCATGGGCGGCGAGGAAATTGACCGTCCGGGTCGTCTCCCCCCTGAAA
>TARA_R110000787_G_scaffold74221_5_pt1 | contig 10848 bp, 5 predicted proteins | sample TARA_R110000787 | Tara Oceans TARA_R110000787 (sample SAMEA4397920) | marine metagenome | biome: Polar Biome; feature: [DCM] deep chlorophyll maximum layer (ENVO:01000326); material: water (ENVO:00002006), including particulate matter (ENVO:01000060) such as... | depth 35 m
GCAACTTAGTATAAGAATAAGGGATATTAAAGGCTGTCAACGGATGAAACAAACACAATCAAAGGGAAACGAAATTCCCCACAAGTTGTTTTTTCGGCTCTATCAGGTATTGAACTTGTCGCTGCGTAAGGCCACCCAGGTATTGCGAGAAGTCGGCATGAGCCCGCAACAATGGTCCATCCTGGATTCGTTGTCGAGGCCGGATCTGGCGGAGGGCATGACTGTCAACGGCCTTGTTGCTTACTTGATGGTCAGTCGCCAGAGCTTGAACGGCGTTCTCAAACGAATGGAAGAAGCTGGTTATATTGAGCGAGTAGTCAATCCTGAAGACAGCCGTTCGCGCATGGTGCGTCTTACCTCCCGTGGTCGAGAGGTTTGGGAGTCTGCCGGCGCTCAGGTGAAGCTGTTTTACGACGACAGTCTCAAACATATGACTGAGCAGGAAAAGCTGGATGGTATTGCTTCGCTTGACCAGATACTTGCCAATGTTAAGAAGTTCTAGATTGAGCAATTCCTGCTCAGACAGCGTCAGCCCAGGTCGTTCCAGATCAAAGAAAGCTAGACCAGACAAGTCTGGGTTAATAACCTTCGAGACCACGTCGGCACGTCGTGTGCCGGTGTTACTGACCTAGCGCCGAGCCGAATTTCCCGGATATACCGTTGTGGATGACGTGCAAGATGAACGATGGATGAGGCGAGCCCTGGAGTTGGCCGCACGGGCTGGTGCCATCGGCGAAGTCCCCGTCGGCGCAGTCGTGGTGCGGGAAAATCAGTTGCTGGGCGAGGGCTGGAACTGCCCAATTAGCACCGCCGATCCCACAGCCCACGCCGAGATCTCGGCGCTGCGTGCGGCAGCGTTAAGGGTTAATAATTACCGACTGCCTGGGTGTACGCTGTATGTCACACTCGAGCCTTGCGCCATGTGTGTTGGTGCGCTGATTCATGCGCGGGTTGAGCGATTGGTCTTTGCCGCAAGTGAACCCCGTGCCGGGGCAGTGCGCAGTCGGCTGAGTCTGCTTGATGAGGCGCACTTCAATCATCAGGTCGTGTGGCGCGGGGATGTGCTGGCCGATCAGGGGGCGGCGTTACTCAGCGATTTTTTCCGTAGTAGACGCCGCGCCAAGGTGCAGGAACATGGCTCGGAACCGAAGACGTAATCCGTCCGTAGCATTCGTCGCTGGTGACCGAAGTGACAGCTGACGCGACTCAGAGTGGCAGTCCGATATCACCGCCAAAACTGTCATCCAGCGATAAAAGCTTACCCGGCACGCTTTCCGTCCTCGTTCTGGCGCGTTGGATATCGTGCCACTGAAGTATGGTTCTGAAATGGCGAATATTCTGTACGTATTTGACCGATTCACGACCACGAGCATAGCCGTATTTGAGTGTGCGGTAGTGCTTTTTTTGTTGTAGTAAAGGCAGGTGTTTGCGTACATCCACCCATAAATTCGGGTTACCCCCAAGTCGCTTTGTTAGGGCCCGCGCATCCTGGAGGTGGGCAGGTCCTATGTTGTATGCGGCCAGGGCAAGCCAGGAGCGGTCAGGTTCGGCAATGGCTTTTGGGAGATTCTCTCTGGTGCGGAGAAAATACTCCGCCCCGCCACGGATGCTTTGTTCGGGATCGAGACGATCTTCAACATTGAGCTCTGCCGCCGTGCGGAGTGTTAGCATCATCATGCCCCTGACACCCGTTGGGGATGTCGCCTCAGGATTCCAATGGGATTCCTGATATGCCATCGCAGCCAGCAAGCGCCAGTCGAGGCCGTATTGTTCGGCGACTGTCTCGAACAAAGGCTGATAGTCTGCCAGCCGCTGGTTAATGCGACTCATCAACAACTGCGAACCACCGACACTAAACTCATCGGTATGCCCGAAGAACTGGTCCTTGAGACGTTGCAAGTCGCCGCTGGCGGCATAGTCACGTAGAAAGCTGTTAGCTGCCGTTAGCAGGCTGGTGTCGCCATGCTTGGGGAACGCCCAGCCGATTGCTTCATCCGTGGTCAGGTCAAAGGCCGCGCGTGCTTTGGGATAGAGACCCCGGTCCAGGGCGAAAGCCGTGGAATCGACGACCGCGTAATCGGCCTTGCCCTCGTGAACCAGCCGCATTAACTCCAGCATCTCTGTGTCGCGAAGTGCCTGCCACTGTAACATTGGGTACTCTGCCTTCAATAGCCTGAGCTTCTCCTCGTGAGAGCTGTTCGCGACGACCAGGATGCGGTTATCGTCGATGTCGGCAAGGCTCTTTGGGCGCTGCGTGGCAAGCCGATAAATTAAGGTCTGGCGCACTGAGTTGTAGGGGGTGGAAAAACGCAGCCGTTGTTGGCGTTTTTCGGTGACAGTTAGGCCCGCTCCCGCAAAGTGTCCCCGGGGCCCACCAATTGCGTTGAACAGGGCGTCGAGGTCGTCAATCAGCGTCACTTTGAGTTCTACGCCGAGACTTTCTGCCAACGCCTTGGCCAGGAAATACTCGAAGCCATTTTTGCCTTTGGCATTCTCGAAATAGGTGGTGGGACCGACGAAAGTGATAATACGTAACACCTTATCTCGTTCGATGGTTTCCAGAACCGTGGTGGTGCGACTACTCGCGAGCATTAGGCTAAGCGCAATGAGCCCGGCTGCCGTCAGCAGCAGGTGAGTCCTTTTTCTAATGACAAGCAGGCGCAGTTTCATGCTTGATGGGTGATTAGTGTCGTCATAGGCAAATCCAATCTGAATAATTCCCCGCCATTGTAACGGTTTGTAGTGAGCTACAAAGTTTGGTGGTCCGCGGTGTGAAGTAGTCGAAAATACGGGCGCTAGATCAACAGCTTGCTAGCAGAAGGGGTATCTGCCTGCGTACCGTCGATCGGGCTGGCCGGTGCTTGAAAAACCTCGCAGGTTTCCTTGCCTTTCCGGGATTCCAGGCGTACATCAAATCCCCAGAGACGCTGAATATACTGAAGTACATCGGCTGTTGATTGAGGCTCAAGGGGTCGATTCTGGTACATGTTGTGGTGCAATATCAGTGATCTGTTACCGCTGATATTGGCATCGACGATTTGTATGTCCGGTTCACGGTTACTCAGATTGTACATACTCGCCAGGGTATCTCTGATGTGTTGGTAGCCGGCGTCATTATGTATGGCGGACACTTCGAGATGGTCTTGTTCGGTATCGTCCAGCACAGTAAATAGTTTTAGTTCTCGGATTAGCCGTGGTGACAGGAATTGTTGAATAAAACTTTCATCCTTGAAATTAGCCATCGCAAAATGCAAGGTTTCCAGCCAGGGGCTGTCAACGATATCGGGGAACCAGTGTCGATCTTCCTCGGTCGGCGTATCACAAATGCGGCGGATGTCGCGCATCATGGCAAAACCCAATGAGTAAGGGTTGATGCCGCTAAAGGCCGGGCTATCGTAAGCCGGTTGAAAAACCACATTAGTGTGCGATTGCAGAAATTCCAGCATAAAACCATCGGTGACCCGACCGTTATCGTGCAAGTCATGGAGGAGCTGGTAGTGCCAGAAACATGCCCAGCCTTCGTTCATCACTTGGGTTTGGCGTTGAGGGTAGAGATATTGCGCCATTTTACGGACGATACGAACGATTTCTCGTTGCCATGATTCCAGTAAGGGCGCATCTTTCTCAAAAAAATACAGCAGATTTTCCTGTGGTTCGGCTGGGTAACGTTTGGCCAGCCTGGCCTCGGGCTGTTGGGCTGCACGGGGAATGGTGCGCCACAGGTCATTGACCTGTTGCTGCAACATCTCCTCGCGTTGGTGCTGGCGGGCCTGTTCTTCTTTTAACGACGGAGGATAGGGGCGTTTATAGCGATCGACACCATAGTTCATCAAGGCGTGGCAGGCATCAAGTACTGACTCAACCTCGCCGATACCATAGCGTTCTTCGCATTTAGAGATATAGTCACGGGCAAAGACCAGGTAGTCGACGATGGATGCGGGGTCGGTCCACGTACGGAACAGGTAATTATCTTTAAAGAACGAATTATGTCCAAAGCATGCATGGGCAATGACCAGGGCCTGCATGGTTAACGTGTTCTCCTCCTGGAGATAGGCGATGCAGGGGTTGGAATTGATGACTAATTCGTAAGCGAGGCCCATATGGCCGCGACGATAAAGCTTGTCGGTATTGATGAAGTGCTTGCCAAAAGACCAGTGGTGATAGTTGATCGGCATCCCCACTGACGCGTAGGCATCCATCATCTGCTCGGAACTGATTATCTCGATCTGGTTGGGGAAGGTGTCTAGCCGGTAGCCTTCAGCGAGTTCGCCGATCACCTTCTCGAAGTGTTCGAGCAGCTCAAAACTCCATTCTGATCCGGCGCCGACAGGTTGCGGTTTGTTTGCGGTGGTCACGCGGTTTGTTTCCTGAACAATTTGCGCAGTATTGGATAAATGTCGCGCGTGCTAGTGATGTGCTGCATAGCAAAAAATTCTGGATGTCTGGTTTCGAAATCGACATAGGTTTGCCACAGGGGCTTATCGGTGCGGGAGATCTCGACGTAGGCAAAATACTGTAGCAGTGGCAGCAGTTCCGTTAATAATTGCTGGCAAATTCGCCCATCTTCTGGCCAGTTGTCGCCGTCGGAAGCCTGCGCGACGTAGATATTCCACTCATTCACTGGGTAGCGCTGTTCAATGATTTCCTGAGTAAGCCGCAGCGCACTGGAGACCACGGTGCCACCGCTTTCCCGCGCGTAAAAAAAATCCTGTTCATCCACTTCGCTGGCCGTGGTGTGATGGCGGATAAAAACGACATCGGTTTTCTTATAGTGGCGGCTTAAAAATAGGTAAAGCAGTATAAAAAAGCGCTTAGCCAGATCTTTGGTCGTCTGATCCATGGAGCCGGATACGTCCATGATGCAGAACATCACGGCTTTGGAGCGAGGTACAGGCTGGTGTATGACCTGACGGTAGCGTAAGTCAAAGTCATCCAGAAACGGAACGCGATTTATGCGTTGGCGTAACTCACTGATTTTCACCTCGAGCTCAGCCAGTAATTCGGGTGTTGTGGCCTGATCCCGCTGACGATTTTTTTGTTCTTCAAGCAACCCGCGCAATTCGGTACGCTTATTCGCGCTCATGGCGATCCGTCGGGACAAAGCGGCTTGCATAGACCTCACAATACTGATGTTGGCGGGTGATCCGGTGTTGGTGAAACCGGCGCGGACAGTTTTGTAGTCGTCACTTTCGGAGAGTTGCTTGCGGGTGAGGTTGGGCAGTTCCAGATCTTCAAATAGCAGTTCAAGAAATTCCTGCTGACTTATTTCAAAAACGAAATCGTCCAGCCCCTCGCCCTGGTCACCCGCTTTGTCCTGGCCTCCGCCGCCACCTTCTTCTGGTCGTGGCAGGTGGTCGCCAGCACCGAATTCGCGATTACCGGGGAAAACCCGCTCGTGACGACCGCCACGACCGTGACGGAACGATGGCTCCTGGGTATTTTTAGCCGGAATTTTGATCGATTCACCCCCGTCCGTGTCGGTGATGCTGCGATCCTTGAGTCGATCTCCGAGCGAGCGACGTATTTCTTCGCGATGGCGGCGCAGGAAACGCTGACGGTTTACCGCACTTTTGTTTTTGCTGTTCTGACGACGGTCAATCAGAAAGGCCATGGTTTCTTCCCGTTTGCGGCTGTCATTGCGATTTACGAACTCTCAAATACCATTCTGAGAGCAGTCGCACCTGTTTCTCGGTGTAGCCTCGATCCATCATGCGGTGGACAAATTCCCGGTGTTTCGACTGATCATCAGTCGAAGCCTTGGTGTTGAAAGAAATAACCGGCAGCAAATCTTCGGTGCTGGCAAACATTTTCTTTTCAATGACCAGGCGTAACTTTTCATAGCTGGTCCAGCGAGGATTGTTGCCCTGGTTATTAGCCTGAGCGCGGAGCACAAAATTAACAATTTCGCTGCGAAAATCTTTCGGGTTACTAATGCCCGCGGGCTTTTCGATTTTTTCCAGTTCGTCGTTAAGGGCAGAGCGGTTAAATATCTCGCCGGTTTCGGGATCCCGGTATTCCTGATCCTGAACCCAGAAATCTGCGTAGGTTACATAGTGGTCGAAGAGATTCTGGCCATATTCCGAATACGACTCGAGATAGGCGGTCTGGATTTCCTTGCCGATAAATTCCACGTAGGTCGGCGCCAGAAATTCCTTGATGAAGTTCAGATAACGATCATGGGTATCTTTGGCAAATTGTTCCTGTTCAATCTGATTTTCCAGGACATAAAGCAGGTGCACCGGGTTGGCAGCGACTTCTGCCGAGTCAAAGTTAAATACCTTGGAGAGAACTTTAAAGGCAAAGCGGGTTGACAGGCCGTCCATGCCCTCATCGACACCCGCGGTGTCTCGGTACTCCTGGATGGATCTGGCCTTGGGGTCGGTATCCTTCAAATTCTCGCCGTCGTAGATACGCATCTTAGAATAGATGCTTGAGTTGGCGGGCTCCTTCAACCGGGACAGTACGGCGAACTGGGCCAGCATTCGCAGTGTATCGGGCGTGCAGGGAGCCGCACTCAACGAGCTGTTGGCGAGTAGTTTCTCATAGATTTTGACCTCCTCTGTCACCCGCATGCAGTAGGGAATCTTGACAATGTACACGCGGTCGATAAACGCTTCATTGTTGCGATTGCTCTTGAATGCCTGCCATTCCGCCTCGTTGGAATGAGCTAGCACGATGCCATCGTAGGGAATGCTGCCAATGGTTTCGGTGCCGTTGTAATTGTGCTCCTGGGTGGCAGTGAGCAGGGGATGTAACACTTTGATGGGCGCCTTAAACATCTCGACAAATTCCAGCATGCCCTGGTTGGAACGACAGAGCCCGCCGGAATAACTGTATGCGTCTGGGTCATGCTGTGAGTATTCCTCAAGCTGTCGGATGTCAACTTTGCCCACCAGGGAGGAAATGTCCTGATTGTTTTCATCGCCTGGCTCAGTTTTGCACACGGCAATCTGATCCGCCCGCGACGGGAAAACGCGTGTTACGCGAAACTGACTGATATCACCACCGAATTCGTGGAGGCGTTTTACTGCCCAGGGTGACATGCCGGCACGCAGGTAACGTGTGGGAATGCCATACTCTTCGAGTAACAGCTGACCATCCTCTTCCTTGTTGAACAGCCCTAGCGGTGATTCGAAGACCGGTGAGTCTTTCAGGCAGTAGATGGGGTAGGCTTCAACAAGCGATTTGAGCTTCTCGGCGAGGGACGATTTGCCGCCCCCAACGGGGCCCAGCAAGTAGAGGATTTGTTTTTCTTCTTCTAATCCCTGTGCGGCATGACGGAAAAAGCTGACGATGCTTCCGACCGCCTCCTCCATACCATAGAACTCTTCAAACGTTTTGTAGCGCCGAATCACTTTATTCGAAAAAATTCGACTGAGGCGAGGATCCCTGGCGGTATCCACCAACTCTGGTTCGCCGATTGCCAGCAGCATCCTTTGCGCAGCGGTGGCGTAAACTTCCGGCTTATCTCGACATAACTCGAGATATTCTTGCAGACTGTATTCTTCTACCTGGTTGCGTTTGTACTTGTCCTGATAATGGCTAAATAAAGACATGGGTGCAATCCTCAAGTCAGTGTTTGGCACTTAGTTAGACGCTCAACTTAGACAACTGGCCTGAAATTATTCTGCAATAAAAATGCCTCTTTTGTACGCGTCCTTTTGGGGTTTTTTTGAAAGAGGCAGTGGATTGTCAGCGTTGCGTAAAAGCTGGTGGAAGTAATTTCTCTGAATAAGCGCCACTTCCTGGGCTGGTGTCTCGATCATGGGGCTATTTGAAGTGAACAGGTTTTGTCTCGAAGATACCGGTTATGAGATAAACGCAGAAGACATCTCATTAATAGAAATAAAAAGACTATAGCGACAGCGATCACGATACTGAGGGGGACGTTCAGGCGTCGGCAATGCGCCCCTTGCCCGGTGATACTGACAAAAAGTCGTCGTGGATGGCAAATAGTGGGCGCCAAATATATTAAGCTTTCGAGGCTATACCCAGCGGCTGCGAGGTCAGGCTAATTCAAGTACAATGACGCGGTACTTTCATCCGCCAGCTTGTAGAGATTTTTTAATGCTGACCCTTCGCGGCGCCCCGGCACTGTCCTCCTTTCGCAAATCCAAGCTTTACTCCACCCTGGCTCAAATGGCTCCGTCCATGGCGGCTCTGTACGCCGAATTCGTCCATTTTGTTGATATCGGGCCCGATAAAGCGTTATCTGACGCCGATCTGGCAACCTTGTCTGCTTTACTCGAGTACGGTCCCAGCACGGTCAGGCAATCCCCCCAGGGGCTAGCGCTGCTGGTCGTTCCGCGGCCAGGTACGATCTCGCCCTGGTCGAGCAAAGCAACCGATATCGCGAACAATGTTGGTTTACACGCAGTGAGGCGTATCGAGCGGGGCGTCATTTATTATCTGGCTAGCTCTCGGCCACTGCTTGAGAGTGAAGTTGTTACAGCGTCAAACTTCCTCCACGATCGTATGGTAGAGGTGGTAATGGCCGATATGGGGCAGGTCGAACAGATTTTTGCGACCTATCAGGGTCGGCCAATGGTGACGATCGATATCCTGGGGCAGGGTCGAGGGGCGCTCGTCGTCGCGAACGAGGCGCTGGGCCTGGCGCTGGCTGACGATGAAATGGACTATCTGTTTGACAACTTCCTTACGCTGGCGCGCAATCCTACTGACATTGAATTGATGATGTTCGCTCAGGCCAACTCTGAACACTGCCGCCACAAAATCTTTAATGCGAGCTGGACGGTGGACGGTACACCGCAAGCCCACTCGTTATTCGCCATGATCAAGAATACACGTGAGCAGCATGGCGAGGGCGTGTTGTCCGCGTATTCAGACAATGCAGCGGTGATAACCGGCAGCACGGGTGGGCGGTTCTTCCCCTCCGGCGATGGCCACACCTATGGGTATCATCAGGAACCTGTACATTTGTTGATGAAGGTCGAGACCCATAATCACCCCACCGCGATTGCGCCCTTTCCTGGTGCAGGTACTGGTTCGGGGGGTGAAATTCGCGATGAAGGTGCAGTTGGTCGAGGTTCGAAACCCAAGGCTGGCCTCGCCGGTTTCAGTGTTTCTAATCTGCGCATTCCGGGATTTATCCAGCCCTGGGAAGACGACTACAGCAAACCGGAGCGAATTGTCTCGGCGCTCGATATCATGCTTGAGGGCCCCATCGGCAGCGCTGCTTTTAACAACGAATATGGTCGGCCCAATCTTTGTGGTTATTTTCGTACATTTGAAATGACGTTCAACGGTGAGCGGCGCGGCTATCACAAGCCGATTATGCTGGCCGGTGGCTACGGTAATATCCGTGAGGATCATATTGAGAAGCCAACGTTTACGCCGGGCCACAAACTGGTGGTGCTGGGCGGGCCAGCGATGCTGATTGGCCTCGGAGGTGGCGCGGCCTCCTCGATGGCGTCAGGAGCGAGCAGTGAACACCTGGATTTTGCATCTGTGCAGCGTCAAAATCCGGAAATTGAGCGACGTTGTCAGGAGGTTATCGACCGATGCTGGGAGCAGGGCACCGATAACCCCATCGCTTTTATTCATGATGTTGGCGCGGGCGGCTTATCGAATGCCTTCCCTGAGCTCGTTAAGGATGGCGACTGCGGGGGGCGATTCGAGTTGCGGGATATCCCTAACGCAGAGCAGGGTATGTCACCTCTGGAGATCTGGTGCAACGAAGCGCAGGAGCGCTATGTGTTGGCGATTGCGCCGGAGAATCTGTCCCGTTTCGAAGCGATCTGTCATCGTGAGCGCTGTCCCTATGCGGTGGTTGGCTACGCCACCGGGGATAAACACCTCAGCTTGAGCGACCGGGATTATGACAACACACCCGTCGATTTGCCCATGTCGATATTGTTTGGCAAGCCACCCAAAATGCAGCGGAGTGCCGAACGGCTTGCAGTGACCAGCGACGAGTTTGCCACAGCTGGCATTGAGCTCGCGGAGGCCCTTACCCGGGTTTTGCATCATCCGGCAGTCGCGAGCAAGAGCTTCCTGATTACTATTGGTGATCGGTCTATTACTGGCATGGTGTGCCGCGATCAGATGGTTGGCCCCTGGCAGGTGCCAGTCGCCGATTGTGCCGTTACCACGGTAACTTTTGATAGCTACGCGGGGGAAGCGATGGCAATGGGTGAGCGCACACCGCTGGCGCTGCTCAACGCACCCGCTTCGGGGCGAATGGCGATTGGCGAAGCGATTACCAACATTGCGGGTGCCCGCATCAATAAGCTCAGCGACATTAAATTATCTGCCAACTGGATGTGCGCCGCTGGCCACCCCGGAGAGGATGAAAAACTTTACCGCACTGTCGAAGCCGTGGGCCTCGGGCTTTGTCCCGCGCTCGGCATCGCTATCCCGGTAGGCAAGGACTCTATGTCGATGCGTACCGAGTGGCAGCAGGACGACGCGATCCGCACGGTTACCGCTCCCCTGTCATTGGCTATATCGGCGTTTAGTCCCGTGCTAGATGTACGCAAATCGGTTACGCCTCAGTTGCGCGCGGACCTCGGTGAAAGTGAGTTGCTCTATGTCGATCTGGGCGCGGCTAATAATAGGCTGGGTGGATCTGTGCTGGCTCAGGTCTACGGTCAGTTGGGTAGCGAGGTGCCGGACGTCGATCGTCCCGAGTTGCTGACGGGCTTCTTTACGGCCCTGCAAGGCTGCCTTGAAGATGGCCAGGTACTGGCCTATCACGATCGCTCAGACGGCGGTTTAGTGACCACATTGGTTGAAATGAGTTTTGCCGGCCATGTTGGTATAAGCATCCAGCTGCCAGAGACTGGCGACTTGCTGGCGACATTATTTGCTGAGGAACTGGGCGGTGTG
>TARA_R110000787_G_scaffold3532_14_pt1 | contig 10838 bp, 10 predicted proteins | sample TARA_R110000787 | Tara Oceans TARA_R110000787 (sample SAMEA4397920) | marine metagenome | biome: Polar Biome; feature: [DCM] deep chlorophyll maximum layer (ENVO:01000326); material: water (ENVO:00002006), including particulate matter (ENVO:01000060) such as... | depth 35 m
ACTGTACGGCCAGTGCGTGCGCGAAGAGACCGAGTTCTTCATCGAATATATCGCGCTTGACCTGATCATGGATGAGGAAGGCGTCTGCCGCGGCGTGACCGCCTGGAAACTGGATGATGGTACGCTGCACCGGTTCCGGTCGCAGAAGACGGTGCTGGCGACCGGCGGCTATGGCCGCGCCTTCTTCTCGTGCACATCCGCGCATACCTGCACCGGCGACGGCAATGCCATGGTGCTGCGCGCGGGCCTGCCGCTTCAGGACATGGAATTCGTGCAATTCCACCCGACCGGCATCTATGGCTCAGGCTGCCTGATCACTGAAGGCTCGCGCGGCGAAGGCGGCTATCTGACCAATTCCGAGGGCGAGCGCTTCATGGAACGCTATGCGCCCAGCGCGAAGGACCTTGCCTCGCGCGATGTTGTCTCGCGTGCGATGACCATGGAGATCCGCGAAGGGCGCGGCGTGGGCCCGGAAAAGGATCATATCTACCTTCACCTCGAGCACCTTGGCGCGGCCGTTCTGGCGGAGCGCCTGCCGGGCATTTCGGAAACCGCGAAAATCTTCGCGGGCGTCGATGTCACCAGGGAGCCGATCCCGGTCCTGCCGACCGTGCACTACAATATGGGCGGCATCCCGACGAATTATCATGGCGAAGTACTGACCAAGAAGAATGGCGATGCGGACTCTGTCGTGCCCGGCCTGATGGCTGTGGGCGAGGCGGCCTGCGTGTCAGTGCACGGGGCCAACCGCCTCGGCTCCAATTCGCTGATCGACCTCGTTGTGTTCGGCCGCGCAGCCGGGCTGCGCTGCGGCGCCACGACCGAGGCCGGGGCGACCCAGCCGGAACTGCCGAAGGGCGCAACTGACAGCCACCTCGCCCGTTTCGACCGGATTCGCAACGCCGCCGGCGACCAGCCGGTCGCCACGCTGCGCCTTGAAATGCAGAAGGCGATGCAGGGCAATTGCGCCGTGTTCCGCACCGGTGACGTGCTGCGCGAAGGCATCGAGGCAATCGATGAGGTTTACAGCAAGCTGCCGGGTCTCGACGTGAAGGATCGCGGCATGGTCTGGAACACGGACCTGCTCGAGGCGCTCGAATTTGACAATCTCATCGCGCAGGCTGCCGTGACCGTGAATTCGGCGGCCAACCGGGAAGAAAGCCGCGGCGCCCATGCCCGCGAGGACTTCTCCGAACGCGACGATGCAAAATGGATGAAACATACACTCGCCTGGGTCGACGATGCCGGCAAGGTGACGATCGATTATCGCGGCGTGCACGATTACACGATGTCAAACGAGATCGCGTATATCGAGCCGAAAGCACGGGTTTACTAGGGTTTTAAGATGGTTGAACTGACACTTCCGAAGAACTCCAAAGTCGGCAAGGGCAAGACCTGGCCGAAGCCGCAGGGCGCCACAACCCTGCGCCAGTTCAGGATTTACCGCTACAGCCCCGAAGAAGGCGGCAATCCACGCTGGGACCTCTATTGGGTGGACATGGACAAGGCCGGGACGATGATCCTGGACGTCCTGTTCTACATCAAGAACAATATCGACCCGACGCTGGCCTTCCGCCGCTCGTGCCGCGAAGGCGTGTGCGGTTCCTGCTCCATGAACATTGCCGGCCACAATACGATTGCCTGCACCAAGGGCTTTGACGAGCTGCCCGGCGGCGTGATCTCGATCTCGCCCCTTCCCCACCTGCCCGTGGTCAGGGACCTGATCCCTGACCTGACCAATTTCTACGCTCAGCACGCCTATGTGCAGCCCTTCCTGAAAACGGTCACGCCGGACCCGGAAAAGGAATGGAAGCAATCCGAGGAAGACCGCAACCAGCTGAACGGTCTCTACGAGTGCATCCTGTGCGCCTGCTGCTCGACCTCCTGCCCGTCCTATTGGTGGAATGGCGACAAGTATCTCGGCCCGGCTGCGCTGCTGCAGGCCTATCGCTGGCTGATCGACAGCCGCGATGAAGCCACGGGCGAACGCCTGGATGATCTGGAAGACCCGTTCAAACTGTACCGATGCCACACGATCATGAATTGCGCGCAGGTTTGCCCGAAAGGCCTGAACCCGGCCAAGGCCATTGCCAAGATCAAGCACATGATGGTCGAACGCGTTTCCTGATCCGGAACGCGTCTCTAGTCTGCAGGACTTTCGGCTGGCTCGGCGGCCGGGACAGGGACATATACCCTGCCTGAAAGGAAGGCCCTGAGGTCTGCCAGCGACTGGTCCGGGGCTTCCTCCTGTGGCAGGTGGCCGACATTGGCATAGAGCCTGAGCTCTGACCCGGCGATGGCGGCATTGAACTTCTCGCCGTGGACGGCAGGGACCAGATTGTCCGCCTCGCCCTGGAGGATCAGTGTCGGCGTCCTGATTGGCGCGAGCCTCTCGTCGCTGGCGCTTGCGCGGTCTGACCGGCCTGTCATCAGATTGAGGATCGCCTCGCGATGGCAGGGTGCGCGCCCGAGCGCTGCATAGCGCTGGACCATTTCATCGGTGACGAGCGACTGGTCCACGAAACTGTCTTCGAGACCACTTCGGATCAATCCCGTCATGTCGAGATCCTTCATCACGCTGCGCGCGAGGGGATTGGCGAGGAGCTTGAACACGAGGGGCGAGGATGCGGCTTCATCGTCCGATTTCGGCCAGCCTGACGCATCCACGAGCACCAGCCCGTCAAGCGTCTCCGGATGGGCGAGGGCAAAGTTCCATGCCGTGTGGCCGCCCATTGAGCTGCCCGCAAGGGTGAAGCGTTCAATGCCAAGCGCTGTGGTCAGATGATCGATGACCTCGACGAATTGCGGGACGCCTGTTTCGGCCACATCCAGGCAGCGCGACAGGCCGTGCCCCGGAAGGTCGAGAGACACAACGCGATAGTCCTGCCGCAAATCACTGACCCAGGGTTCCCATGTATGCAGTGAGGCCGAGAATCCATGCACAAGCACAAGGACAGGCGCATTGCGGGGCCCGACATCGCGGTAGTGAATTCGCCCGGTTTCGCCCATCGGCATGAACTTGCTTTCGGCAGTTGCATAAAGGGATTCCAGCCGGTCAAAAGCAATATCCGGACGGCGCAGGACAAACCAGCCCGCCGCCAGGATGATGGCGAGCGTCACGATGATGGCGACCAGGCTCTTGAACATGGATTGATCCTCCCCGGAACTTTTTCAGACTGCACTAGGGGAGACGAAGGCAGCCCTGTCAATCAGCACGTCATCCGCTGCAAACACTGCAGGTTGCATCCTTCCGCAACCCGACGGTACGTGACGTGCCCAAGAGCGCATCAATCAGGTGAAGCCGGCCCGCAAGCGGCGTGCCGGCCCCGGTGATCCATTTCACGGTCTCCAGCGCCATCGCCGAACCCACCATGCCGGTGAGTGCGCCCACAACGCCAATCTCGTCACAGCCCTGCGCATCGGGAGGCGTCTCCGGCACCCAGCAACGATAGCAGGGCGCATCCGGTCTCAGGCCTGAAGCGAACAGGCTGACCTGGCCGGTCCATCCGGCAGCGGCACCATGGATCAGCGGGCGTCCGGTGGCATGGGCGACAGCGTTGAGGGCGTAGCGCGCCGGGAAATTGTCGGTCGCGTCGACAAGCACGCTTCCGGCCAGCTTGTGGCTTTCGCTCCACCTGTGGCGATGCCAGGTGATGCGGGAATCCGGGTGGGCGACTTGCAGGCGTTCAGCCAGGATCTCGGCCTTGGAACCACCGATATCAGCCTCTCCAAACTGCACCTGTCGCTGCAGGTTCGAACGGTCGACGATATCATCGTCCCATAGCTCGATATGGCCGATGCCGGCCGCTGCAAGATAGAGCGCGCACGGGCCGCCAAGCGCCCCTGCCCCGACAATCGACACCGAGGCTGCAAGGAGCTTCTGCACGCCCGGGCCGCCAATTTCCTTAAGCAGGATATGGCGCTTGTGGCGTTCGATATCGACTTGCGTTGGTGTCATGGGTGGTTCGCGCGCAGGGCAGTGGATGATGTGGGGTCGAGGGGGGCGGGAAGGTAGGTCCAGGCGGGCGGCGGGGTGGTAGCGAGGGTGCGGGCGGCGGCCGACGGGACGCGGCTGCGTGCAAACCGGCGGGCAAAGGGTGAATTGCGCGCCCCCGGCCCGACGCCCGGCCGGGCAACAATCGCGATGGGCAGGGTCTGCGCAATGCCCTGCCAGTTCTCCCAGAGGTGAAAGCCGACCAGATTGTCTGCGCCCATGAGCCAGACGAAATGCGCGGCCGGCGCACGGGCGACGATGGCCGCGAGCGTGTCAGCCGTATAGGTCAGGCTGAGCCGGGCTTCGATATCCGTGACGATCATGCGCGGATTGACGGCCACCGCCCGCGCCGATGCGATTCGGGCGGCAAAGTCGCCATGCGACGTTTTCAGCGGATTGCCGCGGGCGACGATCCACCAGACCCAGTCGAGCTGGAGCCGCTTCATCGCCGTTTCGGCGACGTGAAGATGGCCTGAATGGGCCGGGTTGAAGCTTCCGCCAAACAGGCCGATCCGCAGGCCTTGTGTCGGTCCCGGAAGCGTCAGGTGTGTCAAGGACGGGTCTGCCCCGTGCCCCTCACGACATATTTGTAGATCGTGAGCTGTTCGGCGCCGACCGGGCCGCGCGCGTGGATGCGGCCGGTCGCGATGCCGATTTCGGCGCCGAAGCCGAACTCGCCGCCATCGGCAAACTGAGTGGAAGCATTGTGCAGCACGATGGCACTATCGACACGGGCCAGGAATTTTTCCGCGACGCCGGCATCTTCAGTCACGATGGAATCGGTATGGCCGGATGACCAGCGCTCAATATGCGCCAACGCGCCATCGAGGCCGTCAACCACGGCGACAGCCAGAACCGGTGCGAGGTATTCAGTGCCCCAGTCCTCTTCGGTCGCAGCCTTCATGCTCGGAACGATCACACGGGCGCGCACATCGCCGCGAAGTTCGCAGCCCGCATCGGTCAGGGCGGTCCCGATAACCGGCAACAGCGTGTCGGCGACGGCCGCATCGATCAGCAGGGTTTCCAGCGAGCCGCAGACGCCGGTTCGGCGCATCTTCGCATTGACGACGAGATCGACCGCCTTTTGCGGGTCTGCGACGGCATCGACATACATGTGGCAGAGGCCTTCAAGGTGCCCGATAACGGGCACACGGGCATCCTTCTGGACGCGCTCGACCAGGCTGCGGCCACCGCGCGGGACGATGACGTCAACCTGCCCGTCGAGACCGGCGAGCATGTGGCCCACAGCCGCGCGGTCTGTCGTGCCGACGAGCTGGATCGCGTCTGCCGGGAGGTTTTCATTTGTCAGCGCCGAGCGCATGGCATCGACCAGCGCATGTGACGAGCGCGTGCTTTCCGACCCGCAGCGCAGGATCGCCGCATTGCCGGAGCGCAGGCAGAGCGTGCCGGCATCGGCGGTCACATTGGGACGGCTTTCATAGATGATCCCGATGACGCCGAGCGGCACGGCGACGCGGGCAAAGTCCAGCCCGTTGGGCTGGGTCCAGCGCGCCATTTCTCGGCCAATAGGGTCCGGCAATGCGGCAATCGCCTCGACGCCCGCAACGATACCGTCAACGCGGCCTTCGTCCAGTGCGAGACGGTCAAGCATGGCCGCATCGAGCCCCTTATTGCGGGCCGCGTCCATGTCCTTCAGGTTCGCGTCAAGGATGGCGGGGGCGGCGGCGCGGATGGCGGCGGCAATCGCCTTCAGGCCGCGTGTCCGGTCAGCTGCATCGAGGCGGCCGAGCGCGCGTGAGGCGGCGCGGGCACGGCCCCCCATGGCGCGCATGGTTTCAGTCAGGTCTGCGGCGGTATTCTCAGTTTCAACAGTCATGGGTCTGTGGTGCCGGAAACACCGGCAGGCCGCAAGCCCTGCGGCCTGCCGGAACTGCGCCGCGACCTGCGAAAAGTGCCGGTTGGACGGCCTGATAATCGCTGGCTGACTCCTGCATCAAAATCCTTAAGCTGCAGGAGGAACACAGACAAACCGGAGGAAACCATGATTGACGCAGAGGCGATGCCTTTCATTGCCGACATACCGCGCGTTCAGGCGGCGCGCATTCCCGACAATGTCGCCCTGTGGTTTGAAGGCACGGAAACGACCTATCGCGATCTCGACACGCGCACGAACCAGATTGCCAACGGGCTGATCGCCCTGGGTGTGCAGCCCGGCGACCGGGTGGGGTATCTCGCCAAGAATACGGACGTCTATTACGAGATGCTGTTCGCCGCCGCCAAGGCGCGGGCAGTGATGACGGGCGTGAACACGCGCCTGGCCCCGCCCGAGATCCAGTTCATCCTGTCGGACGCGGCGGCCAAGGTGCTGTTCGTCGGAAAGGAATTTTACGCCATCATCGACCAGATCCGCGACCAGTTGCCAGACCTTGTCCGTATCATCACGATTGATGGGGACCGGGAGGACTGGGACTATTTCCCGAGCTGGCGGAATGCGAAACCCACTGCAGCACCGGACCGGACGCCGCAAGCCGATGACGATGTGATTCAGCTTTACACGTCCGGCACGACCGGCCGCCCCAAGGGCGTCCAGCTGTCCAATGCAAGTTATGAAGCCTTTTTCAGGCAGGCAGCGATGCTGGAATGGTCGAGCTATGGCGCGGGCGAAGCGGTGATGAATGCAATGCCGCTGTTCCATGTCGCCGGCGTAAATGTTGGTGTGCTGGCCATCGCGCAAGGCGCCAGGGCGGTGATCCTGCGGGATATCGATCCCGGCCTCATTCTGAAGCTCGTGGAGGAGCAGCAGATTGCCTATGCCTTCTGGGTGCCTGCGGTGATCCTGATGTTGACCCAGCATCCTGACGTCGAGACGACGGATTTCTCGGCACTGAAGGTCGTCTCCTATGGAGCCTCGCCGATTGCCGAGAGCCTGTTGCTGGACGCCAAGCGGATCATGAATGTCAGCTTTACCCAGCTCTATGGCCTGACGGAAACGATTGGCGCGGGCACCTATCTGCCGCCGCAGGCGCATGATCCCGCCTGGGGCAAGCTGCGCAGCTGCGGTGTGCCATGGCCTGGCGCGATCGTGCGGTGCGTCGACGCAGAGGGCAATCCGGTGCCGACCGGTGAGGTGGGCGAGATCGTGATCAAGGCGCGGTTCCTGATGAAGGGCTACTGGAACCGTCCGGACGCGACTGAGGAAGCCGTGAAAAACGGCTTCTTCCATACCGGCGATGCCGGCTATTTCGACGAGGACGGATTTCTCTACATTCATGACCGTGTGAAAGACATGATCGTCTCAGGCGGCGAGAACATCTACCCGGCCGAGGTGGAGAATGCCGTGTTTGGCCATCCAGGCGTGGCGGATGTGGCCGTAATCGGCGTGCCGGACGACAAATGGGGCGAGTCCGTCAAGGCTATCGTGGTTGTGAAACCGGGCGAGACAGTGACGCCGGAGGATGTCATCGCCTGGGCGAAGGAGCGGATTGCCAGCTATAAATGTCCGAAATCGGTCGACTTTGTCAGCGCGTTGCCGCGTAATCCGTCCGGCAAGATCCTGCGCAAGGATTTGCGCGAACCCTTCTGGGCCGGGCGCGAACGCCGGGTCGGCTAGCACCCAAAAAAAAGCCCCGCACCTTTCGGTGCGGGGCTTTTCATTTTATGCGGGGCGCCGATCAGGCGGCAGCAGCCACTTTTTTCTTGGCAGCAAGGCCCTTGGCCAGCTTTTCCATGGCGGTCGCCTTGTCGATGCTTTCGACAGCGGCCAGTTCGCGGGCCATCCGGTCGAGCGCGCTTTCATACAGCTGGCGCTCCGAATAGGACTGCTCCGGCTGGTCCTCGCCGCGATGCAGGTCGCGCACGACTTCCGCGATGGAGATCAGGTCGCCGGAATTGATCTTGGCTTCGTATTCCTGGGCGCGGCGCGACCACATGGTGCGCTTGACGCGGGCACGACCGCCGAGTGTTTTCATCGCATCATCGACAAGTTTCGAACCGGCCAGCGCGCGCATGCCAGAGGCTTCGGCGCGATTGGTCGGCACGCGCAGGATCATCTTGTCCTGATCGAACGCGACAACATAGACTTCGAGTTCCATGCCGGCGACTGTCTGCTTTTCGACGCTGGTAATCTTTCCTACACCATGCGCAGGATATACGACGCTCTGACCCACTTCGAATGCAAGTGTTGCGGTGTCTGCTTTTTTAGCCATGAAGTAACGCCCTTTTTCTACGCATTCAGAGCCAATTGTTCCTTGCCCAGTCCGTAACATACGGTCTGAGGGGAGACTTTTCGGCTCTGGTTCAATTATTGCTCAAGTCGTAAGACTATCACAATCGTGCAGGTTTTACAACAGGGTACGGCATGTCTGCCGACCATGTCACGCCAATGAAATCAATAACTTCGTTAACCTTTGGCCGTCCTGCAGTGACTGCAACAGGCGCCATGGATAGCAAAGTCAGTCACCCGTGCCGGGTGCCGGATTGAAATATTTTTCCAATTTTCCCGTTTCCTGCGCAAATTCTTCGCGGTCAGCAGGCGGCTCTTTCATCCGGGTGATATTCGGCCAGGTCTTGGCAAAATCGCTGTTCAGCTTCAGCCACTTGCCGTCCGGATCGTCCTCGGTGTCGGGCTTGATCGCCTCGACGGGGCATTCCGGCTCGCAGACACCGCAGTCGATGCACTCATCCGGGTGGATGACGAGCATGTTCTCGCCCTCATAGAAACAGTCTACCGGGCAGACTTCGACGCAATCCATGTATTTGCAGCGGATGCAGGCATCGACGACAATATAGGTCATGAGTGGGAGGGCCTCGTGAATAGGTGTGCAGCGGGCGAGATGGCCCGCAGGCAGCCATGTGTCAATGAGACAAGCTGCGCCGTGGGTTTAGGCGGGGTCAGACGCGCCTGCTATCCGGGCCTCAGCGCGCTGACGGGCCCCTGCGCGCGATACATCATCAACATAGAGCAGCGAGGCGACCTGACGGATATAGGCTTCCTCAATGGGGCTTTTCTCACCGTCCGACAGGGCCACCCGGTACAGACCCTCAATTATTGAGACACGCTCGACCATCGCGAGCTTCTTGACATGGCGGGTGAACTGGAAGGAATCGACCGCCTCTTCGGCCAGCGCCTCACCTTCGGCCAGGACAGTGTCGGCCTTGTCGGCGTCGAATCCAAATGCCTCAAGCAGGATTTCGGCGATCATGTCGCTTTCGATATTGACGTAGACCCCGTCCACCAGCGCCGCTTCGACCATCAGCGCCGCCGCCGCGACCTGGGGATCCATCGCCTTGAGCGCCGGTGTCCTGGGGGTAAAGAGGCGTTTGAATGCGTTCATCATGATGGGTCATTCTCCAACAGACGATACAGCGCCTGCGCTTCTTCTGCGGGGCCTCGTCTTTCGCCGAGGAACAGGATTTCCACGGTGCGTATATGCTCTCCCCGGCCGAAGGTTACAACATCACCGACGGAAATGACCGTGCCCGGCTTGTCCGTTCGGCGGGTCTGGCCAGCGCGGGAGAGCCGGACACCCCTGCGCTTTACATGATCGGTGGCGACGCCGCGCGTACGGAAAAATCGCGCGCGCCAGAGCCAGATATCCAGTCTGACAGACTCGGCCTCGTTCACTGGAAAGGCGTGTAAGTGAAAGCGGGAGACGCCAGTGCCCCTGCCCCTTTCGGCTTGCGCTTGCGCCGGGATTTTTCCCGGGCGGGCGGGGTGGGCGGCAGGAGGGCCGCAAGGGCGGCAAAGGGGCTGTCAGGGTCAACCGTGCGTGCGGGTGGGGTGTGACGTGGGTGGGACGTGGAGGTGCGGGCGGGACGCGGGCCGCCGGACTGGGGGCCGGAGCGGCGTTCGTCCGGTGAGGTCTGGCGCCCCCTGGAGCGATCCTCGCGCGGGGCACGCGCCGGACGGTCATCCGGACGGGCGCGGGCGGCATAGCGCCAGAGCAGCACCGCCTCGGTCTCCTTGTCCTTTTCAGCAGGGGCGAGGCCGAAGCCTTTCAGCACGGCGGGCCAGTCATCCGACGGACAGGAGACAACGGAGGCAAGGTCAATCGGAATGGCGAAAGCGTTCTTGTCGGCCTCCTTGCGGCGCTTGGCGATTTCCCAGCCGAGGCGTTCGGCGAGGTCTGCGCGCACGGCGCGGCGGCCGAAACGAAGATAGCCATTGGCGGCGAGCGCCTCTTCCGGCCACGTGCCGTCGAGGGGGAAAGACCCGGCGCCTTCGGGCGCGAGCGGGAAGGGCGCGCCGGCCTGAACAGCGCGCAGGATGGCGATCAGGCGCTGGGCCGCCGGCTTTTGCGCGTCCGGCGCATGGGCGGCAACACGGCCAGCCCGCAGCCCAAGCGCCTTGAGCGCCTCGCGCTGTTCCGGTGTCAGGCGCGCGCCAGGATCGTCCTGGCGCAGGTCGACGCTGGCGCCGCTTTCGAGAATGCGGAAAGCAAGGCCCCGGGCGAGGCCTTCCAGCGTGTCGCCGGCCTTTTCATGGCGCAGCTTCCAGTGGGTCGGCAGGATGCGGGTCATCTCTGTCTTCAGCCAGTCCGACACGCGGGCGCGGGCGGCCTCGCGGTCTGACGGTTCGACTTCGGCGGCGCCGACCAGTTCGATTCCGGGGCTCATCCAGTCAGGGCCCTTCGCAAGGCGCGCGATCACATTGCCGCCGAATTCGATATCGCCGTCATCATTGAGCGTGAACGCATCCGACGGCGCGCCGGCAATCTGGCCGAGGCGTTCGACCAGCATCGGGCGGATCGCGGCGAGCGCAGCCCCGCGCACGGCCTTGCCTTCAAGTGTGCGGGCATCCAGCGCGGGCTCGAATGTGAGGCCTTTCAGGCGGCCGACAAGATGGCCTTCCACGGTCACGTCGCCATCCGGCGTCAGGTCGGTC
>TARA_R110000787_G_scaffold28141_5_pt1 | contig 10827 bp, 9 predicted proteins | sample TARA_R110000787 | Tara Oceans TARA_R110000787 (sample SAMEA4397920) | marine metagenome | biome: Polar Biome; feature: [DCM] deep chlorophyll maximum layer (ENVO:01000326); material: water (ENVO:00002006), including particulate matter (ENVO:01000060) such as... | depth 35 m
AATGCCAGTGGATGTTAAGTGGACTGACCTAGAACAGTACGAGAAGGAAGACAACACGACAGGTAGTCAGGAGTTAGCATGTGTAGGGGGTGCATGTGAAATAGTGTAGATAAAACTAAGGGGCCTTAAGTGGCCCCTTTTTTATTCCTCTTGTTTATTCTCTTCCGCAGCCATTAATCCAGACTTAATACCTATTCCAGCCCCCACAGAGAACGGTAAGGCAATCTTACCTTGACTCTTCAAAGCAGCTTTGGTGTCGGCAACAGTAGGTTTAATATTTGCCTCACTTAAAGCTCGCTTATTGTACGACATTTGAGCAGCAGTGTAATACTTTTGAGACATGTCTGCTTCTTCTGCTGTTCTTTTAACTCCGGTTAGTTTTTCTACTCGCTTAGACGCAGCCTCTAAGTTATCAGGGGTTAGCCTGCCTTTTATTTGCTGGTTGTCAAACGTCTGCTTGCCTCTATACGAGTGTTTTATTATAGGTTGTGCAGTAACTAGACCTGTTCCTCCTACGGGGTTTATACCAAAAATATCATGGCCGTCATTAATCATAGTAAACATGTCTTCCTTGTAAGGGTCTACCGCAAAAAAAGCGTTAGCTCCTCCAAGCTCTTGCTGCCTAGAGTTAAACGATTGCTGTAAAAACAAATACTTCTCCGGCCCCTTAACTTTAGTAAGATCACGATTCCCTATGTCTACTTTGTTTTCATCCTTTACTCCAGCTAGTTTCATTCTTCTGGGATCACCCCTTCTTCTATCTAACGACATGTTAAAAGTGTTTAAGGCTAGTTCTTCCTTGCTTCCTTTTTTTAAGGGTATCCCTTGATATTGTTTATATCTTGCTTTTAATATTAGATCAGCTATCTTATTAGTAGACTCTGCTGAGTTTTCGCGTACAGGTATTGGTTTCTTTGTGTCAGGGTCTAATAAAAGTTCTCCCGTATCTGGGTCTTTTTGAAACACTGTCTGTTTGTCTTTTTTCTTTAGTCTGGACTTTCCTGTTTTAGGGTTAATCACCTTTTCCTTAACAGGTAGGTTTGTCTCAGGGTCTATGTCATACTCTTTTTTTATCAGGGACTTTCCTATTCCTAACTTTTCAAAGATATAAGCATTGTCTTTACTTAAAGAAGCTGTTATCTGAGCAAACTCTACTACAAGGTTAGGCGGTAACTTGTCGTAAGGTATTTCTTTTTTACTTTTTCTTATGTTATTTATAAAGTTTAAGTAATCGTCCGACATGTTTGTAGAGAAAGCCCGAACAACGCTTGCTCCTGACCCTCCTTTACCTATAGACTCTAAGTTTCCTTTAGCACCCCCGCCTCCTTGTGGGTCTTTAACTTGAACAAAATGATCAGCTTTTGTTTTTTTATGTATTCCTAAATGATTAACAGCTCTGTCTACAATTTCTTGGGGTATCTGATCGTTTTCTTTTCGAAAACCGTTACCTATATTAAAGGCTAGTGTTTCTTTATCATCAATAGGAATGTCTTTTGCTATGTAGTTGAGAGATATAGGGCCGACAGTTAAAGCATTGTCGGTTTCACCGTCAGGTCTGTCGTTCTTGGTTTGAGACCAAAGAGAAAAAGCAGTAAAATCAGCGTCCTCTCCTGAAGCCCCTAAAATATCAACTATCTTTTTTTCTTGAACGCCTAGAACTCTTGTAGCTGCTCGTTTACTAGGTGAAACACTTTCGGCTATTGCAGACGGTATAGAGCTGCCATACGCTTTAAGGAAGTTAACCTTACCCCTAACAGGGTCTTCATAAAACTTAGGGATATGTGTAGCCGTACTCAATGACGTTCGGTTTGCTACTCTACCAAGAGAAGAACCCATGCTTTTAACACCAGAACCTGCTCCTGCAACTGCCGCCAGATTTAAAAAATTACCAGCGGCATCCACACTGCGTGGGTACTCTTCAGCAGTTTCCGTTGCAAACTCAGCTACTTTTTTACCAAAATCTGTAGACATCATGGCGTTGCCTAAGCTTTCCGCTATTTTTTCTGAAGGTTCTGATATATAAGCAGGAACAAACTCGCCCAACTCATCACCAAAATAACCTGCTGCTTGACCAAACCCTGACAACAATAACTCAGCAGAGTTCACATAAGGGTTTCCAGCGGTTTGTCTGTTGACTGTTTTTTTGACGTTGTCTATTCTTTTATTAAAGTTTTCTTTAGAAGAAGAAGTCTTGATTAAGTCTTGACTTGCGGAGTTAGGTTGGGTAGCCAAAGAAGAAAGGTAGCTTTTCTTTTTTGTGGTTGTGGATTGTTCAACTTCTTTTAAAAGAGCGTAGGTTTCATCTTCTAAACGGGACATTGACTTCCTCCTCCTCAGTTTGCTCTTCTGTTTCTTCAATTTTGGCAAGAGGTAGCTTCATGGCTTCAATAATTGTTGCACGATCTAAAGCTAAAGCTTCTCTCATTTCTCTGGATTTTGTTATCTTCATGGCCTTATCTACTGCAACAAGAGCCTGTCCTAGCTTTTTACGACTAAAGCTGCTATTTGTACCACGATAAGCTAAGTAACCTACACTTGCTGTAGCTGCAACATAAGGCAAGTAAGGAGTCAGCGTACCCACCAAAGCGGCTGCACCAGCACCAGTTACTAATCTAATGTTGTTAACCTTACCACCTAAGGTTTTAGGCATGACAGTATCTGTAACTCTTGCAATGTTCTGAATTGCGCGGCCAAAAGATGTATCTAAATCATCAGCAGCTTTAGGTTTTAAAATGTCTTTAGCTGTATAAAGTAAAGTCATCTCTTTTAAATCTTTAGCTACATTAGAAAAGGGCGCACTCTCAATTACTTTAGCGTTTAAGTAAGCACGGACAGCTCGCTGTGCTTCGGAATTAGCAGTGGCAGTACCATCAAAAGCATCAGCTTTTAAACTTCTAATGTGGGCATCTAACTCTTTCCGTAATTCATACAAACGAGCAGGCGTTATATCTCCTTTTTGAAGCTTGCTATCTACCCAACCAAACAAAGATTTTGCTGTGTTAATCCGTGTAGTGTTGTTAAGTGCTGGGTTGTAGTCCGGTGAGTCAGGGTCTAACATTCTTTTTAAAACACCCCGCATACCTTGCCGCACATCACCTTGCTTAAGTTTTACATAATCATACTCACGCAACTCATTGGCTAACTTAGCCCCTCTTGCTGAAATATCATCGTTTACAATATCAAGATTACGCTGGTTGCTGTTCTTCTGCGACACTTTAGTATTGTCAATTAAAAAATCAAACAGCTCAATGTCACGATCTGTATCAACTACATAGGTTGTACCTGTTTTGGGATCAGAGCGTTTCTTATTAACAGTCTCTAAACGAGTAGCTTTAGTGTCCATAGGGGTCATAACTGACCGTACACCATCTCTTTTGCCCGCTCTAGTCTTATCGACAGCCGCTCGTTGTAGTGCTATACCTCTTCGCTTCATTTCAGAAGCGCCCATAGGTACTGGGTTTCTTAATGCAGGTGGCTTATAAACTTCAGCTATCTGTACAGCACCTGTAATGTTATCTGCTTCTATAGGGAAAGCTCTTGAGAACTCAACCCACTTACCCATACCATACTTAGCAGCCTGTAGTCCTGCTTCTGTAGCAGACTGTGCTTCCGGTGTACCCATTAAAGTATTAAAAGAATCAATAGCCTGATCTGCTATTGTCTTTTCAAGAGTATCATCAGTAAGTTCTAAAGCGGTCTTACCTCCAAACTTTAACACTTCAGAAATAGGGTTGGTAACATAAGCAGACACGGCTTTGCCAAGTATAGGGACAACAGCTTGTGTAGGAGAACCACCTAAAGCTTGAGTTTTTGCAAGCTGTGTTGCGGCTGCTTCAGGCAAACCGCTAATTTCTTCAGCAATGTCAGTCAAGCCTGTACTAGCTTCAGACGCTAAGTTATAATCCGTTGGCTGATAACCAGCGGATGTGGTTTCTTTTGTTTCCGCTGCTTCAACTAAAGTTGCTAGTTCCTCTACTAGTGCTTTATCACCTTCTTGTATAGCAAGTTCAAGGGCTTGATCTAGTTCTTGTAAAGTAGCTGCCATTATAATGTCCCTAAGCGAGAGTTACGTTCTCTAACTCTATCAATTATTGCCTGTACTGAGGAATTGTATCCTTCATCTGATACATCTTTACTTTGCGGCGCAGTGATATAAAGACCTTCAACTAAAGCAGGGTCTAAGTTAGCACCTTTAATTCTACCAAGTTGCTCTAACGCTGTGTTGCTTGCGTTAATAGCTTTACGTGCGTATTCTTCTTCAATTCTAATAATGTTTTTAATAGATTCTAAACTTAATGAAATACCTGCTTCATCAGCAGCTACTATTTTAGAAATAAACTCTCTATCTTTATCAGAGATAGCAGTACCGGAACCAAGTGCTTTAATAAGCGGTAGTACTTGTTTAGCCCTGTTAATCATAAAAGTCTGCGTAGCAACTACTGAATCTTCTTGTTCGGGAGAAATAACACCAAGTTTTTTACCTAGAGCCATTATTTCTAACTGTATAGGAGCTAATTTACCAGTGTATAGTTTATCCAGACTAGCTGAGCTTGCTGCATTAATATCCAGCATTTTAGCACCTTCTAGTCCTAAAACATTAAGCTCTAAATACTTGTCAACAAAACCCCCTGTTAGTTTTGAAGTTACTTCATCACCTGCTGATAAAACCTTACTTAATTGTGGAGCTGCAAGCAAACCTAATTCACCAGGGTTGACCCACTGATTATTCTCTTCATCATAAGCCTTACCTGCCTCATTGATACGATAAGGCCCAATAGTTTCTTTACCATTCACTATTCTTTTATAAGGTTTTAAAACTGCCTTCTCTCCTCTCATAGTTTCTAAAAAGAGAGTGTCTGACATTTTATCATACTTACCGCTCTTTATTGAGTCATACACAGCTTGTCCAGCGTTTTTAGACTCAGCCACAGCCAGCTTGCCTTTACGGCCTTGTTTGGCAATAACATTACGCTCTTCTTGCTCTAAGACTTGCTTAGTTCCCGCCTCCATGTCACCGCCAGCAATAAGAACCTCAGCAGTTTGGTCTAGCCCTAAATCTTTAGCTTGTTTAATTAACCCTTCCCGTTGAGTAGCTAAAAGTGTTTTCTCTTGTAGCTTTGCGGCAAGTGCTGTAGCTGTCTTAATGTCACCTGTGGCTTGACTAATCTGGATAAGCTTCTTAAGGTCTTCTGTTTTGTTAATGTCTAACGCAGAAAGTGCCTTCCTAAGCTCAAGGGATTTATCTGGACGGCCTGTAAGCCCCTGTAAGCCACCCTGCATCATGTTGGAAGCATTAGCGCCTAAGGCCATTGCTTGTTGCTCATAGTTACCCGTAGGGCTAATGCCTTGAGGGGATATGCCTGTTAACATACCTGCTAAATCTTGTGCCATTATATATTTCCTTACGTTTTGTTAGGGTCTTGGGGGAAGTCATCCATTATATCATTTACTCCATCTCCATCGCTGTCTGGAATAGGATTATACCCGTCACCTTGATCATTAACAACAATTCCTTGATCTTCTATATAACGCTGAAGCCAATCATTGTTTAATCCAGAAGCTGAATCTGCCAGACCACTAGCTCCTCCAAATCCAAATCTATCACCTAACGCTTTAAGCCATGCCGGAGTATTGCCACCACCAACACCTAAAGCGCCCATCATTCCTCCAGCACCTCCTTCGCCACCACCTAAGAGTTGAGCAATAAACTGCTGCTCTGGGCTAAGACCACTACCAAACAATCCACTTGCCATGCCCTGTAGCTGCTGCTGTTGTAAGTTATTAGCTAACTTAGCACCCTGTAAGTAAGACTCTACACCCTGCGAACCAGCCGCTGCTTGTAGTTCTGCGCCTCTAAGCTGGCCTCTCTGAGCAAGCTGACCTGTCTGTACACCTTGTCCTAGCATACCCATGGCTTGAGTTTGTGGAGCAAAGCCAGCGTTCATCAAGTTCATACCACCAGCAATTGATTGTTCTCTTTCACTCAGCAGTTGATTCCTTGCGCCTAAGTTAGCACGGCCCATAGCTTCCTGACGTGCTGCTTCTTGAGCAAACATCTCAGGAGAACCACCACCATAAGCACTAGAAGATAAACCTAAGCGGCCTTGAGAGAGCAGTCTAGACTCTGTAGCTTGACGGTTACGCTCTTCATCAGGGCGCTGTGTGGCTCTTATTTGCTCATAGAGAGCCGCTTGATCCCCTGCAAAGTCACCGCTACCTGCGGCACCAAACATGCCTTGGGCCTGACCTAATAGCTGGTCTTGTAATGCCTGTTGTTCCGGTGAAAGACTTAGATTAAAGCCACCTCCTGCACCCACGCCTACATTAGCAAGACTAGAGGTTACGCCATAAGGCTGGAATTGGGTAGCGTCAGAAGCTCTTGTACCTATGCCTTCTGATAATGCAAGCCCTTCTGAGCCTACTTGAGTAGCACCCTTAATGCCTTCTTTGCCAGTGTAATATCCAGCTCCTGCTCGTAGTAAGTCTTCTATAAAAGACATTAGAATGTACCTCCATCAATTTGTGCAATAGTTAGTGTGCCTGTAAAGACAGGGTTATTAACATCTACTTTACTACTTATTGCAATAGCAATGTTAGTATACTCTGTGTCAATCTCTGTTCCTCTTACAATCTTGTTTGCATTACCAGAGGGTAGAGCGTCTTTTGTTGCAAAGTTAGTGGTCTTAGTGTAATTAGACATTTAAATAAGTCTCCCTAGTAAGGCATGTATGTCAATTTTTTGTATGGAATAAGGTGCGCCAGTGATTTGTGCTTCAATACCAACAGTAACAATAGAGCCGCTGCCTCCTGTGTTAACAGTAGGTTTACGAACTAAGGCATCATAGCCTCCAGAGTACTCACTTATACCATACTCCGCTATTCCGTACTCTGCAATAGCATTAGTAATGGGAGTAGTAAAGATATGTTTAGAGAAAGCACCTGTATAGTCATAGCTCCAGCTTAAAGTAGTTGATGTGTTGTATGCACCTACAAGCGTAATGTTAAACTTCTTTAAAAACTTTAAATTAGAGGGGCTGCCGAAGTCCATGAAGTTACTGAAGTAACGTAACTGGTATTCGTTTGTACCGTCTAAGTAAGTATCATATTTAACAATTCCTGTGGTCAGCCCTATGTATAGAGAACCATCATCTAAAAGTGTTAAAGCTAGAGGGTCTAGTCCTGACCACGTAGTAGCCCTGTGCGCCCCTGTTTCATCTATAGCGGTACGCATATCAAAACAATAGACAACGTCAGTAGAGGGGAATGTAAGAAGGTAGAACGCCTCATCTGGGCTGTATAAGCTCTTAATAGGTAAAAGTTCTGACGCTACTCTGTCTTTTAAATCATTACGTACATTTTTACTGATGTCACGCATGGGTAAAGACTTTTCCTGCACTACTCTACCAAAGCTACGTAGCCCAGAGTCTGACAGGAATAAAACATCAGTGCCTGTGTGCTGTACTGAGTCACGAGCTATACAACCCACGCCTTCAATAGTATCTGCAAGCACTAAAGTATTTGTAGGATCAGCCGTTCCTTGATAAACAATAATAGACTTCTTACCAAAGATAATCAGGAAGTCATTGTGTTCTGTTAAGGCTACTATCTCGTCAGTGCCTGTGGGCCATACAAGTGTTACGTCAAGACTGCCTGATGCGCCTCCGTGAAACTTGTTGCCTAGTAAAGTATCTGACCAGTAGACAGTGTGCTTGTTGCCTGTTAAGTCTGCTACCCAAAGTCTACCAGCGGCTGCTAATACTTCATTACCTAGAGGAGCTGCGTGTGCGGCATCTGCTGACACCACTAATGTAGTAGAGCCAGCAGTAGATACCAGAGGAGAATGACCACGCTGATAAAAGTGGACGTTGTTGTTAAACGTAACAATCTTCCAGTTGTTAGCTGTTATACTGTAGCCCGCTGGCATAGTTACTTCAGCTAGTGTAGTAGTGCCTGTAAATATCTTGTTGTTGCCTACAGAGAATACAGTTTTTGTACCATCTCTAGCAACAAACTCGTGTATGCCTTCTATACCACGGCTACTCCCTAATACAGCAGCACCGTTGGTAGAGACTGTTGAATAACCTTTCCTTGCACCTATTCTACCGAACTGATCAATAACACAGTTGTCAGCAACAGCAGCAAATGCAGGGTTTAGACCAACAGGGGAATCCTGTGTGTTTAAACCAGCAAATCCTGGGGCTGCTATTGTTATGTTCTGTAATTGTGATCCCATTATGAATACCAGATAGTTTCTTCAGGGTGTAAAGCTGCGTCCATAGCAATAGCATCTGCTAGTGAATCATCAGCCAGTGCAAACAACTCTGCTGCGCTAGTGCCACCAGTTTCTCCTCTTTCTCTTGACGCTAAAGCTGTTGCTTTACGCACAACAGGGTTAAAAGGTACGTACAGTACTTCCTCATCTAGCGTGAAGTCACCTTTACGAAGAACAAGATTAAAGCGTAACGTATACTCTTTGTCTGGGATAGGGTACAGATCGACACTGTTGATACCGTTGATGCTATAGAACTGTGTAGTTCCTTTAGGTACACTGGCGAAGTCTAGGAATGCTTGATCAAACCAACGAGATGATTTGTAGCCTAAGAAAGAATTTAAGCTGTCATTAGTAGCGTCCAACATCTTAATAGTGCTGTCAGCGTCTGTCAGTACATAGTTAAAGACATTAGCTTGTGTGTCTACAGAAAGTGTAGTACGTAGCCCTGTCCAGTCCCATGCAGTCTCTACTGTATTTTTAGCTTCATTAACATACTCTCCTATCAGCTTTGAATACGAGTTTTCGTTAACAGTACTAACTTCATTCTCACGAAGTCTAACTAATACTTTGTTTACTAGCTGTAGGTAAGTCATTATATAAACCTTTCTTGTGTTTGTGCAAAGTCAGATTCAAACGGTGAGGTTAGGAACTCTTCAATAGAAACCGGAGTCCCTGCTTCTATATCCTTAAACTCACTAAGTTCTATTCTGTTTTTAAATTTAAATAATTCTTTGTCACCAAAGAGTTTATCTGTTGTTCCTGTTGAACTGGGAGAGAAGGCAGGCATTGTGAAGCCGTTGTCCCCACCGCCTAACAGTGCAGCTCCTGCTGCTCCTGTAAGCATACCTGTTGCTGTGTCCTTAAGCCAATCCTCAAAGTCTCTACCTGCGGATGACACAATGTCTTTAACAGTATCAGGAGTTACATCATCTAATCTATCATCTAAAGGATTAACAAGGTCTCCTAATGCAGAAGCTCCTGTTTGTATTTTATCAGCTAACCAGCTAACAGCGTCACCCACAACACCGAAGTCAATGTCAGGGCTAATGTTGTCCGTCCAGCTACCAAAAGACCCACCTTCTTGTATATAGTTTATAAAGCCAGATTTAAGAGCATCGTCCAATGAGCCGCCTTCAGCTAGAGCCGCTGCCGCAGTAGACAAACCTGTTTTAAACTCACGATCACTAATGCCTAGCTGACTAACCATAGCAGGGTCTAGTCCTACAGTTTCTAAACCTTTGTCTAGTAAGTCAGGGCCAAAATAAGTAAGCACGGCACCTTTAAGATCACCTGATGCTGCTGCTCTCATAAGACCTGAGGTTTGAGCATAAGATAAATTTCCTAATCCTTTACCTGCTAATGCGGCAGCTTGTGCTGCTGCACCTTGAGCTACTGCATCTACGGCTCCTGCTGCATTAGCTGCGTTCATTGCATCAGTACCAGCTTGTGCAGCTTTCGCTGCTGTTGCAGGTGCTTTAAGCATACCTGTAACTTTAAGACCATCTAAACTACCTAATATGATTTCTTGAGGTGTTATCTTCTGACCTGTGGCAACTTTAAGCGCCATAAGTGCTGCTGTGGCCCCAGGAATAAAGGAAGCACCCATAGAAATATAAGGGTTTGTAGCCAGCTCTTCCACGCTAGATAGGTTTTCTACCCACACAGAAGAATAAGTACCTACAGGGCCAGAGGCTTCGTAGTGTCCACCTTTCTTGTGGTCATCCCCTGCAACACGCATGATAGACTCTTGACTACCTGTGTTTAAGAATAACTTAGTGCCGTCAGGGGCTTCTTGATAAGTAGGTAATTCATTCTGTTTAACATAATCAACAACATTGTTATCTACTTCTTTTGTGTAGTAGTCTTTAAGCTGACCAGTAGGATCACGTTGTAGTTTGTTTATGTCTCTATTTTTAATATTACTAAAGTCACCAGACTCTCTAGCCATATCAGCTAAAGCGCGGCTTTGACCTTCCTGTTGATTACGGAAAGCGCCTAGATTGCTAAAGGCTTCTTCAGTGCTTCCTAAGCGAGAAGCGCCCACAAGAGAAGGAGCGACAGGTCGAGGTAAAACAGGAGCTGACTCCGCTATAAGTTCAGGAGCAAAAGCATCTACTGTATCAAACGGACTATCAAAAGTATCAGCCATAATTATTTCTCTCTTTGAACACCTTTAGTTTTTTCTACGGTACGCATAGCGCCTAGACCTAACATACCCATAAGTACAGTTGTAAGTAATGAGCTATCAACAGGAGGTACAGTAAACCAGATGCCTAAGATGGGAGATAGGATTGTAGAATAGACTAAGGCGAAACAGCATGACCAACCGACCGCTGGTCTCCATCCAGCAACAAAGAGATTCTTGTGTGCCGCTTCTACCTTGTTGACTTCCAACTGTCCCTTGGATAACTCTAAGGCATGACGCTCTGCCATAGTACTAATTTCATGGGCTAAAGCATTCTTAGTGTCTTTATCTTCAATAAATTTATCTAATAAAGAAGTTACTGGACTGATTAAACTATTTAAAATACTCATATATTATACACTATTTTTAG
>TARA_R110000787_G_scaffold200643_12_pt1 | contig 10814 bp, 7 predicted proteins | sample TARA_R110000787 | Tara Oceans TARA_R110000787 (sample SAMEA4397920) | marine metagenome | biome: Polar Biome; feature: [DCM] deep chlorophyll maximum layer (ENVO:01000326); material: water (ENVO:00002006), including particulate matter (ENVO:01000060) such as... | depth 35 m
GATATTGGACTAGATGGTTTAACTGACGAAGAGGAAAGAGTTAAGTTTCCTGCATTAGCAAGTTTAAGCGATCCAGCTTCTGATAATTATCGCTATTACAGAGGAGGTGATTATGAATCTACTGATGCGTCAATTATTTCTAGATATAAACTATTTAATAACACACAAGGAAACTCACCAACATTAAATCAATCTACAGAAGCTTTTCCAACCTCATCTACAACCTATCCGGATGTAGAAGATATTAATAAAGATCAAACCATGAATACGGTTGAGAGCTATTTTGAATACAAAGTTTCATTAAATAGTACTGATTTAACGGTTGGGCAAAACTTTATTGTGGATCAAAAAGAGACTCAAGTCACCCTAAATAACGGACAAATTCAAACGGCTAAATGGTATCAATTTAGAATCCCAATTAGAAGCGGAACACCTATCAACAATATAACAGATTTTAATAGCATTCGTTTCATCAGAATGTTTATGACAAATTTTAAAATGCCTGTAGTTTTACGTTTTGGTGAACTTGATTTAGTTCGTGGAGATTGGAGACGTTATACAAGAACGTTAGATCCAGCTATTAATCCAGATCAAGCATTAACTCAGCAAGAATTAAATGATTTTGAAGTAGGAGTTGTAAATATTGAACAAAACGAAGGAAGGTATGTTTTGCCTCCAGGAATTATTAGAGAAAGATTGCAAGGAAGTACTACAGTTCAACAACAAAATGAGCAATCTGTTTCCATGACTGTAAACAAGCTTCCTCAAAATAAAATAAGAGCTATTTATAAAAACATCAGAGTTGATTTGCGTAGATATAAAGAATTAAAAATGTTCTTACACGCAGAACCAACTATATTGGGAGGTGTTGGTGATGATGATTTAACAGCTATTATTAGATTAGGAACTGACTTAAATGATAACTTTTATCAATTAGAAATTCCTTTAAAAATATCTCCAAATGGAAGTTTGGCGCCTTTAGATGTTTGGCCTGAAGCCAATAATTTAGAAGCAATGCTAGAGCAATTAGGGAAATTAAAACTCTCAAGAGATGTAGCAAGCGCTCCAATAAATGAGTTGTTTACGACTCCAGGAGGAAATCTAGGAGAATTGGTTCTTAGGGTTAAGGGAAATCCAACATTATCTGAAATTAGAACCATTATGCTAGGGGTTAGAAATAACAGTCCGCTAGATAAAAGTGCAGAAATATGGTTTAACGAATTACGCTCCGCTGGATTTGATAACGACGGAGGTTGGGCAGCAGTAGTAAGTGCAGATGCAAATTTTGCTGATGTTGCTAATGTTTCCATGACAGGTAGAATGCAAACCGTTGGGTTTGGTAATGTAGAAGACAGAGTAAGTCAACGTTCTTTAGACGAAACCAAACAATACGATGTTTCTACTAGTATTAATTTAGGGAAAATGATGCCTAAAAGATGGGGTATAGAGCTTCCAATGAATTACAGCGTTGGAGAAACGTTTATAGATCCTAAGTTTGATCCTCAGTATCAAGATGTAGAATTAAGAGCAGTTGAAGATGCAGCCTTGTCTTCAAACATTCCTCGAGGAACAGATGTTTCTAGAGACTATACAAAGCGAAAAAGTATTAGTTTTATTAATGTAAGAAAGAACCGTAATCCAGATTCTTCCAAGAAACCAAAATTCTATGATGTAGAAAATCTTTCGGTCTCTTACTCTTTTAATGAAGAATCGCATAGAGACTATAATATAGAAAGGGCAGTGAATCAAAATGTGCTAGCCTCAGCATCTTATAATTTTACTTTTGAACCTAAGTTTTTTGAGCCTTTTAAGAAAAAAGAATTGTTTAAAAGTAAATACCTACAATTAATAAGAGATATTAACTTTAACCCTATTCCTACAAGCCTTGCAATTAATTCTAGAATTAATAGAACTTTTAATGAGCAGCGATCAAGAAATCTTGTACAAGGATTAAGTGCGCAGCCAACATTAAGACAAAGAAGATTCTTGTTTGATTGGGATTATGCATTAGCGTTTAACTTTACAAAATCATTAACTGTTAATTTTAATGCAACCAACAGTTATATTTATGATGCATTTGGTAATGGAGATGAATTAGAGATTTTTGATAATTTCTTTAATGTAGGAAGAGCCAGTCAATATCATCAAAAATTAAATACAACCTATAAATTTCCGATCAATAAAATCCCATATTTAGGTTTCTTAGGATTAGACTATGGTTATACAGCTGATTTTGATTGGAGTGCCACATCTCAAGATCAAACTATTGTAGAAAGAGTTGGAAATTTAATTCAGAATGCAAATACCCATAATCTTACAGGATCAATCAATTTTGCAAAGCTTTATAAAGACACAAAGTTTGAAAATTTATTTATAAAGAAAAAAGCTCGAACACAATCAATTAAAAACCCATTAGGCGGACCCTCAGCTCCTGGTCAAGTTTCAGCAAGAAAAAAGAATAAACAACCTCTAGGACAGAAAGTATTAAAAGGATTCTATGATTTAATTACCTCTGTAAAAACAGGAAAAATAAGTTATACAGAAAATAACGGTCAATTACTACCAGGATATGAACCAGAAGTAGGATTCTTAGGAAGAGATAATTTTAGTGGAGGTTTAGCTCCTTCCTTAGGTTTTGTTTTTGGAAGCCAGGTAGATATTAGAAATAGAGCCTTAGAAAGTGGTTGGTTAATTGCTCCTAGAGCTGACGGTCAAGATTACTATGATAAAACATACGTAAGAACCCATTATAATAAGCTAGACTATAATTTCTCTCTGAAACCAATAAAAGATTTAAATATAGAAATTACAGGAAATAAAATTAAAACAAGAAGTTTATCACAACAATTAGATATTAGAGTAGATGCTAGTGATCCGGGAGGAAACGGATTTATAGATGAAACGATACCTGCATTTATTACTGGGAACTTCAGCACAAGTTATTCTATGTTTTCTACAGCTTTTAAAGATGGAGATGAATTGTTTCAGCAATTAAGAACAAATAGAGTTGCTATTTCAACTAGATTAGGTCAGCAAGCAGGAATAGATATTAACGACCCAAATAATTTTGACCCAATAGATGGAACAGTTCTTGGATATGGAAATAACAGTCAAGATGTACTATTACCCGCATTTTTAGCGGCGTATTCTGGAAAAGATGCGGGAAAAGTTAAATTGGGGATTTTTAGAAATATTCCAATTCCAGCATGGAATTTACGTTATACAGGATTAATGAAGTACAAGTGGTTTAAACAGAACTTTAGTAGTTTTAGTTTAAGTCACGGATATAAATCATCGTATACAATTTCAAATTATACAAATAACCTCCAGTTTGATGCTACGGATCCAACAGCTACAAATGCAGCAGGAAATTTTGAATCAAACATCTTAGTATCATCAGCAACTTTAGTAGATGAATTTTCGCCATTGATTCGTGTAGATATGAAAATGAAGAATTCATTTTCTATGCGAGGAGAAGTGAAAAGAGATAGAACTCTTACGATGAACTTTAATAATAGTACGCTAACCGATATTAAAGGAACAGAATATATTTTTGGTTTTGGATATGTTTTTAAAGACGTGAAAATGAAGACCTCATTTACAGGTAAAAAACAGACACTTAAAGGGGACATAAATGTAAGAGCAGATGTGTCGTTAAGAGATAATTTAACCCTTATAAGATCCGTAGATTCTGATAACGATCAAATAAGTGGTGGCCAAAAATTATTTTCATTAAAATTGAGTGCAGAATACAGATTAAATAGTAATTTAACAACGTCGTTTTATTACAATCATCAAACGTCTAGATATGCGATTTCAACCACATTTCCAAGACAGTCAATAAACGCCGGATTTAATTTTATTTACAATTTAGGAGGAAACTAACAAAAAAACAGTTACAATGAATATTCCATCAGATTTAAAATACACAAAAGACCACGAGTGGTTAAGAATTGAAGGAGATACAGCTACAGTAGGAATTACTGATTTTGCACAAGGAGAATTAGGAGATATCGTCTATGTAGATGTAGATACCTTAGATGACACAGTAGAAAAAGACGAAGTATTTGGTTCTGTAGAAGCTGTAAAAACAGTGTCAGATTTATTTATGCCTTTATCAGGAGAAGTTATTGAGTTCAATGAAGAATTAGAAGACGAACCAGAAATAGTAAATAAAGATCCATACGGAAAAGGATGGATGATTAAATTATCAATTAGTGATGATTCACAAATAGCTGATTTATTAGATGCTGAAAAGTATAAAAACCTTATTGGAGGATAAAGCGTTATTTATCGCTTTATTTATAACAATTTTTATCGCTATTCTTAGCCTAGCTAAAATTGACCCAATATCACTAGAACCAGTTTCTGGTAGTGATAAAATATATCATTCTATAGCATATTTTTTTTTAATGCTTTCCTGGTTGTATGCTTTTTTCAAAAAAGAAACCTTTCTTAAAAAAGTAAAATACATAATTTTCGCCTGTTTTGTTTACGGCATAGTTATTGAAGTATTGCAAGGTGTAACAACGACTTACAGGACAGCTAGTTATTTAGATATCTTAGCAAATGGTTCAGGAGTTGTGCTTGCAGTGTTAGCATTTCATTTCTTTGAAAAAAAAATTCGAGTTATTTAGTGTTAAATCTTGTTAATGATATAATAATTTAATTAAATTAGCGAACTATAAAAAAACTTTCAGTAATGGAAATCAAAAAAAACCCAAAGGCAAACCTAGAAAACTACAGTAAATTGTTTATGCAATTAGGCTTAGTTCTAGCGCTTTTTGTTACGTATGTAGCTATTGAGAAAAAGACCTTCGATCGTCAATTTAGTGATTTAGGAGATGTAAATATGAATGCTGATATGGAAGAAGAAGTTCCAATTACAGAACGTATTGAGCCAGAAATTCCTAAAACTCCACCACCACCAACTCCAGAAAAAATTGAAGTTGTTGAAGATGAAAAAGAAGTTGAAGAGACCGTTATAGAATCTACTGAAACAGATGAAACAGAAGCTGTTATAATTGAGGATATTGAAGAAGTTGAGGAAGCAGAAGATATTATAGAAGATGTGCCTTTTCAGATTATTGAAGATGTACCAGTATTTCCAGGATGTAAAGGAAACAAAAAAGAATTAAAGAAATGTTTTAACAAAAAAATGCAAAAACATTTTCAAAAGAAATTCGATAGTGATTTACCAAATGAGTTAGGTTTGTCTCCAGGAAAGAAAAGAATAATAATGTTATTCAAGATAGACAGAATAGGTAATATTGTTGGTATTAGAGCGAAAGCTCCACACCCAAAATTACAGAAAGAAGCTATTAGAATCATTAAGTTACTTCCTAAAATGAAACCAGGAAGACAAAGAGGGAAAGCTGTAGGAGTTAAATACACACTTCCAATGAGAATTGATGTAGAATAACTATTATAACAATATATACTATATAATCCCAGCTTTTCAGTTGGGATTTTTTGTTGGCATACTATTTGTTTTTATACTAATAATTTAAAAAAATAGTTATGGAAAATAAGAAAAACCCAAAGTACAAATTAGAGAACTACAGTAAACTATTTATGCAGCTAGGTTTAGTTTTAGTCCTTTTTATTGCATACATAGTTGTAGAGCATGAAACAACATTTAACAGAGAGTTTGTAGAATTTCAAGAACCAGTTAGCATGATTCCTTTTCCAGATGATCAAGTGATATTTACGAAAAGAACAGAACCTAAAATCCCAAAAGTAAAGAAGCCGCCACTATTAGATCTTTTCATCAATAAAAAGCAAGATCAAGAAAAGCTCATCGAGATAATGGTAGACCCAATTGAACCTGACCCAATTGACCCAGATGTTGTTCATACGATAATAGAAGCGCCAATTGAGGATGTATTTATAGAAGATGTTCCTATGGTTTTTGTTGAAAATGTACCCGTATTCCCAGGTTGTAAAGGAAATAATCAAGAATTAAAAGATTGCTTTAATAAAAAAATTCAGAAACATTTTCAACGAAAATTTAATTCAGATTTGCCAAATGAGTTAGGCCTATCGCCAGGAAAGAAACGAGTAACTATGATTTTTAAAATTGATAAGATTGGAAACATTATAGATGTTATGACAAAGTCACCACATCCAAAATTAGACAAAGAAGCTGCTAGGATTATAAAATTATTACCAAAAATGAAACCAGGAAAGCATCAAGGAAAGCCTGTAAGAGTTAAATATACATTACCAATGAGAATAGATGTAGATTGATTTTTTATAATTTTCATAAAATTAAGATCAAAATAAAAAGCAGCCATATGGCTGCTTTTTATTTTGATACAGAAGGCTAATAAGGATTTCAATAATAAATTGTATTTTCGAACCATATAATACGATACCTTTTTAAATCTATGAAATCATACTTTGCTCATGAAACGGCTGTAATAGACAGCGATTGCAAAATAGGGTCTGGAACTAAAATATGGCATTTTAGTCATGTGATGTCTAATTGTGTAATTGGTGAAAATTGTAATTTAGGACAAAATGTTGTGGTCTCACCAAAAGTGATTTTAGGGCAAAATGTAAAAGTGCAAAATAATGTATCTATTTATACAGGTGTTATTTGTGAAGACGATGTGTTTTTAGGACCATCAATGGTTTTTACGAACATTATAAACCCAAGGAGTGCTATCATCAGAAGAGATGATTTTAAAAGAACATTGGTAAAAAAAGGCGCAAGCATTGGTGCAAATGCAACTATAATTTGCGGGATTGATATAGGAGAATATGCATTAATAGGTGCTGGAGCCGTTGTCGTAAAAGAAGTATTACCGTATGCGTTGGTTGTAGGTAATCCATCAAAACAAATAGGGTGGATTAGCGAATATGGTCATCGGTTATACTTCAATGAAAAAGGATTAGCTACCTGTCCAGAGAGTAAAGATTCTTATCAACTAAAAGATAATAGTGTACAAAAAATCAATTCTTAAAATGAAGAAACTTTTTCTTTTTATAGTTATTTTACTTCCATCTTTAGCTTTCTCTCAAGCGGAAAAGTTTCCTGTTTTTGATGTTTGCAAAGGGGAAACAATAGAAAACATTAAAGATTGCTTTTTCAAACAAACAAAAGAAACGTTCTATAATGAGTTTGTTGAGCCTCCTATAATTGAAAACGAGAATTTTAAAGGAATTGTAAATGCAACTTTTATTGTCAATTCAGAAGGTCTTTTTAAGCTAATTTATGTGAACTCACCGTATCAAGAATTAAAAAATGAAGTAGCAAGGGTTTTTTCTAAATTTCCAATAATAGAACCGGCAAGTTATAACAACCACAATGTGGAAATGCAATTTGTATTTCCTTTAGTTTTTCCTTTATTAGATGATCCAGAACCAGAAATAATTTACAATTATGAGCCTCAAAAAGTGGAGGTGAAAAAAGATATAAATAAGGTTGTAAAAAAGGAAATTAGTAATACTATAGATCCAGTACATAAAAGCCATTTAAACGTTCCATTTACTCATCAACGATATGTAGATTATGAGTACGCAATGCATAAAAACAATACTCATTCTGCTTCAAAACCTTATTTGTACAAAGACGTAAATCAATATATTAACTTAGATTCAATAAAAAATCAATTTCTAAAACCAGAAAAAGAAACTTGGTTAGGAAAAAAATTATGGAATGAACATTTATTATCTATTCAAGGAGAAGATTATTGGTTTAATTTAGATTTTTTAGTTGATGTTCAATTAGGAAAAGATAATTCAGAAGATGTTTCTTTTACCTACAATAATTCTAGAATCTTACAAATAAATGGTGGTCTGGGAGAGCAGTTTTCGTACTCAGCAACCATTTATGAAAGTCAAGGAAGATTTGCAGGATATGTAAATGAATTTATCTCTAACCCATCATTAAATAATAGGCCAGCTTTTTCAGAAGGATTAGTTCCTGGAAGAGGAAAAGCAAAAGGTTTCAAAGAAGACGCATATGACTATCCAGTTGCTGAAGGTTATTTATCTTATACACCCAATAAATTTTTACAATTCCAATTTGGAAATGGCAGAAATTTTATTGGAGACGGATATAGATCTTTTGTGCTTTCAGATGTTGCAGCTCCATCTTTGTATTTAAAAGCCAAAGTAGATTTTTGGAAATTTCAATACACCAACCTTTGGATTTGGGGAAACGATTTAAGGCCAGCAGCAGCTGTAAATAATGAGCATGCAAGAAAATATATTGCTATTCATTATTTGAGTATTAACATTACGAAAAGATTTAATTTAGGCATATTTGAAACAGCAATATCCGCCAGTGAAAATGGAATAGATGCAGGATTCTTTAATCCAATAATGTTTTTTAGGGCGGTAGAGTTTAATAGAGGTGAAGATTCAGGGAACGCATTAGTTGGTTTAACTGCTAAGTATAAATTGTCAGACCAAATTTCTTTGTATTCTCAATTAGTTGTAGATGAATTTTCTGTAGGAAACTTAACAAACTTAGGAGATTGGAGAAACAAGTTTTCTATTCAATTAGGAGCAAAATACTTTGATGCTTTTAAAATTAAAAACTTATTCTTACAAGGAGAATTTAACTACGCAAGACCCTATACGTTCGCTCATAGAAATCCAATTTTAAACTACGGAAACAATAACCAAGCTTTGGGTCATTTATGGGGAGCAAATTTTTGGGAACTAATAGGTATCGCTAGATATAAACAAGATCGCTGGAGTGGAAGCGCAAAATTGATCATTGGTAAAAAAGGATTTGATTTTATTGATGAAACGACAAGTTACGGTGGAAACATCTTTCAATCTTATAATATCCGTCTTGGAGACACAGGCAATTCTGTAGCACAAGGAAATGCTGCAACAATTTTTAATATAGAGATACAAGGAGATTATTTACTAAATCCATCTAATAACTTAAGCCTATTTGCAGGGCTTAGTTATCGTAACTTTTCTATTGATGCACCAACAAACGGATTCTCTACAAATAACAATATGTGGGTTAGAGCAGGCATAAGAGCAGACCTATTTAACTGGTACTTTGATTTTTAAACATCAAAAGCTTGTAAAAACAAAAAAGTCTTACTATTTCTAGTAAGACTTCTTTTGCTCCCCCTCAAGGACTCGAACCTTGGACCCTCTGATTAACAGTCAGATGCTCTAACCAACTGAGCTAAGGAGGAATTTGCTAAACGATTTTTTGTTTAGCGTTTGCAAATATATATCTTTTATAAAAATCACAAAAGCTTTTATTGGAAAAAAAACAGGAATATTTTTTTAATCAAAATAATCCTTAAAAACAGACGGTAGTAAGATTCTGTTGAAGTACTATATTGTGTAATTTAAATAATTGAATCAAAGATTTAAACATAAAATAAATTTCTATTTTTTGTAAATGTTGTATTTTTGTAAGTATTAATTTGCTTGGATAAAAAGTACTCTACCTTTATGGATAAGTTTTCTTTCTTAAATGCTGCACATACTGGCTTTATCGCCGACTTGTACGATCAATATTTACAAAATCCTGACGCCGTTGAACCTAGTTGGAGAAGTTTTTTTCAAGGGTACGATCTGGCAAATGAAAATTATTCTTTTACAGATGACGAAGAAACTTCACACGAAGTTCCTCAATCTGTAAGAAAAGAATTTCTTGTTGTCGATTTAATTAACGGATATAGAACCAGAGGACATTTATTTACTCAAACAAATCCTGTAAGAGAAAGAAGACAATATGAGCCTTCATTAGATATTGAAAACTTTGGATTACAAAAAGAAGATTTAAATAAAATATTTTCTGCCGGAGAAATAATCAATCTTGGAAGAACAACTTTATCTCAAATTATTCAACACTTAAAAAGTATTTACTGCGATTCTATTGGTGTAGAATATATGTATATGCGAAATCCAGAAAAATTAAAGTGGTGGCAAAAACGATTAAATGAAAATGATAATCACCCAAATTATTCATTAGACGCAAAAAAATATATACTTTCAAAATTAAATCATGCTGTAACTTTTGAAAGCTTTTTACAAACAAAATATGTCGGTCAAAAACGCTTTTCTTTGGAAGGTGGAGAAACTTTAATTCCTGGAATTAGTGTTGCCTTAAGAGATGCTGCTGAAAAATATGGGGTTGAAGAATGTGTTCTTGGGATGGCACACCGTGGTCGTTTAAATACACTAGTTAATATCTTTAAGAAACCCGTTAGAGAATTGTTTAGTGAGTTTGAAGGAAAAGATTTTGAAGATGAAGACATTGATGGGGATGTGAAATATCATTTAGGATTAACACTAAGTAAAACCTACAAGAACGGAAAAGAAATTAAAATGAACTTGGTTCCTAATCCATCTCACTTAGAGACTGTCGCTGCTGTCGCAGAAGGAATTACAAGAGCAAAAATTGATAGAAAATATAATGGTGATGAAAGCAAAATCTTACCAATTATAATACATGGTGATGCTGCAATTGCCGGACAAGGAATTGCTTACGAGGTAACTCAAATGGCAAAACTAAACGGATATAAAACAGGTGGAACTATTCATATCGTTGTAAATAATCAAGTTGGTTTTACAACAAACTACTTAGACGCAAGATCAAGTACCTATTGTACGGATGTTGCAAAAGTAACTTTATCTCCAGTATTACATGTAAATGCAGATGATGCAGAAGCTGTCTGTCATGCAATGGAAATGGCTTTAGAATTTAGGATGAAATTTAAAAGTGATATTTTTATTGACCTACTAGGATATAGAAAATATGGTCATAATGAAGGAGATGAACCTCGTTTTACGCAACCAAAATTGTATAAAGCAATTTCTAAACACCC
>TARA_R110000787_G_scaffold104653_4_pt1 | contig 10813 bp, 8 predicted proteins | sample TARA_R110000787 | Tara Oceans TARA_R110000787 (sample SAMEA4397920) | marine metagenome | biome: Polar Biome; feature: [DCM] deep chlorophyll maximum layer (ENVO:01000326); material: water (ENVO:00002006), including particulate matter (ENVO:01000060) such as... | depth 35 m
ATGGAGATGCCGCTGCAAGCGCAATAATCGAACAGCAAGGCTGGTACAAAAATATGCGCGACCGGATCAAAGAAGATTTCGGAAGTATGGCAGATATTTTTGTAGACGTCATTGGAGCTACAAGTGCGCAAACGAATGTGCGGCAAAATTGGGAGAACTCTATTGAAGTTCTTAGCGAATTTAGCAAAGGCAATTATGACGAAGCTCTCGGGCGTCTAGGCTCTTGGCTGGACGCTGGTAAAACAATTGGCTCTGGAAAGGCTGGCGGGCCAGGGTACGTTGATGAGCATATGCGTATTCGCGAGGAAGCAAAAGCGGCGGGTATGTCCGACGCCGAAGCGTTCGCAGAAGGCCAAATGCATTTCCCACTGATTACCAAATCAAACGGAAAACTAATTAATGCCAACTCTCCCGCAACAATGCTGGCACTGCTTGATCACTTTAGAACAAAAGTTGCAAAAGGTGCTCCTAAAACTATAAACTTTGGCGGCAACCTGGCTCCGTCGCACTACAGTGATTTGGCAACAATTGACGTCTGGGCTGCGCGATTCCTACGCAGAGTATCTGGTGGCAAACGCATACCCCCGCCGGCAGAACCAGGCGTTAGCGGCGAGTTCTCAGCCGACACAGAAACCGTAACCGGCGAATTCGGTTTTGGGCAAGAGGCTTTTAGAGAAGCAGCTAATAAACTTAGAAACAACGGCATCGATTTAGGCGATGACGATTTGCAGGCAATCGTTTGGTTTTTGGAAAAGGAACTTTGGACTCGCAAGGGATATACTACACGCGCAGGCGAAGGCGGTAGCTTGGAATTTGAAGCAGCCGTGGCAGGAATTTCTGACAGAGCTGCATTAACTGAAGCGCGGAAAAATATAGATACTGATCCAACTGCAACGCAACGCGCTGACATACAAACGAGGCTTGCTGATCCGGGCGAAATGCAAGCAGCCGAAGCAAGAATAACGCGAGTGCAAGAGCTCGATGGCTTTATTGCAGCTCGCACGCCAACTCGCCGCCGAGATTGGGTAAAAGATAATTACAAAATTAGTGACAACGACGAAGCGCGCAAAATTGTGGCGGAACTACGCAGCGAAGTGACAGTTTTAAATCGAGAGAATAAAAAACGGGAAGGACTGCAACCTCGATTAGATCGTCTAACTGAAAATAAAGAAACAGCAACGGCGGCTGGCGAGGAGTTCATTGAGGAAAACGCAGCACCCGTGCGAAGAATGACCGCAGGTGTTTCTCTCGACCGCGACGGCGATACTGCTACAGATAGCAGAATGTTGGACGCGGCAAAGCGAATGGCCGCACCGCTAGACAATGATCCTGAAGTTTTAATGGCTAAAGAGATCCCAGCCATCGGGCGTTATATTGACGAAGAATCTAATATATTTGATAAGCGGTCATTTGATATAGAGTATATCGCAAGGGCTGATCACAACCCTGATGATTTTGTAAAACAGCTAGTCCAAGAAGCAAAAGACGCAAATCAAGACAGCGTATTTTTGTCTGAAGTGGTCAAGCCAGGTACTATGGCCGACGCAAACCCAGGTTTGGAATTAACGTTCGACAGAATACTATCGGCAGAAGACGTTAAAAAATTTACGTTAGAGCTCGATAAGCAAGGGCTCAAATACGGCTTTACCTTTGTGACTGATTTTAAGGCAGCTACCCGCGCGCGCGGCGGCGCCGAGGGCAACGAGTACACAGGCTTGCGAATACAATACATACCTGAACTAGCAGGAGATGCTGGCAAGGGCAACGCAGCTCGCGATATGGTTACTCAAGGAATCAAATTAGTTAAAGACTACGATTTTGTTGCACGAGGTGATTACCGAGAGTATGATACTGAAATATGGTTTAATGCGAAGGGAGATTATGATGCCGAGCTTACAGGAAGTGTACGAAATAGCCGTCGAGCTGGATGGCGCCGATAGCCCATTTGCTAAAAATATAAAAGAACAGGTCGAAGGCGAGAAAGCTCGAGAGACTACGATCGAGCGGCATTTCTCTACTGGTACTGTTGGCCCATCGTTTCAGGCGTTAGGCAAATAATACCTCGAGACTACGTATAACAACTACTTAAATTCAATTTAATTATGACGGCGCTTTTGGCGCCGTTTTTTATTGGGAAAACGAGATGCTGACAGACGTTGAACAAAAGGCTGTCGAAGGCTCCACACTTGGCGGCAAAAGTGAGGCCGAAGACGGCAATGACGAATATCAAGTAGCTGGAATGATTGGAGACGCGGCAAGCAAATTAGGCAACGCTGTCTTCCCGCCAAAAGCACGCGATCGTGCGAGCGAAGCGATTATGGGAACCATCCTGGGTGATACAGGCAACACGCTAAACAAAGCTAGAATCAAAGTGCGTGATGAGCTTGGGCAGATGCCTTTGCCGACATCAAACAAGCCAAACGTAAAAACCGCGCCGGAAGTTGCAGAGCCTGTTGTTGAAGAACCGGCAACTGTAATTGATACTTTAGAAGAAACGGCTCCACCTGTTTCTGAGCCTGTTGTTGAGCCTGTTGTTGAAGAACGTTTTCAAACTGAAGATCCGTATCTCAAATATACAACCTTGGGAGACGATGTTGTTGATGCGGTTATGCGAGCGCCGGAAAACAGAGACGCACTTTTGGCAGGCGGACTGACAGATTTTAACAGTAATAAAATTCCAGATGCAAATGGTGTTCAAGAACGAATAGAAGCAATTTCGAGAGCATACGAAGGATCAATAGACGAAGCCAAACGCGGAGTAATGACGAACGAAGTATCACGGCAACTAGCCGACTTAATTGGCGCTGATAAAAAGACTATGACAGACATCACCGAAGCCATTCTAAATCGCAGGCGCGGCGAGGGTATAAACGTCAAAGGCTTAGGTGTTATGGAATCGATGCTTGCCGCACGAGATTTACTCGTGGGTGAAATACGAAAGCTTGATAATTTAGCCGACCTCGCTGAAGAAGGCGGAGACTCAGCCCTCGCTTCTTTTAGATATCAACTCGAATTTGTTGCTAATTTACAAACACAGGTGAAAGGCGCGCAGACAGAATACGCGCGTACCCTTCAAAGTTTTAATATTCCGGCTCGAGACCCTTCCGAAAATTCAGTTGCGGAAACGGCTGCGCGAACCACACAAGACTACACAAAGCTGCTTGAAGGTTTTGGCGGCCCAGAAAGTGTCCGATTGCAAGTTAAAGCTTACAAAGCACAACCTACGCTTGATCAGAAAGCTAAAGTTACACGCGGCCTAAGCAAAAGAAGAATGGTAGGAAACGCCGTTTACGAGATATGGCAACACGCTCTTTTAACAAATCCTGTAAGCCAAACCAAGAATATTGTTTCCGGCATTTACACCACATTTATAGCACCAAATTTTGAGCTTGGCGGCGGTTACTTAATTGGCGCTGCGAGGCGTAATTTATTAAAGCAAGAGGGCGGCGTAGAGCTTGAAGAATTGCAAGCTCAAGTGTTTGGGCAATTTATGTCGTTGCAGGAAGCGTTTCTTGCATCGGGCAAAGCTTTTAGGGAAGGCGCTCTGCCAGGGAAAATTGAGGCAACAAACGTGCAAGGCCAAGCAGCCGGTGCGAAAAGAGTGCCAGCGTTTTCAGGCGAGGCATTTGGGAAGGCAGGAAATTGGGGAACGGCGATCGACGTGATGGGAACGATGCTAACCGGCGGTAGGGTTGCTTTTCGCAGCCTGGAAGCTGGAGATACTTTTTTTAAAGTCGCAGCCGGTCGAGGTGAGTTATATAAGCTGGCTGTTCTGTCAGCCAAAGCACGCGGGAAAACTGGCGATGATTTAGTTAGTTACATTGCGGAGTTTGTCTCAGATCCGCCAGCGGCAGCGCTAGAGCAAGTCGACGCAATTGCAAAAATGGTGACGCTTCAGACCGAACTGGATGCAGGCGGAAAAGCCATTAATCACATTGCAAAATTGCCGCTCCTGCGATACTTCGCGCCGTTTATTAAAACACCTTACAACGCAGCTAAGTATGCATTTGTTGATCGCACGCCTCTTGGCCTCCTGTGGGGTAACACGCGAAGAATGATCGATGAAGGCGGCGCTCAAAAAGATGAAGCATACGCTCGGGTCGGACTTGGAACGGCGATTGGTGCAACTAGCTTAATGCTGGTTGCAACAGGCCAGTGCAGCGGCGGAGGCCCAGCAAAATCAGCAATGCGGACAACGTTGAGAGAGAGTAAAGATTGGCAGCCGTATTCATGCAAAATTGGCGATAAGTGGGTTAGTTATGCAGGACTTGAGCCTTTAAGCTCAATTATTGGGCTCTGGGCCGACGTAGGAGAAATCGCAACCGCCTCCGAATTAACAGACCCTGATTTTAAATTTAAAAATGTTTTTCAAGGTACAGACCAACAGCTTTTCAAGGACGATTTTACGTATGACGAACTAGTTATCGCAGTGTTAGGTGCTACGTTGTACAACGTTAGCAATAAAAGTTTCATGCAAAATTTTGCGAGCTTTGCCAGCTTGGTTCAAGATCCCGCCCGAAATACAAAAAGCGTTGCGGCAGACTTTGAACGGAGCATGGTGCCGCGAGTTTTTGACCAGATTAGAAAAACAGGCGTGCCGCTAGTTGCCGAGCCAGATCCGGTCATGCGCGATGTTCGCGGATTTTTGGATCGTTTAAAAAGCCAGATTCCCGGTTTAAGCGATACGTTAAAACCTAGTGTTGATGCGTTCGGCGAAGATAAAGTATACGGAGTTGCCGGTTTAAACGGCGAACGCAACCTAGCGTTTGGCCCTGACATAATGAGCCCCTTCAAAGTTTCCCCCGCAAATAAACGTGACGTAATAACAGAAGAACGAATCCGACTTGGCGGTATCGCATTCAGAAATAATAGCGACGAAATATCAATTTCGGGGCTAAGAAAGCCAGTTAAATTGACTGACGAAATGAAATATTTTAGGAACAAAACGCGAGGGCAAATTGCAAAAGAAAATATTACAGCTCTAATTAATTCTGAAGGTTATCAAGAGTTGAAAAAGATAAGTATGGACGGCAATCAAGCCGTAACGAAAAAACTAAAATTACAGCTACAAAATGCCTACATTGACGCCAAAGAAATAGCAGACGCGTTGCTCCTGCAACACGAGGATCACGGCCCAATAATTCAAGCACTGATAGAAACTATGGCAGAAGAGCAATTAAAACCAACCCCTGAACAGGAATTACCGCAATGACAGTTACAACTACAAGCACAAAAGTACTCCTAACAGGAAACGGTACAGCGCACTCTTTTGCGTACAATTTTAAAATTTTTGCTGACAGCGAGATCGTTGTGGTGATTGCTAACTCTGCCGGCGTTGAGTCAACAAAAACGCTGGACACACATTACATCGTGACCGGCACAGGAAGCGAAAGTGGCGGCAACGTATTGTTTAAATTTAATACCGGCGATACGTCAGACGCGCATCATAGCACGAGCGACTTTCGGCCTGCGAACGGCGAAAAGGTTTTGCTGAAACGTTTACTCGTTTTAAATCAACAAACAGACTATGTTGAAAACGATCCCTTCAGTTCAATCGATCACGAGAATGCTCTCGATCGTTTGACAATGAGCACGCAACAATTGCAGGAACAGATAGATCGAAAAATTGGGATAGCAGAAACGTCTGCCGTGTCAGCCGCAACGCTGCCTATCCCTGTTGCGAACACAGTTGTCGGTGTTTGGAACTCAGACGCAACAGCCTTGATTACAGGCCCAACGGCATCGCAAATCACGAGCGCAGAAACAAATGCAACGAATGCAGCGAGTAGCGCAACATCGGCAGCCTCATCAGCGTCTACTGCAACCGCTCAGGCAACTATTTCCACCAACTTTGCCATCAAAGTTGACGGAGCTGCGGCAGGCTCAGATCACAGTTCCAAAGCCTGGGCGATTGGTGGAACGGGGATAACAGACACTTCATCGAAAGGTGCCGCAAAGGAGTGGGCAACGGAAACTTCAGGCAATGTTGACGGCACAAACTTTTCTGCAAAAGAACACGCAATTGGCGTGCAAAGCGGAACTGGAGGAAGCGCAAAACAGTGGGCGTTGGGTGGCGGATCTTTTAATGTAGACACTGCAATTGTAGGGTCAGATTTTTCTGCTAAAAAATTCGCGGCAAATGCGGCAGCAAGTGCTGCACAAGCTGCAAGTGGTCAAATATATTCCACAGTTGTCAATCAAACTGCGGCAACATTGTCGCCAGCAATAAGCGCGGACGGCACGTATTTTTTGTGCGATACTTCAAGCAACAATATCACGATCACGCTGCCTGCAATCGGCACCTCGGAAGGCGTTAAATATGCGTTTCAGAAAACAAGTGCGTCGAACAGTTTGATCTTCGCTAGATCTGGCAGTGACACTTTAAACGGCAGCGCGAGCAACATAACTATCACAGACGTAAACGCGCAGATCCAATTTGTAAGTGATAACGCTAGCCCAGACAACTGGGTTGGGGTTCAGCAGTCGCAAGTCACGGTTGGCACTGGCCTAAGCAAAACGGGCTCTGTGATTTCAATCGATCAAACGCATCTCAAACAGGTTATAGCAATCGCTTGCTCAGACGAGACTACAGCTTTAGCTGCAGCGACGGCAGTGGCAACGTTTCACATGCCGTATGCGTTCACTGTTACTGGCGTGAAGGCGTCGGTGACCACCGCACCAGTTGGATCGGTTTTGACAGTTGATATTAACGAGGCCGGTTCAACGATCCTAACAACTAAATTAACAATTGACGCAGGCGAAAAGACAAGCGCCACGGCTGCAACAGCAGCGGTTGTCGGCGGCGCTGGCCCAGCCCTAGCGGACAACGCTCTGATGACGGTTGATTTAGATGGAGTCGGATCGGGAACGGCAGGGACGGGGCTGAAAATTTATTTGATAGGGTACGCAACATGAGTTTTATAATTAACCCATTTAGATTTGGGGGTATAGCATACCCTTCTAGCCCTACAACCCTATCTTTTACCGGATCTAACCAAAATTACGTTGTCCCTGCGGGTGTAAATCGCCTCCGTGTGAAGGCTTGGGCGGCGGCATCGGGGTTCTATGGTGGCGTGGGGCATGGTGGTGGGTTTGCGACAGGAGAAATTGAGGTAACGGCAGGGGAAACCATCGTTGTGGTGGTTGGTGGAGGCGGTACAGTTGCCGGGACTCCATCACCGGCTACATACGGCGGTGGCGGTGCTGGCTCGACATCTAGCGGTGGCTCTGCTGGTAGTGGTAGGTCGGCTGTAATGCGGTCTGGTGCTGACCTAGTGACCGCTGGTGGCTCTGGCGGTGTGAACTCATCTGGTACTAAGAGCTCTGGCGCTGGTGGCGCATCTACAGGTCAAGCGGGTGACGCAGGTTCGTCAACAGGCGGCGGTGGCGGTACTCAAAGTGCGGGTGGTGCTGGTGGCGGGACAGCTACAGATGGTTCCGCACAAACTGGTGGTGCTGCTGGTGGTATCTATTCCGGTGGCGGTGGCGGTGGTTATTTTGGCGGCGGTGGTGGTGGTAACAACCGCGCTGGTGGTGGTGGTGGTAGTGGTTTTATAGGTGGTGCTATTTCTGACGGTACAGAAGACTTAACGGCGGCGCTGACTGCTGGCACCACGGGTGCTTCTGGGGGTACTTCTGGCGGTGCGGGTGACGCTGATTACACGGCGGGCATTGGACTATCCCCCGCGTCACTAGGCTCAGGTGCCAACGGTGAAGTTTTAATTTATTAAAGGGCAAGGTAAATGAGCGACGACGAGAGACGTAACAACGACATGCAGATTGGCAAGTTAATTGCCCAAAGGGAAAGCTCGTCGAACCAGATCAAGACCTTATTATGGATGTAATTGCATTCCTAGAGATGGCTTGGCCGATCGTTTTAGCAGTTGTTGGCTGTGTCGCCGCGTCTGTCAAAATACAGTCAAAAGTGAACTCATTATGCACCGTTCAGACTAGGCTGCAAAAGCACGCTTCTGACTTATTGACATGGATGAATAAATCCAGCGTGCTTGAGGATCGCACACACGAAACTTTAAACAGAATTGAATCTCAAATTTCTAGGCATATCGATAAATCAGAGAAAACGACCGAGCGGATTTGGGAGCAACTTGAAGCGATTGGCAATAGAGTAACGCATCTCGAAGCAAAAAAAGATGCCAGAGATTGAGATCCCGGCGTCTTGGATTACCTGGGCGGGATTCATTATTACAGTTCTGATCGGACTGGCGATCCGAGATTGGTCATCCGATTTAATCGCAGCGCTAAAGTGGAAGATGACGCCAGGTTTTGAGCCATCCGAAACGTGCATTCTCGACGGCGAAAAAGTAACTATCATCAGCATAAATCTGCGCGACACCATTTTTGAACGAACTGGAAAATTTGGCCGGACGTGGCAATACGTGCCTAGTTGCCGAATAAAAAATCACGAACTTCGGCGCGTTGTCGGCGATGACCGACATCTCGATCACGCGATTAATGGGCAAGTAAAAAAGGATCAAAGCTAATGTTTACAATTTTAGGCTCGTTGCTCGGTTTTGTTACATCTACTGGGCCAGGTATCTTTGCAAAAATTATGGACGCACGGCAGGACACAAAAGATAAAGAGCACGAGCTTAATATGATATCCCAGGCGTCGAGTGACCGCAGAGAAGAGGCAATTATTACCTCGATCGGAGATGCCAACGTGGAGATTCAAAAGACGGTTCAAACAATTTCAAACAATTCCAGCCAGTGGGTGAACAATATTTGCGCTTTAATCCGGCCAGTGATGTGTATTTTTTTTGTGGTTGAGTTCTTTCTTTTAACAATCCTTTTAGCTTTCCAGCAAATCAATGTTGAAATGTACCGAGCAATTTGGTCGCCCGAAACCAGTGGTATTTTTGCATCAATTGTTGCGTTTTATTTTGGTAACCGCTTAGTCCAAAAATGGAAATAGAAACCAACGCCGCTGGCATCGATTTAATTAAAACCTTTGAGTCATTCTCTGCCGATGTTTATCTCTGCCCTGCGAACGTTAAAACAATTGGATATGGCAGCACCCGATTTTTTGATAACCGCCTTTTGACAGGCGACGAAGGCAGTATCACCAAAGAAGAGGGCGGGCATCTACTTCGCCGCGATTTGCTGCACGCGGAAACTATGGTTGCTCGCCTAGTTGAAGTTCCAGTAACCGAGAATCAGTTCTCGGCCTTGGTTTCTGTTTGCCAAAATATTGGCTCGGGCAACTTTCAAAAAAGCACGTTTAGGATGAAGCTCAACAGAAAAGATTACGCCGGCTGCGCGAACAACCTTTGGCAATATCGACGGGCTAATGGCCGCATCTTGGCTGGTCTTGTACGGCGCCGCGAGAGCGAGAGAAAACTGTTTTTAACCCCCTGACCTTCAGGTTACTTTTTGAGTTAGCCACAGAATCGCCACAAATAGAATTTTACTAGAGCATTGAAATTTAAAGTAAGTCTTTCTTACATTAAATAAATAACCTTGTTTTCAGCGCTTGTCAGCGTTAAGCCTTTGATATGTTAAGTAAGTGTTTCTTACATAATCAGGCTCATAACCTGAAGGTCGTAGGTTCAAATCCTACCCCCGCAACCAAAGCTGGAAGCCAAAGATGGCCTTCCTGCCTTCGGCGAAAAACTCCTATCGCCACAAATCAGCCACAAATAGAAATCAGTTTTTGCCACACCAGAACCTGAAGGTCATCTTTTTGCTTGCGTTTGATGTAAGAAAAACTTACGTTTGTTGCATACACCACACAAACGGGAGAGAAAACATGACACACATTATACCAAAAAAGGGCGTTGGAGCCTGCTACATTTTAGATGCGCGTGACATCGGCGGCGGTCAGAAAAAGTTTAAGACATTGGCTGCGGCCAAAGAGGCGCTGAAGCGCGCTACCCACGACGAGGTCGACGGCAAGTTTGTTAATGCGACGAACTCGATTACCTTCGACCAGGTTGTTAGCCAGTGGCTCGATCACAACGAAGATAGAGTTGCGTTAAAAGACATTGGGCTAGGCGAGTTTACCAACCAACGTTGCAACGCGCGGCATATATTAGCCACTGAACTTGCCGGCAAATCAATTGGCGATCACAAAATCGCTGACCTTAAATCAAATGTTCTAGAACTAACTGTTTTAAAACAGATCCGATTTAACGCGGACGGCGAGTTGAGAGCACCGGCAACCGCTAGGAAAATACTCTTACATTTAAAAAGTATTTTTAAGTTTGCGGTAACAGCCGGTCACATAGGTTATGACCCTGCAAAGGAACTAGCTTTACCGCGAAAGGTTGGTCAGTTTGACGTCGAGCAAATTGGTGCGGCCCTAAATGGAGAGACTAAACTTAGCGAGCGTATCACGCGTGAAAATATTGATAAGATTATTGCGGCAGCCGCGCCAGGGTATCGCGAGATAATAGAGACAATCGCGTTCACAGGTGTTCGCGTGGCCGAGCTGCGCGCAGCTACTTGGGATCAAATTGATTTTGGCAATGAGAATGAATGCAGCACACTTACTATTAATCGCAGTGTAAAGAAGTGCGGTGAAATTGGGTTGCCAAAAACAGCGGCTGGCTCGCGGGTCATTCCGCTCGACGATGATCTTGTACACAGTCTCAGGCAGTGGAAGGTTGCACAAGCCGCGTCGCCGAAAAACTTGATATTTCCAAATGCCGAAGGCAATGTTGCCGATGGTGACAATTGGAGAAACAGAGGCATAACAAATGCGTGTAAAAAAGCAGGCGTTGAGCTCGTGACTTTGAGAGATCTTCGCCACTTTTTTGCGAGCATTTTGATTTTCTCGAACAGCTTTTCCGAGGCA
>TARA_R110000787_G_scaffold69584_7_pt1 | contig 10805 bp, 12 predicted proteins | sample TARA_R110000787 | Tara Oceans TARA_R110000787 (sample SAMEA4397920) | marine metagenome | biome: Polar Biome; feature: [DCM] deep chlorophyll maximum layer (ENVO:01000326); material: water (ENVO:00002006), including particulate matter (ENVO:01000060) such as... | depth 35 m
AATCCACCAGTACTGTGGGTTGGCCAGGCTTGTGTTAGTAGTTGTCCATTTCTTTGTAAAAACGCAACTGCGAATTGTGGGGGGAATAATGCGGATGGATCTATACAGTGGGTAGTAGATGAAGTTGTAGCTGTTGGGGGCTCAGGACCTAATGTTTATTATGAGTGGAGTGTAACAGACGGAAGTGCAGTTGTAGTAAATGCGGGAATATATGATGGAGCGGCTGGAACAATAACCGTAACTGTAGGACAAAGTTTACACACTGTTCCTCCTTTTGTTTTAAATGCATTTACTCAAACTTGTTTTTCATCCGAAGGTTTACTTCCAGGAGGCTATACGTGCGCAATACTAAATTTTTCAGATGACTTTAATACTTACCCTGATATGAATTTAAATGGGATAGTTCAAGGAGATACTCCACTTAATTGTATTTCAGGAGATTTAAACTATGATGTAACATGTTGTTCAAGTGTTCCGCCATCAACGCCTGATCCAACTCCAGATGCGGACTGTCCTTGCGAAGGTGCCCAAAATTGTGAAGAGTGTGGAGGAAATAATTTAATATAGAAAATATGTCATTATTTGATTTAAAAAATGGAAATATAATACTTAACCCAGACTCAATAGCAATACCATGTTTCCATGCTATATGGAAGGGGGATAAGACAAAGGGAAAAGAAAAGGCTACAAAACATATATCTTATGTATATTTTATGTGCGATTACCATAGTCCATATGCAGTATACCCAGCACAGAAAAAGAGAGATGTTGTAGTAAGAGATTTTATAGCGGATGAGGACTGGAAAGAAACTCCAGAAATTTTAGTAGCTATGAAAGCATATAGGGATCTTCAAGAGACTCATACAATGAGACTCATGAGAGCAGCTAAAGGAGCATCAGATAAATTAGCTGGATACTTTGAGACTATAGATTTTCTTAAAGTGGATGATAATGGTAAACCAATACATACCGCTAAAGATGTAGCATATAATCTTGAGAAGGTAGGTAATATTGTAGATAGTTTAGATAAGTTAGAAACTAGAATTAAAAAAGAAGTTAAATCAGATGCTCGTGTCCGCGGGGGAGGCGAGATTGGAATGTTTGAACGATAAAAAATATATAATTATGGGATGTGGATGTAATAGTAATAATAATAATGCTCCTAAAAAGGATCAGTCTTATACAAAGAAGGTGGTAGAGAAACTTTCTCCTCCTAGAGTGCATAGTCAAAAAGGATTTGTAACTCCTCCTGTTCCGGCAGAGTCTAAGTCTCCTTCATTACTAAGAAAGGCTTTAAACTTAGGGGAAGCTGTAGCAAATCATGTTGCAGACGGAATGAGTAAAGTATCTAAGGAAGATATAGGAAAGAGACTAGGAGTGTGTCAGCGATGTCCTTTTAGGTCTAATGGGGAATGTACTAAATGTGGTTGTGTATTATCAGTAAAAGCAGCATGGAAAACTTCTGAATGCCCTGATAATAGATGGCCCCAATTAACAGAACAGAAATAACTATGGCAATTACAAGAAAACAACTGGTAGAGCATTATGGGTTTAGGCCCGCTAAAGATAACAAGAGATTATTAACCCGAAAGCTAGGAGGAGAGGATACTATAGATGTGTATGGAAATGTATTATTTTATCACGGAAAATCTATATTGACTCTAGAATGGATGCCTATAGAGATATTCTCTAGGTATTTAGAAAAAATGATAAATAGTATTAAAAAGAAAACAGAATATGCCAAACGAGAGATATGATCAAGACATATTAGACGAAGCGATGAGGAATGCTTTTGCAATCCTAACTGGTAAGTTTACATTTGAGGGGTTAATGGATATAAGGGATGAATTACCTTTACCTTTTAATATTGAGGACGAAGATCCTGATTATGATGTTTTAATTGAGTATTTTATCGAGACAGAAGAATATGAGAAATGCGCAGAACTTGTAAAATTGAAGAATGAATCAGTATAATAAAAAGCAAGAGGATGCAGCATGGAAAATATTTGCTATATATATGATGGTAATAATAATAGTATATTGGCTAGGACAATAAAATATAAAATAATGGGAGACTTTAAAAATATATTTAAAGAAAGTAATGAGTATAACGAAAAAACTATAATAGGTTTTATTGCGTTTATTATTATGATCTTAATAATGTTGGCAGATCTTATCACCGGGTGGTGTGGAAAAGATTTAGTAATTAATGAATTTGTATATGACTCATTCTTATTCCTAGTATTAGGATGTTTTGGAATAGCAGGTCTAGAAAAATTCGCAAAAAAATAAAATATGGCATTAGATGCAAAAAAATACTTACACTCAGATGAAATGCACGAGGATGACTCAGTGTTTGATCCTGGAGGAAAACAAGAATATACTGAAGAACAGTTAATACGCTTCGCAGAAATGTGGGCAATAATCAAATTAAAAGAAAATTTAATGAAAAAATGTGAATGTGGAAAAACAAGTAATTTGGAAGGATTTTGTGATGGTACTCATACTAAAATTAAAAGCACTCTTACAAAAGTTAAGGAAGCAGTATGTAAAGGAGTCTGTAAAATTAGTGGAAACACAATCCGATTTGGATGGTGTGAAACTAAATGCTGTTAATATGCCGACACTGGAAGAATTAAAAGAGTGCAGAACTAGCTGGAAAGATTTTGGTATTGTTTCTATAAGCGATCATATTAGTTATAATGAGGCTATACATAGTGCTACGGCTTTGCGTATGGATATAAATAATGTACCAGGCCCAGAACAATTAAAATGTATGATGGATACAGCTGAACATTTATTTGAACCTTTACGAGAATGGGTAAAGGGACCTATAAAAGTAACTAGTATGTTTAGAGGAGAAGAATTAAATACAGCTGTTGGTGGAAGCGCTACATCTCAACATTGTAAAGGACAAGCTATAGATATAGATGATACTTTTGGACACAAAACAAATGCTGAAATGTATTATTGGATTAAAGATAATTTAATATTTGACCAAATGATATGGGAGTTTGGTGATGATTATAACCCTAATTGGTTACATGTTAGTTTTGTAACTCATAGGAAGAATAGGAAAAAGTTAACTGTTGCTTATAAAGATTCCAACGGTCAAACTAAGTATATGCATACAGAAAAACATGAAACAAGAACTGGAGGATTATCGCCTGACACAGGACCAAGATCATGAGATGGATAGGAGAACATATATGGGATTTAGTATCCAGGTTTAGGCAGAATGTTTATTTAGAAAGATTAGGACCTAGTAATTCTGAGTTTCCGCTTGTTTGGGATTTGAGTAATACTATAGGATCTGACGGTAAGGCTAATAAATATAAATTGGCATATAATCTAGAGCTACCTAACCTAAGAGGGAGCATGTTTACAATATCAGGAAATGAAGGTTCTTTTAACGAAAATAGATGGTTAATCCCAAGAAGATATAAAGATGGTGCTTATTTATCAGGAGCAAGTGAGGATTTTTCAGCAGCTGAGCTAGCAACAATATCATTTGATACTCATATGAGAATAGAATCATTTATAGGAGATGGTGTTAAAAACCCGCATAAAATTATATTATATACAGCGATGGATCAAACATCACTAGCTAATAACCTTGAATTTGGTCTTTTTATATCAACCCCCTCACCCAATGATCTAACTCTTACATATACATTTTATAAATTGTTTGATGTAAATATAGCTTCTGTTTCTACTGGTATAAGAAAAACAATTTGGAATGGCCCTACAGTGATTACCCCACTTAGTATTGAAGGTGTTATATATTCATACGGGTTTCATAATCCTGCGCATGCCACACCTATTAATCAGGATATAGATAATTTAAAATATTGGGCAACAATTTATTGCTAAACTAAAAATAAGATAATGAATCAAACTCCAACAAGAAGAGAAATACCAGGATATAAATCATTTAGGCTATTAAATACGGGGGTGCCGGCGCAACTCGAAATACCATTATATTCTAAAGTTATTAGGCATATGCGTATTACTAATATAACTTTAACTCCCCAGAAATTTAATCTATACATTTTAACAGGTGATGTTCCAACTGCAATTCCCCCTATAACTGGAGAAAAATTTTATATAAACTCAACCATGTTTGTGCCTAATGGAGTTAGTTTAGAGTATGATGCAGATGATATATACTTACTTCCTAACACAAGACTTATTATAGAAACTTTTCAAAATAATGCTTTTTCAATTATATATAGATTAGATTAATATGAATCATTTTCAGATAGTACCAAACTTTGTTAATACAAGAGAGTTTTCTTGTGAGGCAAAGAATTTTATTAAGAATGGATATTATACCAACTCTCCCGCAGGTACATACGCGTATAGAGAGTACTGGGAAGAGCAGACTAAAAGATGTATGGAAGGGTGGTCTGTTGGGGGAGTAAGAATTACAGGACCTCATTATTTCTATTTAAACTTCACACAGATTAAAGCTACTGTAAAACAAGGAAAATTAGAAAGGAAGATATTAACCTTTCCTAATTTTCTTGATATGGATTATTACTATTTCATGGAATGTGAATTAGCTAGAGAGAATGGACAGGGAGTAATAGTAGCTAAAGCCCGTCGAAAAGGATTCTCTTATAAAAATGGAGCATTATGTGTATACCAATATAATTTCTACAGAGATTCAACAAGTATTATTGGAGCCTATTTAAATGAATATTCTAATGCTACAATGAGTATGGCATTCGAAATGTTAAACTTTATAAATAAACATACAGCTTGGGCAAAACGTAGAAATCCAGATAGAAGAGATTTTGTAAAAGCTAGATTTAAAGAAGTACTAGATGGACAAGAGGTTTGGAATGGTTATAACAGTGAGATATTTACACTAACATTTAAGGATAATTTCTCCGCAGCTATTGGTAAAACAGCAGATCTAATGTTATTTGAGGAGGCTGGTAAATTCCCTAATCTTATAAATGCATATATGGTAACGGCGCCAGTATTTAGAGATGGTAATGTTATGATTGGGATGCCTTTAATATTTGGAACGGGAGGTGATATGGATGGAGGATCAAATGATTTTGCAGAGATGTTTTATAATCCAGAAAAGTATTGGTTAAGGCCCTATGAGAATATTTGGGATGAGGGTGGATTAGGAACTAATGCTGGATTCTTTATTGATGATATGTGGTATAAGCCTGGAAAGGTAACTATGCCAGATGGCGAAGTGGTAAAGATGGTTGATGAGAATGGTAATTCAGATAGAGAAGCCGCTGAAACATTCTTAGATCAAGAACGTGAAATTTTGAAAACTACAGATTCTAGATCTACCTGGGAAAAATATATTACACAATCTCCTAAAACACCAAGAGAAGCCTTCTTAAAAACAAGTGGTAATATCTTCCCAACTATTGAACTTAATTCGTGGTTAGCAGAAATAGAAGTAACAAAAAAAGCACAAGATCTGGCTATGATAGGAGAGTTATATTGGGAGAAAGATAAAGTAAAATGGATGCCTAATAATGATTTAAAACCTATTAATAAATTTCCATTAAAACCAACTGAAGATAAAACAGGATGTATTGTTATATGGGAACACCCATATCATGATCCATCTTCTGATGAGATTCCTTTTGGTTTATATATTGGTGGTACGGATCCTTATGATCAGGATAGTTCTACTACTAGTTCACTTGGTAGTACATTTATATATAAGACATTCCAAAAGTTTGATAAGACATATAATTTACCAGTAGCCGAATATACTGGCAGACCAGAAACCGCAAAAGAATATTATGAGAATATTAGAAAACTTCTTACATATTATAATGCGCAGACTTTATATGAAAACAATTTAAAAGGTTTAAAAATTTATTTTGAGCAGAAGAAATGTTTAAATCTATTAAAATCACAACCAAGTATATTGAAAGATATAGTAAATAGATCTACAGTATCCAGAGGGTATGGGGTACACATGAGTGAGCCTATCAAGATACAAGCTGAGATTTATTTAAGAGATTGGTTATTAGAAAAACGTGCGGATACAGATGAAGGAGACAAACTAAACCTACATTCTATTTTATCTATTCCGTTACTAAAAGAATTAATTTCCTACGACAAGCAGGGTAACTTTGATAGGGCTATAGCCTTTATGTTATGTATCCTGCATAGCCATGAAAACTATCACATAGACCTAGAAAGCCAATTTGATTATGGGCAATCTGATAAGTTTTGGCGTACAAATCACTTTAAAAAAAGAAAAGTGAGATAAGTTAGTGAATTATTGGAATAAATTATATATTTTTGTAGGTCGAAAAATGAAACTTAATAATGGGAGATAACAACGGAGCATATGTATTAGCAGATTTACCTAGGCAGAAACTGTCTCGTAGTGCTAAAGGGAAAAAGTGGGGACAAACTTGTATAGACGAATTAGAAAAAATTACTTATAGTGAGATGGAGTATAACGGAAGATCCTCTCGTTATAGAAAACAAGTTAATTATGATCTATACAACGGAAAGCTAGATCAGGGAGATTTTGATTATGTATTAAATCCTTTTGGTGTTAATGAAGCAGACTTTCCAGCTAAGATGCAACACTATGATATTATATCCCCAAAGTTACAGTTACTTATGGGAGAAGAAATAAAGAGACCTTTTAATTTTAAAGTAGTCTCACATGATCCAGATGCTATATCTAAACTTGAAGTTATGAAGAAAGATATGCTTATGGAATTTTTATACTCTGTAGTTGTACCCCCTGCAGAGCAACAAGCGCAAGAGGCACAACAACAACAGTTGATGGAAACTGATCCAGAAAAAGCTGCCTTATCTAAACCTAAGACCCCTGCTGAAATTGAAAAGTATATTAATTATGATTATCAAGATATACGAGAAACAATAGCACAACGTATTTTAGAATTCCTTGTAAGGGAAGATAACTTAGAACTTAAGTTTAATCAGGGCTTTAAAGATGCACTTATAGCGGGAGAAGAAATTTATTGGGTTGGAGATATTTCTGGTAATCCTACAGTAAGAGTATGTAACCCATTAGATATTCGAGTTATACTAGATCCTGACTCTCCATATATTGAAGAATCTCAGGCTGTCATTGAGGAAAGATGGTTAACTATGTCTACGGTAATGGATGAATATTATCAGTACTTAACACCAAAAGATCTTGATAGATTAGAAAGTGGTACAAACAGAGGTACAGACCAAGGAGGAGTTAACTATCCATTTAGTGAATTTAATATTGTAAATTATGATAGAGTATTAGATACAGTAGGTAATGGGACATTTGACCCGCAAGCTATTAGATCTTATAGAAGAGATGGTATGATTAGAGTAATCCAGGTGGAATGGAAATCTATGAGAAAAATTGGAATGGTTACTTATACAGATGAAGCAGGTACAGAGCAAGAAGATATAGTAGATGAGATATTCGAAGTACCTGAGTATGCAGAAAAGAAAGGAGATGTTTGGAGTTTTGATGGTGTAGAATTAAAATGGTATTGGGTAAATGAATATTGGGAAGGTACTAAAATTGCAGAAGATATTTATTGTAATATACAACCTAAGAAAAACCAACGTAGGGATATGAGTAATCCAAGTGATGTAAAATCAGGTTATGTTGGATATATATATAATGAAAGAAATTCAGAATCAATATCATTGATAGATCGTATGAAGCCTTTCCAGTATCTTTATAATATTATTTACTATAGAACAGAATTAGCTATAGCTAAATCTAAAGGTAAAGTAGCACTGATGGATATATCTCAAATACCTTCTTCTGAAGGGTGGGATGTTTCTAAATGGATGTACTATCTAGAATCTATGGGAGTAATGTTTATTAATTCTAGGGAAGAAGGAAATAGATCTAGAGATGCTGCACCATTTAATCAATTCCAAAGTGTAGATCTTTCTATGGGTAATTATATAAATACTCATGTACAATTATTAGAGCAAATTAAAACAGAACTTGGAGAACTATCAGGCGTGAGTAGACAAAGACAAGGGCAAGTGACTTCATCTGAGTTAGTAGGTAATACCGAAAGAGCAGTTACACAATCTTCTCATATTACAGAATATTGGTTTTATAATCACAATGAATGTAAAAAGAGAGTATTAAGTGCATTAGTAGATGTTGCTAAGATGAGTTATAGGAAAGGGAAAAAGATTCAGTATATTGGAGATGATATGCAAAGAACATTTTTAAATATTGAAGCAAATGATTTTACTAATTCCAGTTATGGAGTATTTGTTTCAAATTCAGCTAAGGATGATAAAGCTTTAGAAACATTAAAGTCGCTAGCACAATCTGCACTACAGGCAGGAGTTGTATCTTTTTCTGATGTAGCTAAGATTCTAAATTCAGATTCAATAGTAAAAGTTAAAAAAGAATTAGAAAGATCTCAATCAGATGCAGAGAAGAAAAATCAGGAAGCTCAACAAGCGCAACAACAAGGAGAGCAACAAGCAGCTCAAGCTTTACAACAGTTTGAGATGATGAAAGAAGATAGAGAAGATAATCGTACTAAGATGGATAATGATGCTAGGATAGAAGTAGCTACTATAAACGCAGAAGCTCGTATGATTGATGCTGATGATAATAATGATGGATATGTTGATAGAAAAGAAGCGGAAAGTGGAGTACAAGAAGCTACAGATAATGCTAGATCTCAGATGGAAAGAGAAAAGATGCAGGGAGAATTAGGGCTAAAGAAAGAAGAGCTAAACGAAAAGGTAAGAACAAACAAAGCTAACGAATCAATAAAGCGTACGGCTTCAAAAAACAAACCATCTAATGGCTAAATTCTATGACGAATATTTAAGAGATATGTCTTACAAGGAGGCTTCCCGAACTGTTGAAAAAAGGTTTGAGCTGGGAGGGCAATGGACAGGCGGTAGAGAATCAATTTCTGGTATGCCCATGCAGCACGAGTTAAATGGATCTGGGATAAGCCCAATGAATCCTCAATATATCCCAGGAATGCAAATTTCAAGTGGGGGTATTGCTCCATACAGCGGTGACTATGTTTACAACCAACCATCTAAACCTATACAGTACCATGAATATGGAGGAAACATAAATCCTTTAGATGAAGATGGAAATGAAAGACAAATGCCTAAGATTGATACAGCTAATTCTATAATCACAAATAATGGTAATGGAGGAGACATAAATCCTTTAGATCAAGATAAAGAGCAGCAAGAGGCTTTAGATAGAGGAATGACACTTGTGTCTAGTAAAAGAGGTTATGATGATACGAATGGCGACTACACCTATTATACGTATGAGAATGCTGGCGGAGGAGAGTCATCTAACTTTAGGGTATACGACAAGAAAAGAAAAAAAGAAAAAAGTATAAAACTCCCATCAAGATCAATAGAGCAACTCTCAACCTCTGACTTAGAAATGGAATTACAAAAAGCAGCACCTTTTGAATTGAGAGGAAATTCTGATTATTATACAAAAGAGATGAGAGGTAAACGTGGAGGACAGTATATAAAAGGAGAAATAAATCTAAGAGATGAAGCGGGCAGACTAGTTTGGTCAGGAACTCAAACAGACTATAAAGAAAAGTATGGAGACTTTCTTGAACAAGGAACAACTCAATCTGGTGAACGGAGAAAAGATAGATTATATCTAAAAGAATATGGAGGAGAGCCCCAGGATACAATACCTCCTGCAGGACAAGAACTTATTATAGAAGGTAACAACCCAGAAGAAAATGATAATATGCCAGCATGGAAACCTATAGATCCGAATTCAGGGACTGTAACAGTAAGACCTACAAAAAAAGAACCTATTAAATTATTACTTAATAAAAATGGATGGGCAGATGTAGATAGATATAGAGAGAAAAAAGATAATACATCTTTTATTAAGGGTACTCAAAACTTATTAAATAGTGATGGTTTTGATGTTGAGGTTGATGGTCTATGGGGAAACCAGACTTATAATACAATAAATGAAGATTTAGTAAATCAACAATTAAATAATTATACTAATCCTTATTTTACAGATGAACAATTTACAGCTCAAGTATATAAAGAATCCCATGGAGATAATACTGTTGTTTCACCTAAAGGTGCTATGGGTGTTGCCCAATTTATGCCTGCTACATTTAAGTGGGCAAAAGAAAAAGGCTGGATTCCTGAGACGGCTAAAATTACAGATGTAGCTGCACAATCATTAGCACAAAGAAAGTATATGGATTATCTTTATGAAGATAGGGCTAATATAAAATCTGCCAAAACCCCAGAAGAAAGACAAGCTAGAACATTTGCTGCATATAATATGGGCCCATCTAATTTTGATAATCTTTGGGGTAGGTTAACAGATAAAGAGAAAAAAGAAGGATGGAAAACCTGGTATAAAAAAGCAAACAACGAAAGTAAGATGTATGTATTATGGAATATGGATAGGGCTACGTATAAAAAAGATTACTCTACTCCGTATACAAATAAAAAAGGACGGGTTACATCTAAATGGAATGATGTTAATTTTGGTTTTCAGACCCATATAGGTAGGAACTTAAAGTATAGATATTAATAAACCGCTATAATAAACAATAAAAACATTATTTTTTTCCTCCCAAAAGGTTTTTTTATATAATAAATTAAATATATTTTTGTAAATTCTTAAAAAAATAAACTATGTCAACAGAAACAAATGAAAATTCACTAGAAGGATTTAAAAATTTAGCTGCAGATATTATACCAGCTGAAAATCTAGAAATAAAAGAAGTAGCTGATGTACCTGGTGATCCCGAAGGATTAGGTGCTGATACAGGTATTATAGATATGAC
>TARA_R110000787_G_scaffold86057_2_pt1 | contig 10798 bp, 9 predicted proteins | sample TARA_R110000787 | Tara Oceans TARA_R110000787 (sample SAMEA4397920) | marine metagenome | biome: Polar Biome; feature: [DCM] deep chlorophyll maximum layer (ENVO:01000326); material: water (ENVO:00002006), including particulate matter (ENVO:01000060) such as... | depth 35 m
CGCCAACTGCACCGGCACCTTCAGCGACAATCTTTTCCTGTTCCGCCAGGCGCTGGATCGCCCGTTCAATCTGCATTTCGCTGACCAGCATGATATCGGACACAAGATCACGCACGATCTCACGGGTCAGCGCCCCCGGACGTTTAACCGCAATTCCTTCCGCCACGCCGACCTCGGTCGGCACGGCCAGACTGACCTTGTTGCCCATTGCCTGCTGCATGAAGGGGAAGGCTTCTGACTGTACACCGATGATTTCGATATCCGGTCGCAGCGCCTTCGCCGCAATCGCCACACCCGAAATCAGGCCACCGCCACCAATCGGCACGATAATGGCGTCCAGTGCCGGATCATCCCTCAACATTTCAAGCCCGACACAGCCTTGTCCTGCAATCACCGCCGGATCATCAAACGGATGAATGAAGGTCGCTCCGGTCTGTTGCGCGATACTGGCCGCAGCGTCCGCAGCCTCGGCAACATCTGCACCGATCAGTTCCACCGTGGCACCGTGGGATTCTGTCCGGGCAACCTTCGAGAAGGGGGTGTTCTTCGGCATGACGATGGTTGCGGGAATACCCAGTCTTCCTGCGTGATAGGCCACACCTTGAGCATGGTTTCCGGCAGACATGGCAATCACACCGGCTGAACGCTCGGCCTCGGTCAGGGAGGCAATCTTGATCATCGCACCCCGGGCCTTGAAAGACCCCGTGACCTGAAGGTTTTCAAGTTTCAGAAAAACCTCAGCTCCGGTCTCATCGCTCATAACTGCGGTTCGTACCATTGGTGTATGGACCAGATGGTTCTGCATTATGGCTGCAGCAGATTCGATATCTTCCAGTGTCGGACGCTTGTCAGTCATCAGTGCCAATCAATTCCAGTTGCTGGTGTGGTGAGCCGGGAAACCGGCCCGGCAGGGTCGAATAGGTGAGCCTGTCATCGGACAGCCAGCGTCCCATCAGGTCACGATAGTGGAGCGATAACGGATTCCCGGACTGACCGCCCGCAATAATTATCGACGCCGTTTCATCCGGTGACAATTCATAGACAGCCCGGTAACCGGCACCATGGACATGGGGAAAGGATGTTCCGCTGTGGTCCCGCGCATAAGTTCCCCGGTTCAGTGTCGCAAACCCGCCAGATGTTGGTGCCGATAATGTCGCAAAACCGGAAATGACCGGTACATATTGCAGGACCGGGTGAGAGAAGACCGCATGATGCCTGTCACCCCAGGTCACCCCTTTCAGATCGTCAGCAAAATGGTCCGCAGTTTCGCTCAGACTCTTTGTGAGAATATCTCCGCATGTCTCTGTTTTATCATCTGTTGCAACATCATCACACCATTCCCCGGACGGGCCGGCGAGCACCTGTCGCAGAAAATCCGGGCGAGGGTCGGCAAGCCGGGAATAGAAATCACCTGTCTCATCCGCATAGAGCTGGCGGGAGAAGATACGCACCCACAATGCAAACATCAGCGGCTCCGCCTTATCCGCATCCATCACGTAATCCCAGGCTGCCAGTGATTTCAGAAACGCCTTCTGGTCTGCCGTGGTTGCCACAGCATCCCGTATCATTGACGGCAGAACCGATGCGGCGAAGGCAGAGTAGGAATCCATCTGCAACGCCCGGTTTGCGTCGACCGTTCGTGGCGGCTCTGCATCCAGCCGGTCGGCCAGTCGTTTCATGCGATCAGAAGACGGCCAGTCAGCTGTCAGAAGGTGAGGGTAGCTGTCATCGACCAGCCGGTTATTCGCATTCCCGATCCAGCCGTCATCGCGCCCGCGGCGAAGAGGTAATTCCGCGAACGGTACAAACCCGGACCAGTTATCTGCACTTTCGGCCCCGTTTTGCGGCAAGCGGCCGTCCCCTGTCCGGCGCATAGGAACACGACCCGGCGAAATCATGGCCGTTGCACCGGACCGGTCTGCCAGAAACACATTCTGCTGCGGGGCGCCAATGGCCTGCATTTCTTCCAGGGCCTCATCAACACTTACCGCACTGCCAAGACGCATCACTGCCGAAGCAATGCCGTCCAGCGGTTCCAGAGAGGTTGCACGCAGGCTGAGCACCGAACCGCCCGCCGGGACAGAACCCACATCCGAGATTACCGGGCCCCGTTCTGTTGTCCGAACCCTGTGCCGCACCGTATCGCCCTTATGAACGACGATTTCCTCCCACCGTTCACCGAAGCTCTTCCAGCCCTCACCAGATCTGTAACGGTCCGGGTTATCCGGGTCGATCTGCTCGATAAACAGGTCCTGTGTATCACTGTGGGTTGTCGTCATTCCCCAGGCGAGATTGCGGTTGCGTCCCAGCAGAAAAGCCGGAACGCCGGGCACGGTTGCCCCGACCATCACCTGATCCGGCAGTTCCATGCGCGCCAGATACCAGAGAACGGGGGCACTGAAGCCGAGATGTGGATCATTCGCCAGTATCGGCGCGGCCGATGCCGTCATTCCGCCACCCAGAACCCAGGCATTGGATGCTGTAGTTGGCGGGATGGAGTGATCAATGGCATCAATCAGGGGCAGCATCATCTCCGTCAACTGTCGCTCAGCCGGCAGGCTGACAGGCGCCGTAAGTGAATCGGTTGGCCAGAGTTCGGATATCTGCTCTGCCGACAATTTGTCCGAAAGGCCGAGACGCAACAGTTCCGTTCGCCAGTTACCACTAAGCCGCATCGCCATGATCCGGCCCCAGACAACAGAATCCGCAGGCTGCCAGCGCTCCGGCTTAAATCCGAGCAGGGAAAACTCAACCGGCAGGATAGTCCGGGCATCACCAACCCAGGCATTCACGCCTGCGGCATAAGCCTCCAGTTGCGCCTGAGACTCATCCGGCATGGCCGCGACATCTCCTTCTGCCAGTTGATACAGGCCCAGCGTGCGCATCATGATATCGATATCAACGGCACCCTGACCGACAATCTCCGACAGCCGGCCCGCACCAAGCCGTCGCATACCCTCCATCTGCCAGAGACGATCCTGGGCATGCAGATATCCCAGAGCAAAAAAACCATCCGCAGAGGAACTGGCAGAAATCGACGGCACACCATGAGAATCGCGGCTGATTTTGACCGGCTGCTGCAGCCCCCTGATTTCCATTAAGCCATGCACAGGAGGCAGTGACAGAAAAGCCATGACAACCCCACCCATCGCCAGCAGCAGAACCAGTGCTGTCAATGACCGGATGAAGGAATGTTTTCGTCGTTCTGTCATCACTTATGCCTGTATCCATCTTGTCGTTTGCAGCCGGAGGCTTACTTTCAGCAGCAGGAAAGCATGCTCCCCGGATGAAGGAAACAGAGTATCCATGGAACCCAGACTTCACTATTGCTACGGCATCGGTCCCGGCGGTTTTCACCGTCAGGCATATCAGGACTGGCAGGGACCAGACCGCCATCCGCTCACGGTCTGCGTTCATGGCCTGACGCGCAACAGCCGGGATTTCGACTGTCTGGCATCAGAACTCAGCAAACAGCGTCATGTGGTCTGCCCGGATATTGTTGGACGAGGGGAGAGTGACTGGATGCGCCTGTCATCGACCTATTCCTATCCGAATTACGTGTCCGATATGGCGATGCTGATCAATCGGCTGGGCGTTGACGAAGTTGACTGGGTCGGCACCTCCATGGGTGGACTGATTGGCATGATGATGGCTGCATCAAACCGGTCGCCGGTCCGTCGTCTTGTGCTGAACGATGTCGGGCCAATGATCCCGAAGCAGGTGCTGTCGAGAATTCTTGATTATCTGGGCCAGGAGTTCGAGTTCACCTCACTAGACCATATCGAGGCCCATCTTCGTCTTGTCCATGCCCCTTTCGGGCAACTGACCGACCAGCAATGGCGACAGATGGCCGAACACAGCGCCCGGCAGGATGATGATGGCAACTGGCGACTGCATTACGATCCCGCTATTGCCGAGCCTTTGCTGGCAGCCCCCTTGCAGGACGTTGACCTGTGGGCCGTATGGGACCAGATCAAATGTCCGGTTCTGGTTATTCGCGGTGGAGACTCCGATCTTCTTTTGCCGGAAACCGCCGAAGAAATGACCCGGCGCGGGCCGAAGGCTGACCTGATAACCATTGCCGATGTCGGACATGCGCCGGCCCTGATGGATACAGAACAGATCAACCTTATTCGCGACTGGCTGGATGACTAATCTGCAAACTCCTGCTTTTCGTCAGCGCGTACCCTGGATTGGCGGACATCTGCAGACCATCCGCAATGCACTGGCGCGGCGGATTACCGGTGTCCCGGCAGTTACAGGCAAACGCCTGTGGATACCTGCCACAGATGGCAGCGGCGATTTGCTGGCGATCAGTTACACGGCACCGGTGATTGTTGCAGAGACACCAAAGCCGCTCATTCTGCTGCTGCATGGCCTGACAGGCTGCGAAGACAGCATGAACCAGCGGGCAAGTGCTGCCTGCTTCCATCGGCTTGGGCACCCTGTCGTCCGACTCAATCTGCGGGGAGCAGGGCCCGGTGAGGTACGCGCCTCTCGTCGCTATCACTCCGGGCTTACCGGGGATATCGCCGACACAATACAGTTCCTCTCCGGTGATCCCCGTATCAGAACTGAACCCGGAATAGTGGCGATGGGCGTGTCGCTCGGCGGAACCATTCTGTTGAACCACCTGATTGCCGCCGGTCCGGATAGTGGTCTGAAGGCCGCAATCACCGTCTCGACCCCACTAGACCTTGCCGAATCATCACGGAATTTCCTGCGCCCCGGCAATGCCGTATATCATCGATACCTGCTGCAGCGGATGAAAGCCTTCACCCTTACAGCGGCTGAAACAGCGGAGATGAAACACCGTATCTCAGCCAGCAAATCCGTATGGGAATTTGATGATCAGGTCATTGCACCCTGGAACGGATATACAGATGCCGGTGATTATTACAGCCAGTGTTCGCCGGAGGCTGGTCTGGATGCGATTGTCACGCCAACGCTGCTGATCCATGCAAATGACGATCCCTGGGTTCCCTCACGCGCCTATCGAAAACTGGGGCAGGGGACCGGGGTTGTTCGCTGTCTGTTATCCCCCCGGGGCGGCCATGTGGGCTTTCACGGGCAAAACCAGCCTGAAAGCTGGCACAATCACGTCGCCGCGCAGTTTATCAACGGACTGAACTGACCCCGTCGGCGACCATTTTTTCGGCCAGGTCGATCGCGGCATAGGTCAGGATACCATCTGCACCGGCGCGTTTCAGGGCAATCAGGGCTTCATACATGGCACGATCCCCGTCGATCCAGCCATTCGCATCGGCTGCCTTGATCATCGCATACTCACCACTGACGTGATAGGCGAAGGTCGGTGCCGCAAACCGCTCTTTCACACGGCGGATGATGTCCAGATAAGGCAGGCCCGGCTTGATCATCACCATGTCCGCGCCTTCCGCCAGATCCAGTGCAACCTCGCGCAGTGCCTCATCTGTATTGGCCGGGTCCATCTGATAGGTTTTCTTGTCACCTTTCAGGGCACCGGATGAGCCAACGGCATCCCGGAACGGACCATAGAAGGCGGACGCATATTTCGCGGCATAAGACATGATCGCCACATCCTGATATCCCCCCGCATCCAGCGCCTGCCGAATGGCGGCAACACGACCATCCATCATATCGGACGGACCAATGATATCGCAGCCCGCGGCAGCCTGAACCATCGCCTGACGACACAGGATATCGACCGTTTCATCATTGACGATGACACCATCGCGGACAATGCCGTCATGACCGTCACTGTTGAACGGGTCCAGCGCCACATCACAGAGAATACCCAGATCAGGCACCGCATCCTTCACGGCGGAGACGGCACGGCAAACCAGGTTATCCGGATTTGTCGCTTCCGCCCCGTCCGGGGTTTTCAGATGATCCGGGGTGACCGGAAAAATCGCGATGCAGGGAATACCCAGATCCCGGGCATGCCGGGCCGATTTGATCAGAAGGTCAATCGACAGACGCTCGACGCCGGGCATCGATACGACGGGTTCACGTACATTCGTGCCTTCAATGGCAAAGCACGGCCAGATGAAATCCGATGGCGTGAGAACATTTTCCGCAACCATCCTGCGCAACCAGCCGGTACGGCGGTTTCTGCGCATGCGCACGGCCGGGAAACCACCGGCTGGAAATCCATCTCTCTCGCTCACGCTCTGCGCTCCTTCACCGCAATAACCTTACAACAAACCGGGGCACACTAAGTCGCCACAGACCGGGCGACAAGCAGGGCGGCACCGGGCAGCACGGATTGACCCCCGGCAGACAGCCGCGCATAGTCCCTGATCTGGTGACATAAGCGGGTTTCTCAGCCGATGAACTTCGACCTTACCCCTGATCAGCAGGCATTCCAGGATGCCGCACGCGATTTCGCAACGGGCGAAATGGCACCACATGCTGCGGAGTGGGATGAAAAGTCGATTTTCCCTGAGGACGTATTACGTGCCGCTGCCGCGCTTGGCTTCGCCGGCATCTATGTCCGGGAAGATGTTTGCGGATCGGACCTCGGTCGTCTTGACGCCGCGATCATTTTCGAGGAACTGGCTGCAGCCTGCCCGTCAACAGCCGCCTATATCTCTATTCATAACATGGCGGCATGGATGATCGACCGCTTCGGGACTGCAGATCAGCGCCGTAAATTCCTGCCCCCGCTTTGCAGCATGGCGCATTTTGCCAGCTATTGCCTGACCGAACCGGATGCAGGGTCTGATGCTGCCGCGCTGAAAACACGCGCCGTCCGGGATGGTGATCATTACGTACTGAATGGGTCCAAAGCGTTCATTTCCGGCGGCGGACGCTCCGATATTTATGTCTGCATGGTCCGGACCGGCGGCGATGGCGCGGACGGCATATCAACACTGATCATTGAGAACGGAACACCGGGCCTCAGTTTTGGCGCGCAGGAGAAAAAAATGGGATGGCACAGCCAGCCTACTTCTGCCGTCATCTTTGAAAATTGTCGTGTCCCCGTTGCCAACCGGCTGGGCGAAGAGGGCGACGGCTTCCGGATCGCCATGAAGGGACTGGATGGCGGACGGCTGAACATCGGCGCCTGCTCCATAGGCGGTGCCCGGACGGCATTCGCCGCGGCACTGGCCCATGTCCGGGAACGCAAACAGTTCGGCAAACCGCTGGCAGCCTTTCAGGCGCTGCAGTTCAGACTGGCTGACATGACGGCAGAAATAGAATCCGCACGGCTTCTGCTGCATCGTGCAGCAACCCTGCTGGACGCCGGATCACCGGAAGCAACCGCCCAGTGCGCCCTTGCGAAAAGGGTCGCAACGGATGCCGGCTTTTCGGTAACAAACGAAGCTTTGCAGCTTCATGGCGGATATGGCTATCTGCGGGATTATCCGATCGAACGCATTCTTCGGGATCTCCGGGTTCACCAGATTCTCGAAGGCACCAACGAAATCATGCGCGTCATTGTGGCGCGACATTTACTGAAAGACTGATTTTCTAAATGACTGACCAGCCGGAAATCCTGTTCTCCCGAAACGGCGCAATCGCCATTGTCACCCTGAACCGCCCGAAGGCACTGAATTCACTGACCTATGACATGGTGACGCAGCTTGGCGCGCATCTTGACGCCTGGCGCGATGATGATGATGTCGCTGCCGTCGTCATCGAAGGGGCCGGAGAGAAGGCCTTCTGTGCCGGTGGTGACATCCGGTCACTTTACGATGCCCGCCAGGCCGGAGACCGGGAGTTTCTCGCAACATTCTATCGCGATGAATATGTCGTCAACCATGCCATCAATACCTATCCGAAGCCCTATATCGCCCTGATCGATGGCTATGTTATGGGCGGTGGCGCAGGGGTATCGGTACATGGCTCTCACCGGGTCGCGACCGAACGCACGCGCTTTGCCATGCCGGAAGTCGGCATTGGCCTGTTTCCGGATGTTGGCGGCTCATGGTTCCTGTCCCGTTGTCCGGGAGAGATTGGCACCTATCTCGGGATGACCGGAGCCATCATCAACGCTGCGGATTGTCTTTATGCCGGGATCGCCACTCACCATACGGCATCCGCTTCGCTTGAAGATGTGAAGGCTGCGCTGGCCGGGGCAACATGGCCCGGCGGCCCGGCCAACCACGACCTCGCCACGGAAATTCTGAATGCCCATACCACAGACGCAGATATGACAGGCAGTGTGGTTGCACCGGAACGCAACAGCATTGATGCCTGTTTTGCAGGTGATTCCGTCGAGTATATCATTGATGCACTCACCGCGCAGGACGATGACTGGGCGTCTGCAACAGTTGATCAGATGATTTCCAAATCACCGACCAGCCTGAAAGTTGCCCTCCGGGAAATCCGGTGCGGTAAAACCCTGGACCTCGTCGGTTGCATGGTCATGGAATACCGCCTGTCACAGAGTTTCATGCGTGGCAGAGACTTCTGGGAAGGCGTTCGGGCCGTCATCGTCGATAAGGACAAATCACCGAAATGGAAGCCCGCACATCTGTCGGATGTCGATGATGACGAAGTCACCAACTATTTCGAATCACTGGGCGACAAGGATCTGGTTCTGTAAGCGGGGCCAGACAGAACAACCTGCATCAGGGAAGGGGGAGGACTGACTATGGCAACTGTAGCATTCATCGGGGTTGGTAACATGGGCGGACCAATGTCCGCCAATCTGGTCAAAGCGGGCCATACAGTCATGGCCTTCGATCTCAGTAACGACAACCTGAGTGCAGCGACAAAAGCCGGCTGTATCGCAACAGCCTCGATTGCCGAGGCTGTTGGTGACGCGGATGCCGTCTTCACCATGCTGCCGGCAGGTAAACATGTTGATGCCGTCTACAACGGTGACGCCGGCGTGATGGCGAACGCCCGCCCGGGCGCCCTATTCGTTGATTGTTCAACCATTGACGTCGACACCGCACGGGAAGTGATAAAAACCGCAGAAAGCGGTGGCTTTCAAATGGTCGACTGCCCCGTGTCAGGCGGAGTTACAGGTGCCGCCGCCGGTACGCTGGCAATGATGTGCGGCGGATCGGACAGCGCCTTCGAAGCCGCCCGGCCGTATCTTGAAGTTCTGGGCAAGACAGTCGTTCATGCTGGTGGCCCGGGGGCAGGGCAGGCGGCGAAGACCTGTAACAACATGATTCTTGGTATTTCGATGATCGGTGTTTGCGAAGCCTTCATGCTGGCAGAGAAACTGGATCTCGATCTCGATAAGCTGTTCAGTATCGCAGCCAATGCCTCCGGACAATGCTGGGCACTGACCAGTTATTGTCCTGTTCCGGGCCCGGTCCCGGCCAGCCCCGCCAACCGGGATTACAAACCCGGTTTCACCGCAGCCAATATGCTGAAAGATCTCAAACTGGCCCAGCAGGCGGCGCAGTCCAGCGGCGCCTCGACACCGCTCGGGTCAAATGCCGCCAGCCTGTATGACCAGTTTGTCGAAGCCGGCAACGGCGAGGTCGATTTTTCCGGCATTATCCGCATGATTGCGGGTCAGGGTAAATCAGGCTGAGCGCGCGATGGCTGACCGGAAACTGAATGAAGTCCTCTACGAAATGATCCCTAATGGCAGGTTCATGAAGGTAACCGCCGTTGATCCGGTAAGCCTGGTCGAGGTCTCAATTGTCGCTTCAACCAGCACACCGATGGCCGTGCTGAAACTGAATGCCCGCCGCAAACTGGAATATGTTCTGAACAAACGTGAGAAAACGGAAAAACGCGATCCCTGGGCAGGCCTGTGACCGGACCGTCATTCCTGCCTTCTACATTATATAACGGAGGGGTCGATGGACATTATCCTGCTGGGTAGTGGTGCCAGCCTGCTGGCTGGTCTCTGTACCGGAATTGGCGCCCTTGGTATTTTCTGTGTCCGGACCCTCGGGCCCAGACTTGAAGACAGTCTGCTGAGTTCAGCCGCAGGCATCATGCTGGCCGCGACCTTTTTCTCGCTGATCGCCCCCGGAATTGCTTATGGCGAAGCACAGTTCGGGTCAAACGTCCTGGCCGTTCTGGTGGTTATCGCCGGCATTCTCAGCGGCGCCATCATTCTCTGGCTAATTCACCGATATGCCCCGCACGAACATTTCATCGCGGGACGCGAAGGGCCGGATGCGACAAAACTGTCGCGTATCTGGCTGTTTGTCATCGCCATAACCCTGCATAACTTCCCGGAAGGCATGGCCGTTGGCGTCGGGTTTGCCGGAGGAGATATCGGTAATGGCCTGGCACTGGCAACCGGCATCGGCATCCAGAACATTCCGGAAGGGCTGGCCGTTGCAGCAGCTCTTGTTACCGTGCGCTACAGCAAGGGACGTGCCTTCCTGATTGCGTTGCTGAGTGGGCTGCTGGAGCCGGTTGGCGGCGTTATCGGCGCCTCGGCAGTCTGGCTCGCTCAGCCCCTGATGCCATATATTCTGGGTCTTGCCGGCGGGGCCATGCTGTTCATTATCTCCGACGAAATCATTCCCGAAACCCACAGCCGCAACAATGCAACGCTCGCCACATTCAGCCTGATGGGGGGCTTTGTCATCATGATGTTTCTGGATGCAACGCTGGGGTAGGGCGCCACAAGCACTGAAAACCAAAAAGGCGTACCCCTCAGGATACGCCTTTGTCAGCCCGAAATTCAGAAATTCTTTAATGTGTCGTCGTTTTCCCGGACCGACGACCAAGACCAATCTTCTTGGCAAATTCTGACCGCTGCGCCGCATAATTCGGGGCAACCATCGGGTAATCCGCCGGCAACTGCCACTTGGCCCGGTATTCTTCCGGGGTCATGCTGTAATTTGTGCGCAGATGACGCTTCAGCATCTTCAGTTTCTTGCCATCT
>TARA_R110000787_G_scaffold96274_3_pt1 | contig 10790 bp, 8 predicted proteins | sample TARA_R110000787 | Tara Oceans TARA_R110000787 (sample SAMEA4397920) | marine metagenome | biome: Polar Biome; feature: [DCM] deep chlorophyll maximum layer (ENVO:01000326); material: water (ENVO:00002006), including particulate matter (ENVO:01000060) such as... | depth 35 m
ACGGCAACTGTTTTTTTCCATCCTTTAATTATTTCAACTGTTTTCTTAATTACTTCATTTGAAGTTTGAATTGCTGGAATAACCTCAACTAACCTCATTAAAGGAGCTGGGTTAAAAAAATGAATTCCAATACAACGTTCTGGACTTTCTAGAGAAGATGCTATAGAAGCAATTGATAAACTTGAAGTATTTGACGCGATGATGCATTTTTTTGAAACATAACTTTCCAACTCTGAAAACACTTTTTTCTTAATATCAAGATTTTCTATAATCGCTTCAATAGTTAAATTAGAATCACTTAATTCTTTTAAAGAATCAACATAATTAATATTATTCTGAATTCGAATTTTCTCATTATTATCGATTCGTCCTTTTTCAATTAAACGATTTAATATTTTTTCAAGAGAAGCTTTGGCTTTATCTAATGCCATTTGATTGGTGTCGTACAAATTGACCATACAACCTGCAGTAGCAGCTACTTGCGCGATACCACTTCCCATTGTTCCTCCTCCTATTACCCCTACTATCATATACATCTATTTAAAACGGTAGATGATTTAAATCTACATTTCCACCAGAAATTATAATCCCGATGTTTTTATTTTTAAAATCTTTTTTTTCTTTTAATAAAGCTGCAAAAGGAACTGCACTTGAAGGCTCCACAACAATTTTCATACGTTCCCATATCAATTTCATAGCATCGATTATTTCCTCTTCACTAACTATTATAATTCTTTTTACATTTTCCAATATGATCGGAAAATTTCGATCTCCCAAAAATGTTCTTAAACCATCTGCGATGGTATTCGAATTATCATTAAATTCTATTTTTCCACTTTTTAAAGAACGATAAGCATCATCCACATTTTCAGGTTCTGCTCCTATTACTTCACATTTATCTGAAAAGCACTTAGCTGCTAAAGCAGTTCCTGCTATTAATCCTCCACCTCCTATTGGAGTTAAAATCACTTCCAAATTTGGATAATCTTCCAATAATTCTTTGGCAGAAGTTCCTTGTCCCAAAATTACTTGATCGTCATTTGAAGGGTGAATAAAGGTAGCATTCTTTTCTATTCTAATTCTCTCTGCAGCTTCTTCTCGGGCTTTTAAATTAGAATCACATTCAATTATTTCACCTTTATAATTTATAACCGCATCTTTTTTTACTTGTGGTGCATTTTTAGGCATCACGATATACGCTTTAACGTTCATTTTATTTGCAGCCAATGATAAAGCTTGGGCAAAATTACCAGAAGAATGTGTTACCACTCCACATTTACGTTGTTCCTTTGAAAGGCTTAAAATTGCATTTACTGCACCTCTCATTTTAAATGCTCCCATTTTCTGAAAATTTTCGCATTTAAAAAACACCTTACAACCAGATATTTCATTTATCAACTCAGAAGTAAGCACAGGTGTACGGTGAATGTATGGCTTCACTTTATCATGTACTTGTATCAAAGTTTCTTTATTCATTATTTTCCTTTGAAAATTGGTTTTCTCTTTTCCATAAAAGCATTAACTCCTTCTGAGTAATCTTCAGATTGAGCAGCTTCAATTTGTAATTTTCCTTCTAAATCTAATTGCTCTTTTAAGGTATTTGTGATTGATTTATTTAATAATTCTTTAATAAAACCTAAAGCTTTGGTTGGCATATTAGCTAGTTTAACAGCTAGTTTTTCAACCTCTTCATTAAAAGTTTCAGAGAAAATAACTTTAAAAATCATTCCCAATTCTTCAGCTTCTTCCGCAGTTACTTTATCTCCTAACATCATTAAAGCAGTCGCTTTTTGAAAACCAATTAGTCTTGGTAAAAAGAACGTTCCTCCACTATCTGGCACCAATCCAATTTTACTAAATGCTTGGATAAAACTAGCTTTATCTGAAGCCACCACCAAATCACAAGCCAAAGCAATATTCGCTCCTGCTCCTGCTGCTACACCATTTACAGCTCCTATTATTGGTTTATTAATAGATCTAATTCTAGTGATAATAGGGTTGTAATGTTCTTCTAATATTTTTTTAAAGCCTGGATTTAATTCTGGATTAGTAACTTCCTTTAAATCTTGACCTGCACAAAATGCTTTTCCGTTTCCGGTAATCACAATAGATCTTACGTCATTATTATGCTCACATTCATCTAATACACCTTGTAGTGATAATGCCATTTCTCGGTTGAAACTATTAAATACCTCTGGGCGATTCAAATTAATGAATGCGACTTGGTTTTTTATATTTAATTGTATTGATTTATTCATATTTTCAATTATTTGTCATTGCGAGGAATGAAATTCCGTGGCAATCTTTTGAGAGATGCTTTGTCTTTAGCTCTGAATGATATTTATTTTAGACATTTAAAATAATCAAAGGGCTCTAGACAATCTTCACACTTAAATAAAGCTTTGCAAGCAGTTGATCCAAATTGACTTACTAATGCTGTGTTTTGTGAACCACAATTGGTACACTTAACGATTCGTTTTCCATTTAACAATACATCTTTATCGGCATCAACGTTTAAAGGTGCAGCGATACCGTAATCCTCTAAAGCTTTTCTTCCTCTTGGTGTAATCCAATCGGTTGTCCAAGCTGGGTGAAGGATTAATTCTATTCTAGAATCGTAGTTAGCATCTTTTAATGCTTTTTTAATATCATCTCCTATGACATCCATTGCTGGACAGCCGCTGTAAGTTGGTGTAATTTCGACTTCTACAATACCATTTATGATTAATGCAGAACGTACAACTCCCATATCCATAATAGATAATACAGGTATTTCTGGATCAGAAATCTGCTTTAGTATTGGAATTAAAATTGAGTCGATATGTTGTTCTAATTTAGACACCTTACCATTCCATATTCGGATAAGCACGTTGCATGTATTGCAAATCACTTAATAAATACCCTAAATGTTCCGTATGAATTCCTTCTTTACCTCCTTTTTGAAACCATTTAGATTCAGGAATTTGGAGTGTTGCTTCTTCTAAAAGTTCATTAACACGTTTATAATAATCATCTTTAAGTTTAGTAACATCTACTCCTATACTTTCTAAAACCATAGCTTTATCGGCTTTCGTTTGATGAAATAATTCATCAGTATATGTCCATAAATCATTGATAGCTTCTTGCATTTTTTCTTTGCTTTCTGCTGTACCGTCACCCAATCGCTTCACCCAATCAGATGAAAACCGTTTGTGATAACTCACCTCTTTGATGCATTTATTAGCAATAGCAGATAGGGTTAAGTCTGTGCTTTTTTGCAGCTCAGTCAAAAACGCCAAATGATAAACATCAAATAAAAACTGACGACCAATAGTATATGCAAAATTTGAATTTGGTTGTTCTACTAATAATACATTTTTATAGTCGCGTTCTTTACGAAGCATTGCTATATCATCTTCGGTTCTTTCATCTCCTGCAATTTTCGCAGCATATTGAAAATAGCTGCGTACTTGACCGAATAAATCCAATGAAATATTAGTACAAGCGATATCTGTTTCTAAACTTGGTCCGTGACCACAGAGCTCTCCAATACGTTGTCCTAGAATTAAGCTGTTATCTGCGATACCAAGAATATAGTTATATAAATTCTCTTTCATTACATGTGTTTTACTTCGTCTGGTAAATCGTAAAATGTTGGATGGCGGTATACTTTATCTTGAGCAGGCTCAAATAATTCACCATTATTCTTAGGGTTTGAAGCGGTTATATGCTTAGATTCTGTAACCCAAATACTTACACCTTCATTTCGTCTGGTATAAACATCGCGCGCATTCTCTAGAGCCATCTCTGCATCTGCAGCATGAAGACTACCAAAATGACGATGCTCTAATCCGTTTTTAGTTCTTACAAAAATTTCCCAAAGTGGCCAGTTTTTTTTTGACATGACTATCTATTTTTATACTACTTGTTTTTGTTTTCTTTCTTGTTTCTTTTCGGCGTGAGCCATAGCAGCATCACGAACCCATTCGCCTTCTTCCCAGGCTCCAACTCGAGCTTTCATACGCTCTTTATTACAAGGGCCATGACCTTTTACTACTTGCCAAAACTCTTCCCAATCAATTTCACCATAATCATAACTACCAAGCTCATCATTCCATTTTAAATCTGGATCAGGAATTGTTAGTCCAATTAATTCTGCCTGAGGAACTGTTTGATCTATAAATTGCTGACGTAGGTCATCATTAGATTTACGTTTTAATTTCCATTTCATAGACTGTTCTGTATGAACAGATTCTGCATCTGTTGGACCTAACATCATAAGACTTGGCCACCACCAGCGATTTAGTGCATCTTGAGCTAAATCCTTTTGTTCAGGTGTTCCATTTGCCAACTTTATCATAATTTCATATCCTTGACGTTGGTGAAAACTTTCTTCCTTACACACACGAACCATTGCTCTTGCATAAGGACCGTAAGATGTGTTACAAAGGGGAACTTGATTAATGATAGCGGCACCATCTACCAACCAACCTATTGCACCCATATCTGCCCAAGTTACCGTTGGATAATTAAAAATACTAGAATATTTTGCTTTACCAGAATGAAGTTGTTCGTATAATTCTTCTCGAGAAATCCCTAGGGTTTCCGTTGCAGAATACAAATACAAACCATGACCAGCTTCATCTTGAACTTTTGCCAACAACGCTACTTTTCTTCTTAAAGAGGGAGCTCTTGTAATCCAATTCCCTTCAGGTAACATCCCTATAATTTCGGAATGCGCATGTTGAGACATTTGTCTAATATGCGTTTTACGATACTTTTCTGGCATCCAATCTTTAGGCTCTATTTTTTCATCACGAGAAATTCGTGCTTCAAATTGAGTCTCTAAATTTTTTATTTGTTCTTCACTCATTGTTCTAAGCTTTTGGCTATTGGCTTTTGACCTTTAGCAAGTTGAACTTCAATTTTTCAATTTAAATATATTGGATCTGATGCTACACATCAAAATCTACTATTACTTTTTTGGTTACTGGAACAGCTTGGCAACTTAATACGAATTGTTGGGCTACTTCCTTTTCATCTAAAGCATAATTTACTTTCATTATCACCTCTCCCTCAACTACTCGACATTTACAGGTACTACAAACTCCACCTTTACAAGCGAATGGTAAATCTGCTCCTGCGCTTAAAGCAGCATCCAGAATACTACCATTTCCTTTAGGCATACCAAAGTGAAATTCTTTACCTCCGTCAATAATGGTAACCTCAACATTATCTTTTTCTAAAATTTCAGTTGTTTTAGTTTTCTTGTCAATTTCTTTTGAAAGACCTGTTACAAATAACTCGAAATGAATATTTTCTGAAGGCATTCCAGCTTTTATCAATTCATCTTTTGCTAAAAAAATCATTTCTTCAGGACCACAAAGAAAACATTCATCTAAACTTGAAACATCTACCAATTTATCAAAGATTATTTCTAATTTTTCTTTAGTAAACCTCCCATTGAACAATTCGACATCTCTGTGTTCTTTAGTTAAAAAATAAAATAATTCAAGCCTTCCAAAATACTGATTTCTAAGTTGTTCTATTTCTTCTTTAAAGATAATAGATTTAACAGTACGGTTCAAATAAAATAATTTAAAAGTACTGTTTGGTTCCATTTCTAAATGAGTTTTCAACATCGAAAGTATGGGTGTAATACCACTACCTGCTGTAAAAACAATATAGTTTTTTGGTGTTTCAGAAATTGCAGTTCCAAATCTACCCATCGGTTTCATTACTTGTAAAACATCACCTTTTTTTAAGGTCTGGTTTACAAAAGTTGAAAATGTCCCTTCTGGTATTTGCTTAACGGCTACTTTCCATTCATTATCCAAAGGACTAGAACATAAACTATAGGAACGTCTAATATCTTCATCGTTTACAGTTTCTCTTAAGGTTAAATACTGGCCTGGTTTAAATTTAAATACATTTTTTAAATCCTCAGGTATATTAAACTCAACCACCGAACAATCATCGGTGTCTTTATAAATATCTTTTACTTCAAGGGGGTGAAATTTCGCCACAATTATAATATTAAATTTTAACTAACAACTGTTAGTTTATGTTACAAAGGTAGCAAATATTTACTACCTATTTGTTAATTCCCTTTAACAGTACTTCATTTAAGTTGGAAGCCAAAAGCGCAGGTTCCATATCTTCTTTTTGTGGAATCCAGATGTATAAAGAACGTAATGTTGATAATATAGAAAACAACATAATGTCTGGATTTAAATTTTTAATTTCATTATTGTTTATACCTTCTTTAATTATATCACGAAACGTATTTTCATACTCTACACGTAATGCTAAATAATGATTTAATTGGTCTTTTAAATGCATCCAGTCATTGTTCAAAGATGCCATCCCGTTGGTATTTCTACTTGTAATATCTACGTGTAACGATATAATTTGTTTTAATTTTTCTTCACAAGTTGCTTTACTACCTTTTACCTTATCCAGCCCTTTTATAAACTCTTCTGCCAATGATATGATTATAAACGTAAGAATTTCTTCCTTGTTTTTTATATGGTTATAAAGGCTAGCAGCTTTTATTCCCATTGCTTTTGCGATATCTCGCATCGTGACAGCACTATATCCTTTTTCTTTAAAAAGGGTGGAGGCTGTTGTAATTATTTCTAATTTTCGAGGGGTTGGACTCATAGAAAAGGCAAGTTATCATTTCTTTTTTTATTTACAATTCTGAAATTATAATTAATAATAATATTCTATTTTTGGTCTTATGACCGATCAAATCACATCCAACCCATTACTCGATAGATTGCCTCCTCATTTGAAGCAATTTATGAAACAACAAGATTACGAACAATACACTCCCATCAATCAGGCAGTTTGGCGTTATGTAATGCGTAAGAACGTAGATTACTTAAGTAAAGTAGCACACGAAAGCTATCTTGAAGGTTTAAAGAAAACTGGGATTTCTATTGATGATATTCCGTCTATGTACGGGATGAATAGAATACTTAAAGAAATTGGTTGGGCTGCTGTTGCTGTTGATGGTTTTATACCGCCCAATGCTTTTATGGAGTTTCAAGCCTATAAAATATTAGTGATTGCGAGTGAAATTAGGCAATTAGAAAACATAGAATATACTCCTGCACCAGATATTATTCATGAAGGTGCTGGTCATGCTCCAATTATTGCAAGTCCAGATTATGCTGAATATTTAAGACGTTTTGGAGAAATTGGAGCCAAAGCAATTTCTAGTGCTCATGATATAGATATGTATGAAGCTATTAGGGAATTATCTATTTTAAAGGAAGCCGATGGAGTTTCAAATTCAAAAATTGATGCAGCTGAAAACAGGGTAGCAGAATTACAAAACAAAGAAGTTGCGCCTTCCGAAATTACACTAATTAGAAATTTACATTGGTGGACCGTAGAGTATGGATTGGTTGGAACTGTAGATGATCCAAAAATTTATGGTGCCGGACTTCTATCTTCTATTGGTGAAAGCACTTCCTGTTTAAAAGATGAAGTGAAAAAGATTCCTTATTCTATCAATGCTGCTTATCAAAGTTTTGATATTACAAAACCGCAACCTCAATTATATGTAACTCCAGATTTTGCTTATTTACAAGAGGTCTTAGAAGAATTTGCCAATACGATGGCTGTTAGAAAAGGTGGATGGAGAGGTCTAAGCAAATTAATAAAATCTAAGCAATTAGGAACTATTGAGCTAAGTACTGGTTTGCAAATATCAGGTGTGTTTTCCCAAATGATTAAAAATGAAGATAACGAAGTAGTATTCTTCAAAACAGAGGGACCTACTGCGCTATCCTATCGAGAGAAGGAAGTTATTGGTCATGGAATTGCCGCTCATAAGCATGGTTTCAGTTCTCCTTTAGGAAAATTGAAAGGTATCAATCTAGCTATTGAAAACATGGGACCTCGCGATTTACAAGCTTATAATTTTTATGATGGAAAAGAAATTTCATTTGAGTTTGAAAGCGGAATCACGGTAAAAGGATTAAACGTTACCGGAATTAGAAACCTACGAGGAGAATTAATGTTAATACAGTTTACAGATTGTACCGTAACTTATAAAAATGAAGTATTATTTTCTCCAGAAATGGGAGGTTTTGATATGGCTGTTGGTAAAGAAATAGTTTCTGCTTTTACAGGCGCAGCAGATTATAGTTCGTTCCCAATTACCTTAAAACCTAGTGACACTAAAACCATTCAAAAGATCATTTCAGAAAAAGTAAGGGAATTAAATGAATTATATAAAACGGTAAGATCCATTCGAGAAAGTAAATCTTCTCACGACTCATTAACTACTATTTTTGAATCCTTAAGAAAAAATTATCCTACCGATTGGTTATTGTCAATTGAAATCTACGAACTCACGAAGAACGAAGATGTTTTACAACACTTAATCAGCTTAAAAAAAACAAGACCCAAAATTGCTCATTTAATTGATAATGGGATTGAGCTGATAAATTGATAAAAGTTTGTGTTGAATTTACAAATCATACTTCACTACAAACATTACTATTCTTGGCAATACATAATATTGAGTTGTTGAGTTAAACTCTTCGTTAAAGCTATCATTATTGGTAAATTCTGTGTCAAGAATATTAGTGGCTTGTATTTTAAACTCCCAAGGACTATCACCTTTTCTAAAATATAGATTCGCATTTAAAAAGGAATATTGATTTTCTATGGTGTTAGCTTTATCCGAATAATTATATAAGTTCCAATCTGCTGTAAATGTTAAGTGTTTTAGAAATTTTACATCCACGTTAGCAAAAGGACTATTTGTATAAAAGGTTTGCGGAACCCTTCCGTTTTGATAATCGTTAATAATAGCATTATACCCTACCTCAAAATTGGGCCAATTATTAAAGTTTGATCGCACACTCGCTTTATAATTTTGGGTAAAACTGGTGCTTTCGATTACTTCAGCATTAATATTATTAAACGTAGTACTATAACTCAATCGTGCATTGGCATTAAATTGAATTTTTTTAATACGTTTACTAAATTGACCAAAACCTGAGAATGTTTCATCAGGATAATTGCTATTTATATTAATAGGAGTACTTACTTGGTTGATATCCACTAATAATGAGTTATACTTAACCGATTCAATTCTTCTAGTATAACTTAAAGACCCATTGATATTGGTATAATTAAACATATTGAAATTAAAATACCTCAAGCTATAATTATGTGACAAGGAATTTTCAAGGTTTCTATTCCCTCTAAACATTCGGTTATAATTACTAAAAACATACGCTTCTGCATACTCATTTACGTCTGTATATTCAGATAAGATAGAGTAATTAAATCGCAAACTTTCACTCTTTTTTAATTGCAACAACATATTAAAATCCGGTAAAACATTCCAATTATTTTGTGAAACAGAACTTCCCAATTGTTCATTCTTCAATTTATAATTATGAAGGTTTACTCCAGGTCTAAAAGTGAATTTTCCAGCTTTAAATTTATAATGAACCCCTAAAAATAAATCGGTAAAATTATATTGAACATCATTGACTAATGAATAGACACCTCCTTCAGGATCTGGTAATGCATCCGTAAAATCGATTCGATCGCTATTATCCAAAAGCTGAAATATATTTGAATTGAATTTTTGTTTGCTCAGTGTACTTCCTAAGGTGAAATTGATATTACTCTTATTATTGATGATGTAATAATAATCAACCTTTGCATCTAATTTATGAGTCTTAATATTCTTTTCTTGATTGATGTTATAACGTTCTTGATCTTCATCTACAGGTATAATTCCACTAAATGGCAATAAATCGATTATAGCATTATAAAATGGATCTTCATCTTGATATAAATGTTGGGCTTGTCCCGCTAAAATATGATCTTCATTAATGGTATAATATACATTTGCGTTTTGGTTGATGGATGAAGGTTTGTTTTCTTTTTCTTCATTTATATTATTTGGATTTTCTTCAACTACAGAAAGTGTTTCATTAAATTCTGTTTGTTTGGAAGTTTTATAAAGCGCATCGTAATCTAATTGAAAATCAGCATTGGGTTTAAAAACACTACTCAATTTCAACATTCCTAATTGCGAGCGTTGGTCACTTACTTTATTGGTGGTTTCAACAGCTTCCGAAGAAATATAATTACGTATAGAGTTGGTAACCATATTGGTTTTATTATCCGATAAAATAGCAAAACCACTTAAATCCCAAGTATCAGACATTTCTATACTAAAATTACCTGCAAAGAATTTGGTCTCAATATCATTTGCTCTATTGTTTTGCATGGTGGTAAAACCCAGATCACTTTCAGCTACATTAAAACTAGTTCCTCCTCCTCTATTAAAATTTCTGAATCCACCCGTAAATTTAAAATAGTCCCTAAATGTAAAAGGCACTTCTCCAATATTATTAAAATCTGTGATCAAATTAATACTGTATTTAGGACTATAATAAAATAGTTTAGGATGTACCAAATACCTTCCTTCATCTTCTGCAACACCAGCTCCAGCAGTTACTTCACCAAACCAGAAATTCTTTTTACCATCTTTTAACTTTATATTTATAGCTACATTTTCTTGATCATTACCAACCCCACGCATTTGGTCTACTTCATTATAGTTTCTGAGTACCTCAATTTTATCTACTGCATCTGCTGGAATATTTTTTGTAGCTAATTTTGAATCTCCATCAAAAAAATCTTTTCCTTCCACCATTACTTTCGTTACTGTTTTACCTTCTATTTCTATTTCTCCATCTTCATTAATTTCTACACCAGGTAGCTTTTTCATTACATCACCCAATTTTCTTTCTGTCCCATTGGTAAAT
>TARA_R110000787_G_scaffold261374_1_pt1 | contig 10776 bp, 16 predicted proteins | sample TARA_R110000787 | Tara Oceans TARA_R110000787 (sample SAMEA4397920) | marine metagenome | biome: Polar Biome; feature: [DCM] deep chlorophyll maximum layer (ENVO:01000326); material: water (ENVO:00002006), including particulate matter (ENVO:01000060) such as... | depth 35 m
ATCTAGGGTTTTAAAGTTGTTTATTAATAAAGTTTTGTATATTTGTATAGGTTTAATACTAATATATAAATAAAACTAAAATGGCAAAAACAAATTTAACTTCAAAGAAGAAAGAAGCAGGAACTTTTATCAGATTAACTACTGAGTTCAAAAAAAGAGCAAAAGTATATGCGGTAGAAAACGATATGACTTTAACCGACTTATTTATCAATTCTGTTGAGAAAATGATGAAGTCATAATGGGAGTCGGGAGTTACGGAGAAATAAAGCAGAGGGTACTTGATAGGGAGGCGATTAAAGAAAAGCAATACCACGTCAACTACCTTAAAGGCTTAGACGACTTCTTAAAAAACGAAGACAAAAAACTAACGGTAAAAGATTACTTTAGGGTAAATACCGAAGCTAAGAAGGTTAGGAAGTACATTAAGTCCTTGAGATAGAATATTAAAAACCAAAAAATAAATATTATGACTAAAAATGAAATATTAGATAAAGTAATAGACAGTTTAATGAATCAGCGTAGTAATATTAGTGATGAGTTAATGCACCTAAACCACAATGAAACATCTTTTCACGATAGAAAGATGACTTTAGAAAATGCTATTATGAATATTGATTCTCAAATTAGCTTTAGAATTGGGGACTTGGAGTTAAAAATTAAATAAGAGCAGTGAACTAATACTAAATATTATGAAAGCATTTACAAAAGAGAATACTTGGCTAGAGAGAAAATATTATATTGATTTTGGATGGGGAAACGGATACGTAGTAATACCGAAAGGACACGTATTACACGGAAAATCCTATGACCAAATACACAGACTTATACCTTGGATTAGTGTAAACGGAGGTTTAACTTTCGCAGATGACGTAGATAGTCTAGAATGGGAAGCAATCCCAAAAGGAAGTGAAGGCGGATGGGTAGTAGGTTTCGATACTTGCCACGCTTGGGATACTCTAGAGAATTGGAGTGAACCAAAGGTTATGTTAGAGGCTTTAAATTTAAAAGAACAATTAGAACGTTTTAAATAAATGAAAAATTTAATAAATTACCTCAAAAGGTATAGCGGAGTTCTATTATGGCTACTTTTCTTTTTACTGATAGCCTGTATAATTTCTTTAATGATAATCGGAACTATAATTGTAAATGGGTAAATAATGAGCGAAGATAGACTACAACAGGAAATATATTTATGGTTTCATAACGAGTACCCGAAATTAAGAGGATTGCTTTTTCATCCTGCCAACGGAGGCTCAAGAAGTTCTCGAGAGGGTGCTAAGTTTAAATCAATGGGAGTATTCCCTGGTGTAGCTGACTTGCTATTTATCTACCAAAATCAATTGTATGCTATTGAATTAAAAACTCAAACAGGCACTCAATCTAAGGTTCAAAAAACTTGGGAAGATAGAGTAAAAATAGAAGGTGTTTGCTACGAAATAGTAAGAAGCCTTGTAGAGTTTAAGAAAATCATAATTCCAATTATAAATGAGCATTAACGAAGCAATGTCTATCTGTTTCAGGAACGGAATAAAGGTTTATCCCGTAATTTACGGCAAAAAACATAAGATAGAGTATAGTCTAAACGGCAAAAGTCAAACAAGATACGAAAAAATATTGCAAAATTCAAAAGAAATTAGCATAGCTATGAAAAAAACATACGTATACCTTGCTAATAAAACACTAAAATAAAAAAAATACATTTCTAAGTTCAAATGTTTAATATTTTTTCACTAATTTAGTCGCCAAAATATAATCAATGGCTTGGAACGTTTGGGAAAAACTAAGAAATATCACTTGGACTAGGAATAGAAACGGAACAAATACCTATGTAGTAGGCAAAAACGACGCTAATTGGTCTGATTACAGTAAGCTATCTAATCTAAAGATAGCACAGAACCACCCGATATTAACACCAGCATTATTATTTGTATCTAAGCTCTTTAGCCAAGCTCAGTTCATGGTCGTGAACGAAGAAACAGGTAAAGAGGAGAAAAACCACTGGTTATCCAAATTATTAAAAAATCCAAACATATATCAAACTCAAAATGATTTTCTAGAGAGTTTACAGTTTATTCAAATAGCACAAGGTAAAGCTGTTGGTTATTTAAAAAGAAGTGTAGGGTTTTCTGAAAACGAAGATATTGAGTCTATCTACATACTAGACTCAGACAAGATAAAGTGGCCATCAAACTACACTTCTAATTTTGTAGCAAGCCAATCCAATAAAAACATTGAAAATCAAGAAGTAACTTACGACCCAGACGGTGAGAAATTAATGATAAAAATTAGTGATTTATTATTTTTCTATGATTTACCGAACGCACTTAACGAAAACTTCTACGAGGTTCGCTCTAGGTTAGATGGTTTAAAACAAACGCTTGTTAATACGCAGGATTCATTAGTTGCAAAGAATATAATTCTAAAAACTAACGGTAAAGAGATTTTAAGTAGTGGAACAAACGATAACTTCCCTTTAGCTGGAAAAGACAAGGAGCAAGCTGAGTCTTTGCTACAAAATAATTACGGTCTTGGATGGAATCGTAAAAGAGGTATCGTAACCTCGGCTAGTGTTACCTATCAATCAATGCATATTGCTTTAAGAGATTTAGGTCTTGATGAAAGTATAAAAGTAGATGGTAATATTATCTATACTGCTTTACATATTCCAAAAGATATTATTTCTCTTGAGGCTAAAAAAACTACATATAATAACTTTAAAGAGTCTATGGTTTCCTACGTTCAAAACGAAATGCAGGCAAGCTTAAATTCTTTTATTGAAGTTTTACAAAGACTTATAAAGGATTCTGGTTTAAAGATTGTTGGTACTTATGACCATTTACCAATAATGCAATTCATTTTAAAAGAAAAATGGGAAGGTCAGAAAGTTAGAGCCGAAGCGTTAAAATCTTATTTAGACGCAGGTATGCCTTCGGATATTGCGTTAGAAATCTTAGGATTAGACCCAAACATAAAATTAGAGAAAAATGAAACAAAACCAAAAGAAACCGAAACAGGTTCCGAAGATGACGAATAAAGACCTAGCTAAGATAAAAAATCTCAGGCTAGAGAAATTAAACAACAGTCAGTTAATTAATAAATAAGTAAAGTTATGTTAAAAATACCAAATTTTAATACACAGAAAGAGTTGCTTGCTTTTATTGTTGAAAATAAAGAAACCTTAACAACTCAGAAAAAATCAGCTATAAAGTACGCTGACGGTATTGGTGTTTCTACAACTCAACTACAAGTTAATAAGCAAGATGTCAATAAATCAGACGCAGACGAAAATACTTCAACGGATTTAACGGTAAAGGTAGTTATCAATACTACTGGAATCTTAGACTCACACGGAGACGTTCACGCAAAAGGCATTTGGAATAAATCAATAAAAGAGAATACAAGGATTATGCATGTTCAAGAGCATAAGTCTTACGAGTTTGATAAAATAATCTCTAGTGGTGAAGATTTATCGGTTTCAGTAAAAAGCTATCCTTGGAAAACATTAGGATACGATGCGGAAGGAAGTACACAGGCTTTAGTTTTTGACTCTACGGTAAAAGAGGCTAGAAATCCTTATATGTATAATCAATACAAAAAAGGCTATGTAGACAATCATTCAGTAGGTATGAGATACGTTAAAATGGAATTAGCCGTTAACGATACCGATTACGAGAAAGAAAAGGCTTTTTGGGATAAACATATAGAAAATGTAGTAAATAAAGAAGAAGCAGAGCAAAAAGGTTTTTTTTGGGTTATCTTTGAAGCCAAAGTTATTGAAGGTTCAGCCGTACCGTCTGGGTCAAATCCAATAACACCAACAATTAATACAAAAAGTGAGCCGTCTCTATTGGAAATGATAGGTAAAGTAGACACTCAAGAAACGAAAGCCGCAGTAAGCACTTTCAATGTATCTAGTGCGATTAGTAAAATAAACATTAATTTAAAAAACAATTAAGATGAACGAAGATGAATTCAAAGCATTGATTGCGAAGATTGAAAAAACAATCGGAACCTCAATGGATGCAAAGCTTACGGAAGCTTTCAAAGAATTAGACCCTAGGGTTCTTAAAGCTATTAGTGACTCAAGCGAGTTGAAAACAAGTGTAGGAACTTTAGCTGATAAGAATCAGAAATTAGTAGACGCTCAAAAGGTACAGGCTACCGTAATTGAGGAACTACAAGAAACGTTGAAGAATAAAGGAGATGGTAAAACAGTTTCTTTAAAAAGCGAAGTTAAAAGATTGCTTTCTGAAAACAAAGAGGCTTTAGCTTCTATGAAGAACACCAATACTAAAGAAAACTTGAGAATGGTTTCTAAAGCAGTTGGTAATATGATGGTATCAAGCAACGTTGCGGCAGGAGTTATCCAAGCTGAAAGAGAAGCTGGTATTACAAGAGTAGTTAGGAGAAACCCTTTTATTCTTAGTTTAGTAAATATTGGTTCGATTAACTCGAATCTATGGGAATGGGTTCAGCAAGCTAATCCGGAGGGAGGCGCAGCGATGACCGCAGAGGGTGCTAAGAAAGCTCAAGTTGATTTTGACTTAGTTCTTGCTTCTGCTCAAGTTCGTAAAGTTACGGCTTTCATCAAAGTATCTAAGGAAATGTTAGATGACGTTGATTTAATTGAATCTGAAATTGACCAAGAATTAACTGAGTTAATTAACTTGAAAATTGACGCTCAAGTATTAAGCGGAGACGGAACAGGTCAGAACTTAACAGGTATTTTAGAGAACGCTACGGCTTTCGCACCCGGTACTTTTGCAACAGGCGCAGCTAACCAAGTATTAACTCCAACAAAACAAGATGTTTTAAGGGTTGCTATTAATCAGATTGATATAGCGGAGCTTTCACCTAATTATATTGTTATGCACCCAAGTGATGTTGCTTCAATGGATTTACAAAAAGCTATTGACGGACATTATATTTTACCTCCTTTTAGTACTTCTGCTAATACAATTATAAAAGGTATTCCAGTTGTTTCAAATACAGGAGTTGCGGAAGGAACTTATTTAGTAGGTGATTTCACTAAGTCAGGTGTTCGTTTCAGAGAAGGTTTAACTTTCGATGTAGGTTATGAGAATGATGATTTTACAAAAAACTTCGTGACAATCTTAGCTGAGGCTAGATTAGTACATAGAGTTAAATCTAACTATTACTTAGCATTTGTTACAGGTACTTTCGTTACCGATGCTGCAGCAATAGCTAAAGCGTAATCTTATGGGAGGCGACAAAAAAATAGAAGGTCACTATAAAGCTACTACGGTTGATTTCAAGTGGAACGGTAAAACTTACCGTGTTCACACAGACGTAGCTAAGGCGATTAAATCTAAAAAAGGCTACTCTCCAGACGAACCGAAGAAAGTTAAAGCAAAAAAATAACACTCAAGAAAACAAATAATGGCTAACATAATTGACGCAACATATTTCGAAAGAGGGAGTTTATATATTCCAAACAACAAAGACTTAACCGTTCAACCAACGGGCAGTCCTTCCGTTGTGACCGAATTGGATTCTTTTATAGTGATATATGAGCGTCAATTAATGTTAAACGCATTAGGAGTTACTCTTTACGACGAGTTAGTTATTGCTTTAGATGATTTAGATAATGCAGGTAATCTAAAATGGAAAAATTTAGTTGAAGGTATAAAATATACCAACGTTGATGGAAAAGTCAAGGTTTGGGATGGTTTAAAAGGATATAACGGGCAAAGTTTAATTGCTTACTATATTTTTACGGAATACCTAAGAAATGACAACGAAACATACGCAACCGTTGGAGTGGTTAAAAATAATGCTAAAAACGCAGAGGTAGTTAACCCTACTCCTAAGTTTATAAAAGCATATAACCAATTCATTAAATTTTACCAAGGAGAATATAATTCTTCTGGTCCACGGATTATTGTTAATGGTTTCGGGTCTATCGGTATGGATTGGTATAATGAGACGGCTCAAGTTTCTTTATACAACTATATAACTGACGCTAATGATTTAGATGCTACTAATTTTCCTGATTTTGAATTTAGAGTTTATGAGAACCTTAATTCACTTGGGATATGATAGTAACGGAATATAGTATAAGGGACATAATAGATATGATTCCAAATATTCAAATCAACGATTCTCTCTCGTTAAAACCAAAATTTCATTGGGGAGACGAAGATGAATTGAACAGATATATTCAATTGAAAAAAGAGGACTCGTACCCATTAATTTGGTTATTACCAAGTACAGATAAGTATGAGGGTTCAAGAAATCAATACGTTAATAAAACCTGTTCTTTTGTTATTGCTACAAGAGAAATTAGAAAAGAATTATTCAATGACGAAAGGTATATTAGAACTTTTGACCGAGTTTTAAACCCATTGTCAGCTTTTTTAATTAAAGGTCTTACTGACTCGAATATAACGGATAGGATAGGTACTGAGTTTGATTTATTCAAACACCCTAACTATTCTGCTGAAAGCGAAAGTAATGGAACAATCGATATTTGGGACGCTGTAAAACTCGATATTGAAATAAAATTTAAAGATAATTTAAACTGTTTAAAAGCTATCAATTATGGGTAGAAAAAAGAAGTACAAAGGTGTCGCAACTAGAGTCTTTGGTATTGGTAACAAAAGATATGAAAAATATGATTTGTTCGAGACCACAGATAAAGAGGTATACGACAATTTAATTAATATTAAAAGAATAAAATAATATGTCAGCATTAATAGATATTATGAGTAAGCTTGCGAATTGCGGAGGTAGTGCAGCAAATACTGGGAAACTAGGTTGCTTACAGTCTTTCGGAACTCCTTTAAGCTGTATACTTGCAAAAAGAGGATTTGTTATCCCAAAGGAAACAGAATTAAGTATTGCGTATTTGCAGACTGAAATTCAAAAAGGTAATTTAATACCTTTAATCGACGCTAGTTCATTTGAAGACGTATCCGCAGAGGATGCTTACTCGACAAACGCAGCTGGTGTTGAAAGACTAAACCTTAAAGGTTTACCAAAATACAAGCTTATGTTCGAAGAAGGACATGAGTTTTATAGACAAATGTCAGAATTAACTTCTTTCAAATCAAAGACTGCTATCCTTATCGATGACGCAGGAAAGTGGTTATTTGCAGTAGACTCTAACGGAGACTATACGGGAATGACTCTAGGACAGGTTGCCGCAGAGATGCGTAAAACCAAAGTCCAAGGAGGTGACGCTGAAAGTAGAGCAATCTCTTTACAGTTTACTGATAGAGAGCAATGGGATTCTTCTTACGGAATCGTAGAGCGTTCTTCTATTGGATTTGACCCATCAGATATTCCTGCGATTAACGGAGTATCGGTTTCTTTAACGGCTATACCTGCTTCGGGAGATACAACCGTTTCAGTAAGTGTAGTTTTAGCTTCTGACGAAAGTTCACCAGTAGAAGGATTGGTTTTTGGAGACTTTTCAGTAAGTTCTGCGGGAGCAAGCCAAGTGCCTAGTGCGCTTACCGAAACGACTGCAGGTAAATATGCTTTAACAGTTACTGCTTTATCAGCAGGGGCGTTGATTGTTGATTTATTCAACACAACCTTAAACTTAAATGTTGTAATCTCTTTAGGGGAGTTGTACCGTTCAGATACGAAGGCAACGACTATTAGTTAATAAACATTTATTTTTGAATTAATTATTAAAATCCCTTACCTTTGCGTAAGGGATTTTTTTATTATGGATATAGACGTTTACATAAAGAGGTTGCAAAAGGTAGCGAATGATTATCAATCATTTGTATTTAATGTATCGAAAAAAAGTGAGCCTTATATTTTAGCTATTCCAAAAAGGAGGATATTCAATAAGGGTACGGACGCAAACGATACAAGTATCAAACCATCTTACAAAGACTCAACTATCGCAATAAAAAAAAGTAGAAGCCAGAGAACTTCGCACGTTACCTTACGTGATTCTGGCGACTTGTACAAATCCTTTAAACTTGTAAAGGAAGGTAATTCTATTGATTTTACGGTTCCTAATAATGATGTGACAGACTTCTTATCGGGTTATTATTCGGGGAATGAGTTATTTGGTTTCTCGCCAGATGACGGGGAGAAAATCTTCAAGTTATTTATAAAACCTGCTCTTGATGATTTAATAAATGGAGACGGTAATATAAATATTGAAATTTAATTACTATATTTACAGTGAGAAATCTACAATAACAAACGAGCTAACTTATTTCGTGCTACTGGTAAAGCCTTGTTATATCTCTTAAACACAAACAAATCCAATCCTTAATGAAAATTAAATACTATACATCGTGTTCTACTTTATCTATATTTCGCTTCTATAAAATAGTTGACGATAACAATTTAAGCTTTTTAGTGAAAGGTTTTGAAGAAGGAGATGACAAGATTAAAGACTCAGCAGAGGCGGAAGTTATAGCACAAAATATATTAGAGGAGTATGCTTTACTAACCTCAAATAAAGAGATAGTCGTAGGATTGAAGTTAAGAATAAAAATAAGTGAGTTTGAATTTGAGAGAAACATATTAAGAGATGTATTAGATTCTTTTAATACATATCCCGATTACAATGTTTTATCCCTACTAACTGATTTTGGTTTCAGTATAAAAGAAGGTGATAATCTAATGCTTGAGTTTAAGAAGGTAATAAGTAGAATAAAATCTTTGAACAATAAAATTAGAATACATAAATCAAAATACGCTACAAGGTTTAAGAAGGATTTAGAGCAAGTAAAAAGGAATTTAATAAAAGAGGCATTGCATCTTGAGATGGGATTAGAACTCGGAAGGAAAATAGATATACATACAACAATGGTCGACGAATGGGTTGCTATGGTTAACGCAAGTATTGATAAGTCAAAGAATTTAGAGAAAAGCAGAAACAAATAAGATGGCAAAAACAGGAATAGATACAAAGGATACCGTTGCTCAGTTAGGGATATTAATTGCTGAGTTTATAAAATTACAGAAATCTAGTAAAGATACGGCTAAGAGTTTTGTTCAATTACAGTCTCACTTAAATTCCGTTGGAGGTGTTGCGGGTAAATCAGCCGCAGGATTTTCTGCTCTAGAAAAGCAATTAAAAAACGCAAAAACATCACAAAAAAGTTTTGTAACCCAAACTAGAAATTTAAAAGTTCAATTAAACCAACAAACTGCGGCTACAAACAAAGCGACTGCCGCATTGAATAGAAACACGCAGGCTAGTAAAAAAGCTTCAAGCGGTTTCAAAGGTATGTTAGGCGGTCTTAGAGGTTTGCTTACCGCTTTTGGACTCGTTGCTGGTGTTAGGCTTTTTGCACAAATAATCACAGATGCTTTTAATTTATTAAAGACCTTAGACTCTATCGGGTTTGCTATGAAAGCAGTAGTTAAAAATACAAATGATTTAATTGGTTCTCAAAAGTTTTTAAATAAAATAACACAAAATTTTGGTATTGATTTACTAGCCACATCTAAAAGGTATTTAAAATTTTTAGCCGCAGCACAACAAGTTGGGTTTAGTTTAAAACAAACTGAGCAAATATTTGAATCAGTATCTAAAGCTGCAGCTGTATTGGGGTTGAAAACAGATGAACTTTCGGGAGTTTATTTAGCATTAGAGCAAATGCTTTCCAAGGGTAAGGTAACAACAGAGGAATTAAGACGACAATTAGGAGAGAGACTTCCAGGTGCTATGGGGATAATGGCTAAGGCTATGGGTGTTACTATTTCTGAGTTGGATAAAATGATGAAGAAAGGTGAGGTTCTATCGTCAGAAGCATTACCTTTATTTGCTGTTGAATTAGAGAAGGCTTATGGTTTAACTGCTATTAAAAAAATAGAAACAATACAATCAGCTCAAACAAGGTTAACTAACATTTGGGTATTATTTGTAGATAAGGTAAGAAAAAGCACAGGGATAAATGAAGTACTTATATCTATATTCAATAATATGACGAAAGCGATATCCTCTTTTACTGGGTTAAGTTCTGCGGTAGAAGATAACGCTACTAAAAATATTCGGCTAGTAAATGAACAAAGTACAGCGTTTGGTTCTTTAGTATCTAAAATAATAGAAACAAACGACAGTGAAGAAGATAGGCTTTCTTTAATAGGTTCTCTTATAGAAGAATACCCGTTTATGTTACAATATATTGATGATGAAAAAATAAGCAATACAAAACTTAAAGAAGTTTTAACTGAAATAAATACATTATACTTAAAGAAACTAGCATTAGCTAAATTATCTAAAAACTTAAAGATTGATGAAATCGCAAATAAAAATGCTAACTCTATTGCTAAAGAAGCACAAGCTAGAGAGAATTTAAGAAAAAATATAATAAAATTAATAAAGGTATCTAAGGGTCATATAACATCAGATATTCTTGATGAAGACGATATAGTTAAATCAGCTAAGAATGCAGAAAAAAAGCTTGAAGCTATGTTGCTTATAGCTACTAAAAATCAAAATAAATTAGCTGTTAATTCTATAAAAAAGCATTTAGATTTTCTTAGAGGTAGTCAAGATGACTTTAGGTCAGCTAGGGTTGGTTTTGTAATGTCTTCCGACGAGCTTACTGATGCTCAGAAAATATTAGATGAACTTGAAAAATCTATGGGTATTACAGCTAAACAGTTGGATGATTTTTTCAATAATGAAGATGATTTTACTTTAAGGTTTAAGGTTAATGATGAAAGTAAAGGAAAAACTGACACCTCAGAATTAGACGCCCGTATAGAGGAGTTAAAAACAGTAATAGTTAGGTTGAACCAATTAAGAAATTCTTCGGGTGCGAACGTAACAGA
>TARA_R110000787_G_scaffold89678_5_pt1 | contig 10772 bp, 8 predicted proteins | sample TARA_R110000787 | Tara Oceans TARA_R110000787 (sample SAMEA4397920) | marine metagenome | biome: Polar Biome; feature: [DCM] deep chlorophyll maximum layer (ENVO:01000326); material: water (ENVO:00002006), including particulate matter (ENVO:01000060) such as... | depth 35 m
ATACCTGTTAACTGACGAATTTGTTCTTTAGAACCCCTTGCACCAGAATCAAGCATCATAAATACTGAATTAAAACCTTGCTTGTCTTCACGAATACGCTTCATAGACAATTCAGTTAATTCTGCATTGGTTGCTGTCCAGATATCAATTACTTGATTGTATCTTTCATTGTTAGTAATAAGCCCCATATTATAGTTTCCTATAATAGCGTCTACTTGACTATTGGCTTTTTCAATCATTCCAGTTTTTTCCTCAGGAATAATAATATCACCTAAACTAAAAGACAATCCACCTTCAAAGGCAAATTTATATCCTAATGTTTTAATTTCATCTAAGAAATCTGCAGTTATTGGAACTGAAGTTACTCTAAGAATATCACCAATAATATCTCTAAGAGATTTTTTTGTTAATACTTCATTAATATAACCTGCAGCTTCCGGAACGTTTTCATTAAAAATTACTCTACCAACAGTAGTCGTAATTATTTGGAAAACCAATTCTCCTGCTTCGTTAAAATCTTTAGTTCTGATTTTAATCTCCGCATTTAATTCTACTCGTTTTTCATTATATGCTATAATTACTTCTTCAGCAGAATAGAATGTGATTCCTTCTCCTTTAACTTTATAATCTTCTGTAGATTTTTTAAGTTTGGTCATATAATACAGACCCAATACCATATCCTGAGATGGTACCACTACTGGTTGACCATTTGCTGGATTTAATATATTATGAGAACCTAGCATTAATAATTGTGCTTCCAAAATTGCTTCTGGTCCAAGTGGCAAGTGAACCGCCATTTGATCACCATCAAAATCCGCATTAAATGCAGTACACGCTAATGGGTGTAATTGGATCGCTTTTCCTTCAATTAATTTTGGTTGAAACGCTTGAATACCTAAACGGTGAAGTGTAGGAGCACGGTTTAATAATACAGGATGTCCTTTTAAAACATTCTCTAAAATATCCCATACAACTGGTTCTTTTTTATCTATAATTTTCTTTGCAGATTTAACTGTTTTTACAATTCCTCTTTCTATTAGTTTCCTAATAATAAATGGTTTGTAAAGTTCTGAAGCCATTCCTTTAGGAATACCACATTCAGATAATTTTAATTCTGGTCCAACAACAATTACCGAACGTGCTGAATAATCCACACGCTTACCTAGTAAGTTTTGACGGAAACGACCTTGTTTACCTTTTAATGAATCTGATAAAGATTTTAAAGGACGGTTAGAATCTGTTTTTACTGCTGAAGATTTACGTGTATTATCAAATAATGAATCAACTGACTCTTGAAGCATACGCTTCTCATTACGTAAAATTACTTCAGGAGCTTTAATCTCCATTAATCTCTTAAGACGATTATTTCTAATAATTACTCTTCGGTAAAGATCATTTAAATCGGAAGTTGCAAAACGACCACCATCAAGAGGTACTAAAGGACGTAATTCTGGCGGAATAATTGGCACCACCTTCATAATCATCCATTCTGGTTTGTTGATTCTGTTTTTATTAGCTTCACGAAGCGCTTCAACAACTTGCAAACGTTTTAATGCTTCCGTTTTACGTTGTTTTGAAGTTTCATTATTTGCTTTGTGACGTAATTCAAAAGATAAATCATCTAAATTGATTCTTCTCAATAAATCAATTAAACATTCAGCTCCCATTTTAGCGATGAATTTCTCTGGATCTTCATCATCTAAATATTGGTTTTCTTGAGGAAGTGCTTCTAAGATAGTTAGATATTCTTCTTCAGTTAAGAAATCCATTTTTTGAACTGGTTCTCCTTCTTCATTCATGGCATTACCTGGTTGTATAACCACATAACGCTCATAATAAATAATCATATTTAACTTCTTAGATGGCAATCCAAGAAGGTATCCTATTTTATTAGGTAACGAACGGAAGTACCAAATGTGAGCAACAGGAACCACTAAATTAATGTGTCCTACTCTATCACGACGTACTTTCTTTTCAGTTACTTCTACACCACAACGGTCACAAACGATTCCCTTGTAACGTATTCTTTTATATTTTCCACAGGCACATTCGTAATCTTTAATAGGTCCGAATATACGCTCACAAAATAAACCATCACGTTCTGGTTTGTGAGTACGGTAGTTAATTGTTTCAGGTTTTAATACTTCTCCGCGAGATTCAGCTAAAATCGCTTCTGGTGAAGAAAACCCAATCGAAATTTTGTTAAATTTCTTTGCTACTATTTCTTTATTTCTTGCCATAATGCTATGTACTAAGCTTTGTAAAATTAAGGTTGAAGTTTTTAGGCTTCAGCAAGTCTTATATGACTTTATGATCCCCGTTTTCACGGGGATTAAATTATTCCTCTAGTCTAATGTCAAGTCCAAGTCCTTTTAATTCGTGCATTAACACGTTAAAAGATTCTGGAAGTCCTGGTTCTGGCATTGCTTCACCTTTTACGATTGCTTCGTAAGTTTTAGCTCTACCAACAACATCATCAGATTTCACTGTCAATATTTCTCTAAGGGTACTGGAAGCTCCATAAGCCTCTAATGCCCAAACTTCCATCTCACCAAAACGTTGACCACCAAATTGTGCTTTACCACCAAGAGGTTGTTGTGTAATTAATGAGTAAGGTCCAATAGAACGAGCGTGCATTTTATCATCAATCATATGACCTAACTTAATCATATAAATAACTCCAACGGTTGCTTTTTGATCAAATCGTTGACCAGTTCCACCATCATATAAATAGGTATGCCCAAATTCTGGAACTCCAGCTTTTTCTGTTAAAGCTGTGATTTCATCAATGGTTGCACCATCAAAAATTGGTGTTGCATATTTCTGACCTAATTTTTGACCAGCCCATCCAAGAACTGTTTCATAAATTTGACCAATATTCATACGAGAAGGTACTCCTAATGGATTTAAAACGATATCTACTGGTGTTCCGTCTTCTAAGAAAGGCATATCTTCTTCACGTACAATACGTGCTACAATACCTTTATTACCATGACGTCCCGCCATTTTATCCCCTACTTTAAGTTTACGTTTTTTAGCAACATATACTTTTGCAAGTTTTAAAATACCAGATGGTAATTCATCTCCAACAGAAATAGCAAATTTCTCACGTCGAAGATTACCTTGTAAATCGTTTTCTTTAATCTTATAGTTGTGCATTAAATCTTCAACTAAAACATTTGTTTCTGAATTAGTTGTCCATGTTCCACTTGTTAAATGTGTATAGTCATCTATTTCATTTAACATTTTTAAGGTATACTTTTTACCTTTAGGGAAAACAACTTCTCCAAGATCATTTATTACACCTTGAGCTGTTTTACCGGAAACAATTGTAAATAATTTTTCAACAAGAACATCTCTAAGCTCATCGAATTTTTTATAAAACTCGTCTTCTAATAAAGCAATTTCTTCTTTATTTTGAGCTCTCATTCGCTTATCCTTAACTGAACGTGCAAATAATTTTTTATTAATAACAACACCATGTAATGAAGGAGAAGCTTTTAAAGAAGCATCTTTTACATCACCAGCTTTGTCACCAAAAATTGCACGAAGTAATTTTTCTTCAGGAGTTGGATCACTTTCTCCTTTTGGAGTAATTTTCCCAATTAATATATCTCCTGGTTTTACTTCTGCTCCAATACGAATCATTCCGTGTTCATCAAGGTCTTTAGTAGACTCTTCAGAAACATTAGGAATATCATTTGTAAGTTCTTCGTTACCTAATTTAGTATCTCTAACTTGTAATGAATATTCATCTATATGAATAGAAGTAAATATATCGTCACGAACTACTTTTTCAGAAATTACAATTGCATCCTCAAAGTTATACCCTTTCCAAGGCATAAAGGCTACTTTCATATTTCTACCTAAAGCTAATTCTCCAGCTTCAGTAGCATATCCTTGACATAATACTTGACCTTTCTCAACTCTATCACCTTTTTTAACAATAGGTTTTAAGTTAATAGAAGTACTTTGATTTGTTTTTCTAAACTTAATTAATTTGTAAGTTTTTGAATCTCCATCAAAACTAACTAACTGTTCATCTTCTGTACGATCGTACTTAACAGTAATTTCGTTAGCATCAACATATTCAATAACTCCAGCTCCTTCTGCGTTAATTAATACACGTGAATCTGAAGCAACCTGACGTTCTAAACCTGTTCCAACAATAGGAGACTCAGCTCTCATTAATGGTACCGCTTGACGCATCATATTTGACCCCATCAATGCACGGTTTGCATCATCATGTTCTAAGAAAGGAATTAAAGATGCTGATATAGATGAAATTTGATTTGGTGCAACATCCGTATAGTGAATATCTTTCGATTCCACTACTGGAAAATCACCTTCCATACGAGCAATAACTTTTTCCGTATTGATAGTACCATCATCTGCAATATCAATATGTGCTTGTGCAATTAATTTATCTTCTTCTTCTTCAGCAGAAAGATAAATTGGTTCACTTTTTAAGTCGATAACTCCATTTTCAACCTTACGGTAAGGAGTTTCTAAGAATCCTAAATAGTTAACTTTTGCATAAACAGAAAGAGAAGATATTAATCCAATATTTGGTCCCTCAGGAGTTTCAATTGGACAAAGTCTTCCGTAGTGGGTAAAGTGAACATCACGCACCTCAAAACCGGCTCTTTCTCTAGAAAGACCACCAGGTCCTAATGCAGAAAGACGACGCTTGTGAGTAATTTCAGCAATTGGATTGGTTTGATCCATAAACTGAGATAACTGGTTGGTACCAAAGAATGAATTAATCACAGAAGATAATGTCTTTGCGTTAATTAAATCAATTGGAGTAAAAACCTCGTTATCACGAACGTTCATACGCTCTCTAATAGTACGAGCCATACGAGCTAAACCAACACCAAATTGAGAAGAAAGTTGTTCACCTACAGTACGTACACGACGGTTTGATAAGTGATCAATATCATCAATCTCAGCTTTTGAGTTAATAAGCTCAATTAAGAATTTAATTATAGTTATGATATCTTCTTTGGTAAGAACTAACTTATCCATTGGAATATCAAGACCTAATTTTTTATTCATTCTAAAACGACCTACATTTCCTAAATTGTAACGTTGGTCACTAAAGAATAATTTATTAATAATACCACGCGCGGTCTCTTCATCAGGCGGCTCAGCATTACGTAATTGTCTATATATGTGTTCCACCGCTTCTTTTTCAGAATTGGTTGGATCTTTTTGAAGCGTATTATGTATAATCGCATAATCTGCTTGTAAATTATCTTCTTTATGTAAAAGAATTGTTTTAGAACCAGATTCGATAATCTCTTCGATATGATCTTTTTCAAGAACAGTATCACGATCAAGTATAATTTCATTTCTTTCGATAGAAACAACTTCACCAGTATCTTCATCTACAAAATCCTCATGCCATGTTTTTAAAACACGTGCAGCTAATTTTCTTCCTAAGTATCTTTTAAGTCCAGTTTTTGATGCTTTTACCTCTTCTGCTAAGTCAAAGATTTCAAGAATATCTTTATCTCTTTCAAAACCGATAGCACGGAAAAGCGTAGTAACTGGTAATTTTTTCTTTCTATCGATATAAGCATACATTACTTGGTTTATATCGGTAGCAAATTCAATCCAAGAACCTTTAAAAGGAATTACTCTGGCTGAATACAATTTCGTTCCATTTGCATGAAAAGATTGACCAAAGAAAACACCGGGTGAACGGTGTAACTGAGAAACAACAACACGCTCTGCTCCATTAACAACGAAAGTTCCGTTTGGAGTCATGTAAGGTATTGTTCCTAAATAAACATCTTGAACGATTGTTTCAAAATCTTCATGTTCTGGATCAGTACAGTATAATTTTAAACGAGCTTTTAAGGGCACACTATATGTTAAACCACGCTCAATACATTCCTGAATGGAATATCTTGATGGATCTACAAAATAATCTAAAAACTCTAATACAAATTGATTTCTGGTATCGGTAATCGGGAAATTTTCCAAAAAGGTTTTATAAAGACCTTCGGTTTCTCTTCTATCGGATTTGGTTTCCAATTGAAAGAAATCTTGAAAAGATTTAATTTGAATATCCAAAAAATCTGGATAATCAGGCTTATTCTTTACGGTGGAAAAATTCAATCTTTCAGTTTGCGTTGCTGACATCTATGGACGAATTTTAATTATAATAAAACAGTGAACGCGTATAATAAATGGCGAAACCATTATATACGCAAAATGGTTTAGGTCTATTCCGTCAATAGGAAAGACCTAAACCTTAAGGTTTGGTGCGTTGTGAACTTACTTAAGCTCAACCTCTGCTCCAGCTTCTTCTAACTGTGCTTTTAAAGCTTCAGCTTCATCTTTTGCTACACCTTCTTTAATTGGAGATGGAACATTATCAACTAATCCCTTAGCGTCTTTAAGACCTAATCCAGTAAGTTCTTTAACAAGTTTTACAACTGCTAATTTAGACCCACCTGGAGCTGTAAGAATTACATCGAATTCTGATTTTTCTTCTACGGCATCACCACCACCAGCACCACCACCAGCAGCAACAGCTACTGCAGCTGCAGCAGGCTCTATACCATATTCATCTTTTAATATTCCAGCTAACTCGTTAACTTCTTTTACAGTTAAGTTAACTAATTTTTCTGCGAAATCTTTTAAATCTGCCATTTTCTATCGTTTTAAGTAATTTAATTTTTATATTTTAATTTAATAGTGCTAATATTTTATTCCTCTCTTTCAGATAAGGTCTTAACAATACCTGCAATTGTTCCTCCACTTGATTTAAGTGCAGAAATAACATTCTTAGCAGGAGATTGTAATAATCCAATAATATCTCCAATAAGTTCGTCTTTCGACTTAATGTTAACTAGAGTATCTAATTGATCATCTCCAACATATACTGCTTCCTCAATGAACGCTCCTTTAAGTACAGGCTTATCAGATTTTTTTCTGAACGCCTTAATTACTTTAGCTGGTGCATTACTTGCTTCTGCAAGCATTATAGATGTATTTCCTTTAAGTACTTCTGGTAATTCACCAAAATCTTTATCAGAACTTTCCATTGCTTTTTTAAGCAAGGTATTTTTAACTACTTCTAACTTAACTCCAGCTTTAAAACAAGCTCTTCTTAAGTTACTCGTATCTCCTGCATTAAGACCTGATATGTCAGCTAAATAAATAGTTGCGCTATCAGCTAACTGTGCAGTTAAATTTTCTATTACTTGTGATTTTTCTTCTCTTGTCATAAGTTCTAAATTTTACTACTCAGCAAATCTTTTTGTATCAATCTCAATACTTGGACTCATAGTACTCGACATAAAAATGCTTTTAATATAAATTCCTTTTGAAGATTGAGGTTTCAATTTTACAAGGGTTGTTAATAATTCTTTTGCGTTTCCTTCAATTTTATCAGCATCGAAAGATGCTTTTCCAATTGCAGCGTGAACGATACCAGTTTTCTCAACTTTAAAGTCAATTTTACCAGCTTTCACATCTGAAACAGCTTTAGCAACATCCATTGTTACCGTACCAGTCTTTGGGTTAGGCATTAATCCACGAGGTCCTAAAACACGCCCTAGAGGTCCTAATTTACCCATTACACTTGGCATAGTCACAATAACGTCGACATCTGTCCATCCTCCTTTTATTTTTTCGAGGTACTCATCTAAACCAACATAATCCGCTCCAGCTTCTTTAGCTTCCGCCTCTTTATCTGGAGTAACTAATGCTAATACTTTAACGTCTTTACCTGTACCGTGCGGTAAGGTAACAACGCCACGTACCATTTGATTAGCTTTTCGTGGATCTACGTTAAGACGCACTGCTAAATCTACAGATGCATCAAAATTTACGCTGGTGATTTCTTTTATTAAAGCAGATGCATCCGCAACGTTATAAACCTTTCCAGGTTCAACTTTTGCTTGAGCTTCCTTTTGCTTTTTTGTTAATCTTGCCATTTTATAAATTCTTTTTTCGGATTAAAAAGGGGATACACCACCTTTTACATTCACTCCCATTGATCTTGCAGTACCAGCTACCATCTTCATTGCAGATTCTATGCTAAATGCATTTAAATCTGGCATTTTGTCTTCAGCAATTGCTCTTACTTGATCCCAGGTTATTTTTGCTACTTTCTTTATGTGTGGCTCGCCAGAACCTTTTTTAAGTTTGGCGGCTTCAAGAATTTGTACTGCAGCTGGAGGTGTTTTAATAACAAAATCAAAAGATTTGTCTTTAAACACTGTAATCGCAACTGGTAACACTTTTCCTTGCTTATCTTGAGTTCTAGCATTAAACTGCTTACAGAACTCCATAATATTCACACCGGCAGCACCTAAAGCGGGTCCAACTGGTGGTGATGGGTTTGCAGCTCCACCTCGAACTTGTAACTTTACTACTTTATCTACTTCTTTTGCCATGTTCTAATTTTAATTAATTTTGTTTTTACTTCGGTGGAAGCCCAAGAAAAAACTATTTATAGCGTGCAACAATTAAACTTTTTCAACTTGCATAAAACTTAATTCTAATGGTGTTTTTCTTCCGAAAATTTTAACCATCACCTCAAGCTTACGTTTTTCTTCAAATATTTTTTCAACAGTTCCATTAAATCCATTAAAAGGACCGTCTATAACTTTAATAGTTTCTCCTATAGTATAAGGTATGTTTACATTTTCATCTTTAACAGATAATTCATCAACCTTACCCAACAACCTATTTACCTCTGCTTGTCTTAGTGGCACAGGATCTCCTCCTTTTACCTCACCTAAGAAACCGATTACTCCGTTTACAGATTTAATTATATGAGGAATCTCCCCTACTAAATCCGCTTGAACCATAATATAACCAGGAATAAAGACTCTTTCCTTGTTTATTTTTTTTCCATTACGAATTTGAATCACCTTCTCAGTAGGTACCAAAATTTGTTCAATAAAATCCTGAAGATTTAATCTAACAATCTCAGACTCTATATATTCTTTAATTTTGTTTTCCTTTCCACTTACAGAACGGATAACATACCACTTTTTTGCACTTTTAACTTCAGTCATCTATATATATTAAGACTTAATCCATTCAAAGTATTTACTAATAACACCGCTAAATACAGTGTCAATTCCAAAAACAAGCAAAGCTAACACTACTGAAAACGTTGCAACAATAACTGTTAAACGTTGCGCTTCAGACCATGAAGTCCAAGTAACATGATTTTTAAGTTCGTTATACGACTCTTTGATGTAGTTTATCATTTTTAACTTATTTTATTAATTCTACACAAAATTGTTTTATCAACAATTTCAAATTTTGCACGGGTTGAGAGACTCGAACTCACGACACCTGGTTTTGGAGACCAGTGCTCTACCAACTGAGCTAAACCCGTTTCTTTGGGCAACTATTTCACTCTACCCGTTATAAAAGTCAAGGCGTCCCGATATAATCAGGACACCTTAAAAAACTTTTAATATATTATTTTAGTCTAAAATTTCAGTAACCTGACCGGCACCTACTGTTCTACCACCCTCACGGATTGCAAAACGAAGACCAACATTCATTGCAATTGCTTGAAGCAATTCAACGTGTATAGTTAAGTTATCACCTGGCATTACCATCTCAACTCCATCAGGAAGCATAATTGTTCCAGTTACATCCGTTGTACGAACGTAAAACTGTGGACGGTAGTTATTATGGAATGGAGTATGACGTCCACCTTCTTCTTTTTTAAGAACATAAACCTCAGCTTTAAATTTAGCGTGAGGAGTAACAGAACCTTGTTTACAGATTACCATTCCTCTTCTAATATCTTCTTTAGCAATACCTCTTAATAAAATACCTGCATTATCTCCAGCCTCACCTCTATCTAAGATTTGACGGAACATTTCAATACCAGTAATAGTTGAAGTTAATTTTTCAGCTCCCATACCAATGATATCTACAGCATCTCCAGTATTTGCAATACCAGTCTCAATACGACCAGTCGCTACTGTTCCACGACCTGTAATTGAAAACACATCTTCAATTGGCATTAAGAAAGGCTTATCTACTTCACGCAATGGCTCTTCGATCCAAGTATCAACAGCTTCCATAAGCTCCAATACAGTATCAACCCATTTTTGCTCTCCATTTAAAGCACCTAATGCAGATCCTGCTATAACAGGTCCATTATCACCATCATATTCGTAAAAGCTTAATAGCTCACGAACTTCCATTTCAACTAATTCGATTAATTCTTCATCATCAACCATATCCACTTTATTCATGAATACAACCATACGAGGAATACCTACCTGACGTCCTAAAAGGATATGCTCACGAGTTTGTGGCATTGGACCATCTGTAGCAGCAACTACAAGTATAGCACCATCCATTTGAGCAGCACCAGTTACCATGTTCTTTACGTAATCGGCGTGACCTGGACAGTCAACGTGAGCGTAATGACGATTAGCAGTTGCGTACTCAACGTGAGAAGAGTTAATTGTTATACCTCTTTCTTTTTCTTCCGGAGCATTATCAATTTGATCAAAAGATGTTGCTGCTGAATGCCCTGCATCTGCTAATACTTTTGTAATAGCTGCAGTTAATGTTGTTTTACCGTGATCTACGTGTCCTATTGTACCAACATTTAAATGCGGTTTCGACCGATCGTAAGTTCCTTTTGCCATTTTGTATTTATTTAATCTTAGTTATATATTAGTACTCTATACTATTTTAATTGAGCCAATGTTGGGAATTGAACCCAAGACCTCTTCCTTACCAAGGAAACGCTCTACCCCTGAGCTACACCG
>TARA_R110000787_G_scaffold271063_3_pt1 | contig 10759 bp, 7 predicted proteins | sample TARA_R110000787 | Tara Oceans TARA_R110000787 (sample SAMEA4397920) | marine metagenome | biome: Polar Biome; feature: [DCM] deep chlorophyll maximum layer (ENVO:01000326); material: water (ENVO:00002006), including particulate matter (ENVO:01000060) such as... | depth 35 m
GTGCCGGTAAAATTCACACCATCAACATAGATTCTAAAGTTATTAAAAACATTCCTTTTGAGATTGATGCCGATATTAAATTGGCAGAAACACATCGTGTAAAAAGGAAAGTTTTTACAGAAAGTTTTACCTCTAAAATGATCAAGGATGCACAAACATCTCCAGATGGAAAGACCATTATTTTTACATCATTAGGACATATTTATAAAAAGAGTTTGCCAAATGGCGCTCCAACAAGAATCACAAAACTTGAAGACTTTGAAGCGGATCCAAGTTTTTCGCCTGATGGAAAATCTGTTTTATTTGTTACTTGGAATGATGAAAACCTAGGAACTATTCATTCTGTTAATTTAGATGGTTCTGGTTTGAAGAAACTAACCAAAGAAAAAGGAATTTACAGAACTCCTGTGTATGATGGTTCTGGTAGTAAAATTGCCTACAGAAAAGAAAGTGGAAACGGTGATCAAGGTTTTGATTACACGAAAATGACTGGAATCTACACGATGAGTTATACTGGATCGTATCCAAAAAGAATCTCTGAAACTGGACAATTCCCACAGTTCTCTGAAGACAACAAACGTGTGTTTTTTCAAACTGGTGGTTCGTTCTTTGGAAACTTAACTAAGAAATTAAAAAGTGTTGATTTAACTGGAAACAACGAGAAAAGTCATTTTACTTCAAAATTAGCTAATAGAATTGTGCCAAGTCCAGATAACAAATGGGTGGCTATTATTCATTTACACAAAGTATATCTTGCTCCGTTTGTACACAACGGGAAAGAAATTAGTATTGATGCAAATACCAAATCTTTTAAAGTTGAAAGTTTGTCTAAAGAAGCCGGAATTAATATTCACTGGTCTTCTTCTAATAAAAAAGTTCATTGGACATTAGGAGATCAATACTTTACTAAAAACGTAATCAACAATACAAAAGATCCTTTTGCTAAAACAAATTTAGAGACAACAGAAGCAGCTGGGATCAAAATTAATTTAGAAGTAAAATCTGACATTCCAGAAGGAAGAGTTGCATTCACCAATGCTCGTTTGATTACCATGGATGGTGATAAAATTATTGAAGACGGAACCATTATTGTATATCAAAATAAAATTGAGGAAATTGGAGAGTCGACTACTGTAACTGTTCCTGCAGATGCTAAAGTATACGATATGAAAGGCAAAACTATCATGCCAGGAATTGTAGATGTACATGCTCATGTTGGTGCATTTAGAAATGGATTAAGTACTCAGAAACATTGGCAATTTTACGCAAACTTAGCTTTTGGAGTTACCACTTCTCATGATCCATCGGTACATACAAAGGCTGCCTTTACTTTAGAAGAATTACAACGAAGTGGAAAAACAGTAGGGCCAAGGTTATTCTCTACAGGGTTTATCTTATACGGAGCCGAAGGTGATTTTAAAGCCGTTGTAAACAATTTAGACGATGCACGTTTTGCTATTGCAAGAACCAAAGCATTTGGTGCTAAATCTGTGAAGAGTTATAATCAACCTAGAAGAGAACAACGTCAGCAAATTATGCAAGCAGCCATAGAATTGGGTGTAAATGTGGTTCCAGAAGGAGGTTCTAACTTTTACTCAAACATGAGTATGATTTTTGATGGACATACTGGAATTGAGCACAACATTCCTGTAAATCCTGTTTATAAAGATGTGCTATCACTTTGGAGTAATAGTAAGACTGGTTATACGCCAACATTAATTGTAAACTATGGTGGTATGAATGGAGAAATGTTCTTCTATCAAAAAAGTAATGTGTGGGAAAACGAAACATTATTAAAATACACGCCAAGATATGTAATAGACACAAGATCTCGTCATAGAATTATGATTCCAGAAAAGGAATATGAAAACGGACATATTTTAACATCAAAAACAGTAACAGATTTATCCAAATTAGGCGTAAAAGTAAACTTAGGAGCTCACGGACAATTACAAGGTTTGGGTGCGCATTGGGAATTATGGATGCTACAACAAGGAGGTATGTCTAATTTAGAAGCCTTAAAAGCTGCTACAATTAATGGTGCTAAATATATTGGCGTTGGTGATGAATTAGGTTCTTTAGTAAAAGGGAAACTAGCTGATTTAATTATTTTAGATAAGAATCCGTTAGATAATATTAGAAATACTAATACTGTTACGCATACCATGATTAACGGTCGTTTGTTTGATATTGCTACCATGAATGAAATTGGAAATTACGACAAGAAAAGAACCAAGTTTTATTGGGAAGATGGGAAATACAACCAAGGAGTTCCTTTTAATTTTGATACAAGAAGTTTTACAAAACCAACCTGTAGTTGTCATGAATAGTTAAAACGTTCGTTGTACATGAAATGGAGCTAAATTTAAGGAGGGTTTTTGATCTGAAATAATTTCAGAAACCAATTTCCCCGTAGCTGGCGCCATACTCCAACCCATCATGGCATGACCGGTTGCAAAGGTTAAATTATTGTACTGAGATGTTCTGCCTATATAAGGAAGACCATCTGGAGTTACAGGTCTTAAACCACACTCAGCAGCCTCTTTATCTTGGATGCTAATTTGTAACCCTTGATAATATTTTGAAGCCGCTTTAGCAATCGCATTCACACGTACAGGGTTGATCTTATTATTAATCCCTGCAATTTCCATGGTTCCTGCAAAACGCGTAAATCCATCCATAGGTGTTACAGCTACTTTAGCTTCTAATAATACAGTTGGCATGGTAATATTCGTTTCTCTTGCCATATTAATTCGATATCCTTTCCCTGCTTGTAATAGCATTTTAATTCCAAGTTTTTTGCTTAACAATGGAGACCAACTTCCAGCTGCCATTAAAAATTCATCTGCTTTAATTTCTCGTTTATTAGTGATCAATTTTGTAATTGATTTATCAGAAATAATAATATCTTTCACCTCTTCTTCGGATAAAATTTCTACACCTGCTGCTTGTAAATAAGATACCATATTTTTCATAAAAACACCAGGTGTCATATGAGCATCAGAATGATAGTAGACAGCTCCCTTAATATTCAAATTAGCATTAGGCTCTAGTTGTTCTACTTCTTTTACAGAAAGGTTTTCAACATTCATTCCAAGTTCGATGGCTTTTTGTCCAACTTCCCATTCTTCTTCGCCAACTTTTTCGTTTTTATAGGCCATCAACAAACCTTTACGCTCGTAATGAAAGCTAAAATCACCTGAAGCTTTTATTTCTTCATACAATTCTCTACTAAAGATATTAATGTCTTTAATCACAGGAATTGATTCCGAGACTTTCTTTTTGTTTGCAGACTGTTTAAAAGCTATTGCCCATTTGAGAAAATCGGCGTCCAATCTAGGTTTTACATAAAACGGACTCGCGGGATTCAACATCCATTTTAAGCCTTTGGTAATAATTCCTGGTGTAGCTAATGGAACAATATGACTTGGAGTAATATATCCAGCATTGACATAAGATGCTCCGCTAGAAAAATCAGACTTGTCTATAATTGTAACATGATGCCCTTCTTTTTGAAGGTAATAAGCAGCACATAAACCGATAATTCCACCACCAATAATTACGACTTCTTTTTTCACTTATTAAATATAATAATTTATACTTTCTTTTTTAATCTTACTGTAACTTCGAGTATCCTGACATGTCAGACTGACAAAAATTTTTATTAGATTACTTGAAAACCTTGTGCGTATGGATCATCATCATCAATAATAATTGAATTGTGTCCGTATATTTTTGCCCAACCTTTAATGCTTGGAATAATTGCTGGATACTTTCCTAAAGTTGTTTCTTCTTCTACACATCCGATAAATGTGCTTCCAATAAAACTTTCATGAATAAAATCTTCACCAACTTTTAGCTTTCCTTTGCTGTGTAATTGTGCTAAACGCGCAGATGTTCCTGTTCCGCAAGGAGAACGATCTATGGCTTTTTCTCCGTAAAAGACAGCATTTCTTCCATCTGAATTGGCATCTAGGGTTTCACCGGTCCATAACAAATGTGTTACATTTCGGATAGTTTCATTTTCAGGATGGATAAATTGATTTGGATATTTTTTATTGATTTGTTCTCTCACAATTTGTGAATATTGAACAATCTTACTTGCTGTATAATCTTGAATTCCAGAAAAATTTTGCTGCGGATCTACAATGGCATAAAAATTCCCTCCATAAGCAACATCAAAAGTGATTTTTCCTAATTCTGTACAATCTACCGTTAATCCTTCCGCTGCTAAATAACTTTTTACGTTGATCAACTTGACCCAATCTACTTTAGTATTCGTTTGCTGATATTCAATTTCTATCAAACCTGCCGGAGCTTCCATTCTTATTCTTCCTGGAGTCTTTGGTGTTACTAAACCTTCTTCTATAGCAATCGTAACCGTCCCTATGGTTCCATGTCCACACATGGGTAAACATCCTGAAGTTTCAATAAATAATATAGCGAAATCATTCTCAGGATTGTGAGGCGGATATAGAATAGAACCACTCATCATATCGTGACCTCGAGGCTCAAACATCAATCCTTTCCGAATCCAATCGTATTGTTTTAGAAAGTGTTGGCGTTTTTCACTCATGGTATTCCCCAACAATTCTGGACCTCCCGATTTAACAACTCTTACAGGATTTCCGCATGTATGCGCATCAATACAGACAAACGTATTTCTACTCATTTTTCTTTTTATCTATATAACTTTTCACTCTTTTATCCATAATCGACAAGGTTACAGTTCCTTCTTCTAAAATGATCTCATGGAAATCACGAACATCAAATTTATCTCCTAAAGCTTCTTCAGCTTCTTTACGTAGCTGTCTAATCTTAATCTCTCCAATTTTATAGGATAGAGCTTGTCCTGGCCAAGAAATGTAACGATCTGTCTCTGTTCTAACTTCATGTAAAGAAAGTGCCGTATTTGATGCCATATAATCTAACACTTGCTGACGTGTCCAACCTAAAGCATGTACTCCAGTATCAACAACCAATCTACAAGCTCTCCACATTTCATAAGTTAACTTTCCGAATTTTTCATACGGAGTTGTGTAAATCCCCATTTCACCTGCCAAGGTTTCAGAATACAATCCCCAACCCTCTCCATACGCTGACAAATAGAAGCTTCTTCTAAAAGCCGGAATGGTTTTCGGTAATTCTTTATTCAAAGAAATTTGTAAATGATGTCCGGGAACAGCTTCATGAGCAGTTAAAGCCGGAATGGTATACAAAGTTCTACTTGCTAAATTGTAGGTATTTACCCAATAGTATCCTGCTGTGGTTTCGCTGTAAGAACCTGAATACCTTCCACTCGTATAATTTGGCGCAATCGCTGCTGGAACTGGAACTACTCCATAAGGTTTTCTTGGTAAGGTTTTGAAAAATCTTGGCAGTTCTGCATCAATTCTTTTTGATATATCTCTAGCAAACATCAATAACTCTTTTGGTGTTTTTGCATAGAACTGCTCGTCTGTTCTTAAGAACTTTAAAAAGTCTGCAAATGAACCTTTAAAATTCAAACCTCCTATAATTTGCTGCATTTCAGCTTTGATTCTCGCTACTTCTTTTAGTCCGATTTGATGAATGTCTTCAGCTGTATATTTTGTACTTGATGTGTAAAAATTGATTCTATTTTGATAGAACTCTTTTCCGTTAGGAATTGTTGTAACTCCCAATCCTTTTCTAGTATTTGGAAAGTATTCGTTTTCAAAAAAGTTTTTAATTTTTTTATACTGGTCTATTGCATTCTTTTGAACGCTAATCTTCGCAGCTTTAAGAATTGAATCTCTCTTCTCTTGAGATAATGAGGTAGGTAAATTCAAAAAAGGCTTGTAAAATTCACTTTTCGTTTCGTCAGTAATTATATGTTTTCCATATGTTTTTTCATATTCATTAAAAACAGCTTTTGGCTGTGAAATTCCTTCTTTCACTCCTGCTCTTAATAAATCAATACTATAGCCTACTCGTTTTGGCAAGCTATCTAATTCTTTTAAATAATTTTTTACTTCTTCTTCATTTTTAAGCGTTTGATTTCCCATTCGGCCTAAATTTAAATGGAAAGCCGATTCAGAAGTAATCGGGTTCAGATACATCTTAAATGTATGCTGATCAATCTTGTCTTGTAAAACAAACAACAATAATTCTTTGGAAATTTCATCAGTTTCAGGCAATCCATGTTCAGAAATTTTTTCTGCTTTTTCTTTTAACCCTAATGCAAAATCAGACTCTTCTTGATAATATTTAATCGTATTTTCTACCGATTCATTCCTATCAAAATCATACTCTCTAGGCTTTTCATATTCTTTAATAATAGATTGTAATTGTTCGTTTGGCGAAGTGTTTTTACAAGCTGTTAAGCATAACAATATTAAAAGTCCAAAGAGTTTTATGATTTTCATTTGATTATATTTTGTTCGTTATTTTAACACCATCTACATTTCTTAAAATATCTAATGGGTTTTCATTTTTTAATTCGTCTGGCAACAAATCATTTGGCCAATCTTGATAAGTAAATGGTCTTACCCAACGTTTTATGGAATCTGTCCCTACTGCTGTAAATCTACTATCGGTTGATGCTGGGTAAGGTCCACCATGAACCATAGATGAACAAACCTCTACACCTGTAGGAACACCATTATAAATTATTCTTCCTACTCTATTTTGTAAAGCTGAAATAATTTTCGGATACCTTGTTACTTCTCCTTTTTCTCCAATTACAGTACCTGTTAATTGACCTTCTAATTTAGAAATGATGATTTCTAATTGTTTTGCATCTTCACATTGAACAACTAAAGAGAACGGGCCAAAAACTTCTTGATGTAATGTTGAATTTTCTAAAAATGTTTTTCCTTCAACAGTTGTGACAACTTGCTGTGCATGATTGTTATTTACTTCATCTTCATAATTAGCCACTATCTGAATTTCTGGTTGAGAAATTGCACGCCTTTTATTATTCTCATAAGCTTCAACAATATTTGGATGCAACATCACAGAAGGTTTTATTTTTACAATTTCTTTTCCTAAGTCTTGAATAAAACTTGTTAATGCATTACTCTTAATTCCTAGTAACAATCCTGGATTTGTACAAAACTGACCTGTCCCTAAAGTGATAGACCCTGCATACGTTTTTGCTAATAAATTTCCTCTTTCTTTTAAGGCTTCTGGTAAAATTATCACAGGATTTACACTTCCCATTTCTGCAAATACTGGAATTGGCTCTTCTCTTTGTGCCGCTAAATCTAATAAGGCTCTTCCTCCTCGAATGCTTCCTGTAAATCCTACTGCTTTTACAGATGGATGCTTTACCAATTCTACTCCTACTTCTATTCCGCTACTGTTTAAATTTGAAAATACTCCGTTTGGCATTCCTGTTTTTTCTGCTGCTTTTACAATTGCAGATGAGATTAATTCTCCTGTTCCAGCATGCATTGGATGCGACTTAACAATTACTGGACAACCTGCTGCTAATGCCGCAGCGGTATCGCCTCCAGCAGTAGAATATGCTAACGGAAAATTACTTGCTCCAAAGACAGCTATTGGACCTAAAGGAATATTCATTTTTCGACTGTCAGATTTTGGGAGCGGAGATCTATCTGGAACAGCAGTATCTATTATTGCTTCTACCCAAGAACCTTCGGCTACTAAATCGGCAAATGTTCTGAGTTGAAAAATGGTTCTTCCTCGCTCTCCTTTGGCTCTTCCTTCTGGCAATCCTGTTTCTGAACAATAGGTAGAAATTAACTCATCATCTAATGCCAAAATTTCATCAGCAATAGCATTTAAAAATGCAGATTTTTGCTTTCCTGATGTTACTCTGAATTCTTTAAATGCTTTGGAAGCTAAAGAAACTGCTTCATTAATTTCTTCGTGGGAAGCTTCGGTAAAAACAGAACTGTTTTCAATATTTAATAAAGGATTGAAGGTGGTAAAGGTTTTGGTTCCTTTTGCTGAGATTGAATTTCCAATATAATTTTTTCCTGTAATCATGTGTTTAATATAACAATATGTTAATGTAGCAATGTTTCGTGCTACTTGTGTGTTAAGGATTGAGGCATTGTTGAAGCTCTTTTGCCCTTCTGCCCTAATCAGGGCGAGAAAAAAGCGACTGCCGAAAGCCTGACCGTTTACGGGAACACCCTACCTATTTAAATTTTTATAATCTGGCAACGATGGTCTGTTCTTTAATCTTTCTTCAATAATTTGAACAACGTGTTTACGCTCATCTCCAAATAACGGCAAACGTGGCGCACGAACATTCTCTGTTCCGATATCTGTATAAACTTCTGCGAGTTTAATATTCTGCACTAATTTAGGATTAATATCTAACTCTAACAACGGTAAAAACCATCGGTAAATTTCGATCGCTTCTTGAATTCTTCCTGCTTTTTGTAATTCGTAGATAGCTACCGTTTCTTTTGGAAATGCACAAACAAGTCCGGCAACCCAACCATCAGCACCCATTAACAAACTTTCTAGCGCAATGGTATCTACTCCTGTCATAATCTTTAAGCGATCTCCAAAACGATTTTTTATTCTAGTAACATTAGAGATGTCTCTGGTAGATTCTTTGACAGCTTCTATGTTCTTACATTCTAATAAGTCTTCGAACATATCTAAGGTAACTTCAACTTTATAATCTACGGGGTTGTTATAGATCATGACAGGCAATGATGTGTTGTTCGCTACAGCTTTAAAGTACGTTACCGTTTCTCTATCTCCTGCTTTGTATCTCATTGGTGGCAACATCATGAGTCCGTTTGCACCATCTTGCTCTGCTTTTTGAGCAACATCAATAGCTCCCCTTGTAGATTGCTCTGCAATATTAATTAATACAGGAACTTTAGTTTTGACTAAATCAACTGTAGTTCTTGTGAGGATTCTTTTTTCTTCTTCTAGCAATGTACTTGCTTCGCCTAAGGTTCCACCTAAGACAATTCCATGAACACCTGCATCTAATTGTGCATTGATATTCGTTTCAAACATAGCTAAATCTAACTGATCGTTGTCTGTAAACTTAGTTGTTACTGCTGGCATAATGCCTTTCCACTTGATGCTCATTTTTTACCAATTTTAATACTGTAAATTTATTTATTCTTCGGAAGGTTTGTTAATTAATAATTATCCATTTATAATAAAATATTATCCTTTTTTTATAATTAATTACATATTAAGAATAGTATTTAACTATTTTTAAAGAATTAATAAAACAATGAGTAATGAAAGCTTTACCTTTTGAAATACCAAAACCTACAAATGATGCTCTGATTTATCAGGAGGATTATGAATATATTTTCTACGACAAATTTCATCAGCATCAAGAAATTCAGTTGAGTTACATCATAGAAGGTGAAGGGACTTTGATTGTTGGTGATACGATTTCACATTATCAAAAGGGAGATGTTTTGGCAATTGGAGGAAATCTACCACATCTTTTTAAAAGTGAACCAAATGCTTCAGTGAAATCTCATATGGTAACTTTATTCTTTACAAAAAAAGGTTTTGGAGACAGCTTCTTTAGCTTGGAAGAACTTTCAGAAGCTACCTCTTTCTTCAAAAAAATAGACAATGGCTTCAAGGCCACTTCTCATAAAAAAGTATTAGCAGATCTTTTTTCAACAGTTAAAGACCGTAATAAATTGGACCGCTTTATACTCTTTTTACAAATATTAAAAATTCTTTCGAAAGCAAAAAAACAAGTTTTATCTTCATATACCTACCGTAAAAGCTATTCAGTTGATGAAGGAAAACGAATGCAAGATGTGATGAGTTACACAATGAATCATTTTCACAAAACCATTACTTTGCAACAAATTGCTGAAATAGCTTTGATGACAAAAAATGCTTTTTGCAAGTATTTTAAAAAGCGAACGAATAAAACGTATGTTCAATTTCTAAATGAACTTCGTATAGAAAATTCGAGTAAGCTTTTGTTAACTCAACAAGAAGCTTCTATCGCAGAAATAGGCTATAAATCTGGTTTTGGGAATGTTTCTAATTTTAACCGGCAGTTTAAATTGGTGAAAGGAATAACTCCTTCGGGTTATAGAAAATCATTATAATCTAATCAACTCTTCTTTTGCCTTTTTTGTTAGTCCTTTTACAATTAAATCATACGAATGATCAATTAATTCAAACGCTAGAGCATCGTTTACATCGTTATTAAGTGTTACAGTATTCCAATGTGTTTTATTCATATGCCAGCCAGGATTGATACTCTCATATTCATCTCGCAATCTTTCGGATCTTTCTGGATCACATTTTAAATTCACTTTGGTTTCGCCTTGTTCCCAATGATCTAATCCAACCAAAGCAAACATCTTTCCCATTACTTTAAAAACCAAGGTAACATCATCAAAAGGAAAGTGCTCTGTAACTCCTTTTTCAGTAATACAATGTTCTCTGAGTTGTTCTATATTCATTCTTCTAAAGAATTGTTAATTAACATTTTGTTACATGAAAGATAGGAATCTTTTGTGATTTTGTCCAAACTAATTATGCAAACTATGAAGAAAATTATTCTACTTGCTATTATTAATTGCAGATGTCAGATTAAATCTCAAAACAAAAAAGCATCTCTATTAAGAAAGGGCAAAAAATTGATACAGCATATTGAACCATGTTTTTACCAACATTAAGTTATACGATCGATATCTATCGAAAAAAACTAACTCCAAATAACAATTTCATTTCTTTCGCAGCCTTTGTTAGTTTCTTTCCTCAATTACTTTCTAAACCTATTGAAAGGGCTTCTCATTTGTTACCTCAGTTTTAT
>TARA_R110000787_G_scaffold6861_11_pt1 | contig 10742 bp, 12 predicted proteins | sample TARA_R110000787 | Tara Oceans TARA_R110000787 (sample SAMEA4397920) | marine metagenome | biome: Polar Biome; feature: [DCM] deep chlorophyll maximum layer (ENVO:01000326); material: water (ENVO:00002006), including particulate matter (ENVO:01000060) such as... | depth 35 m
CGCCTTGTCGGTTTCAATCTCGGCCAAAATGTCGCCAGATTTGACCTCGTCGCCTTCCTTCACCAACCATTTGGCCAGCGTACCCTCTTCCATCGTCGGCGAGAGTGCCGGCATCTTGATTTCGATACCCATTAATATTGCTCCACCAGCACGTCGGTATAGAGTTCGGCCATATCCGGCTCAGGCGAAGATTCTGCGAAATCGGCCGCTTCACTGACGATTTTGCGGATGTCCTGGTCGATCTTCTTGAGTTCGTCCTCGCCCACGCCATGTTCGGCGAGATAGGCCTTGGCACCTTCGATCGGGTCGGACTTGTCGCGCATCGCCTGCACTTCTTCGCGCGAGCGATATTTCGCCGGATCGGACATGGAGTGGCCGCGATAGCGGTAGGTCTTCATTTCCAGCAGGATCGGGCCATTGCCGCCCTGCACCCACTTCAATGCTTCCTCGGTCGCGCCGCGCACGGCCAGCACGTCCATGCCGTTGACCTGAATGCCGGGAATGCGGAAACTTTCGCCCCGGCGATAAAGCTGATCTTCCGCCGAAGAGCGGTTGACGCTGGTGCCCATGGCGTATTGATTATTTTCGATCACGAAGATGATCGGCAGCTTCCACAATTCGGCCATGTTGAACGATTCATAGACCTGGCCCTGGTTGGCCGCGCCATCACCGAAATAGGCGACGCATACACCGCCATCACCATTATATTTGTGCGCAAAGCCCAGGCCCGCGCCGAGCGACACCTGTGCGCCGACGATGCCGTGGCCGCCGAAGAATTTATGTTCGACGCTGAACATATGCATCGAACCGCCCTTGCCGCGCGAAATGCCAGCGCCACGGCCGGTCAGTTCGGCCATGATGACGTTGGGATCGATGCCATAGGCCAGCATATGGCCATGGTCGCGATAGCCGGTGATCACGCTGTCCTTGCCGGGCACGAGGGCCGACTGAATGCCGACAGCAACCGCTTCCTGCCCGATATAGAGGTGACAAAAGCCGCCGATGAGACCCAGGCCGTACAATTGGCCCGCTTTCTCTTCAAAGCGGCGGATGAGGACCATCTGCCGGTAGAATTCCAGCAATTCTTCCTTGCTGGGTTTATAATCGGTCGGAGTGTCGGGGCGAGGCCGGTTATGGTCCGCGCCGACCGGGCTTTTCGCCTCGGCCTCTGCGCGGGTCGGGCGCGGCGTCGTTGGTTTCGCCAAGGCTCTTATCCTCTTGCGTGGGGTAGGATGGAAGGAAGCCTGATATAGCGATAGAGTTGCATATATTGCAACGGCGGACCCAACGGAATCCGGGCAGCAGCTATAACCTCGCGCTAATATTGGTCGTGGCAAAGGCTCAGTTGAGCGGCACGATCACTTCATCATGATGGATGACGCCGAGTTGGCGACGGATCAACTCATCGGACAAGTCGGGATCGACCCGGCGTGGGTTAAGCAGATCGACCCGGTTGCGCAGGTCCGCCCGGGCATCCTGCACCCGCTTGAGCTCCGCCTTCGCCGCGCCGAGCTGCCGCGAATAGTCGCCCCAGGCAAGGATGCCGTTCGAGCCCACGACGACATAGCCCGCGAAGGACAGCAGCAGCAGCAGCGCAATCGCAGGGCCAAGGGCCGAAAATAAAAGAAGACGAAGCTTCGCGATGTGCGCCATAGCCCACAAGAATCACAAGAAAAGGTCGGCCGCAAGCGAATTTTATCGAACTTGCGGCCAACCGAAGGAAAGCCGATCAGCGGAAGATCGACCGCCCGGCATAGACGGCGACATCGCTCAGTTCTTCCTCGATGCGGATGAGCTGGTTATATTTGGCGAGCCGATCGGAACGCGCGAGCGATCCGGTCTTGATCTGGCCACAGTTGGTGGCGACGGCGAGGTCCGCGATCGTCGCATCCTCGGTCTCGCCCGACCGGTGCGACATGACGGCGGTATAGCGGGCGCGGTGCGCCATATCGACGGCCGCCAGCGTTTCCGTCAGCGTGCCGATCTGGTTGACCTTGACCAGCAGCGAGTTGGCCAGCCCCATGTCGATGCCCATCGACAGGCGCTTGGGATTGGTGACGAACAGATCATCGCCGACCAGTTGCACCGATCCGCCAATCTTGTCGGTCAGCGCCTTCCAGCCTTCAAAATCATCCTCGCCCATGCCGTCCTCAATCGACTTGATCGGATAGTCGGCGCACAGGGCGGCGAGATAGTCGGCCATTTCGACGGGGCTGAGCGACAGGCCTTCGCCCGAAATCTCGTACTTGCCGTTTTTGAAGAACTCCGTCGCGGCGCAATCGAGCGCCAGCATGACGTCGTCACCGGGCTTGTAGCCCGCCTTCTCGACCGACAACATGATGAAGTCGAGCGCATCGCGGGTCGAGGCGATGTTGGGCGCAAACCCGCCTTCGTCGCCGACTGATGTCGCCAGCCCCTTGTCGTGCAGGCCCTTCTTGAGCGTGTGAAAGATTTCCGACCCGATCCGCACGGCGTCGGCGATGCTTTCGGCACCGACCGGCATGATCATGAATTCCTGAAAATCGATCGGGTTGTCGGCATGTTCGCCACCGTTGATGATGTTCATCATCGGCACTGGCAGCACATGCGCGGACACGCCACCGACATAGCGATAGAGCGGCAAACCGCGCGCGTCCGCCGCAGCCTTCGCCACCGCCAAGCTGACGCCCAAGATGGCGTTGGCACCCAGGTTCGATTTATTGTCGGTTCCGTCGAGCGCGATCATCGCGGCATCGACTTCACCCTGGTCCTCGGCGTCGAAACCGATCAGCTCTCCGGCGATTTCGTCATTGACGGTATCGACCGCCTTCAGCACGCCCTTGCCCATATAGCGGCTCTTGTCGCCGTCGCGCTTTTCCACCGCTTCATAGGCACCGGTCGATGCGCCCGACGGGACGGCGGCGCGGCCGAAGCTGCCATCTTCCAGCATGACGTCGACTTCGATGGTGGGGTTGCCCCGGCTGTCGAGGATCTGGCGGGCGTGAATGTCGAGAATGGCGGTCATGATCGCTCCCTGCACTGGCGATGGGCTGGCGACCATGGTGGCTGCCCGTCCCTGTTTGTCCGCGCTCCGCTTAGCCAGCGCCCCGATGCTTGGCAATGCAGGGTTGCAAGGATCGTAAAAATGCCGATGCTCGAAAATGTAACGGCAACGGAACTGTAAGCCGCTGCGGAGCATTAGGAATATAACAACCTGCCGCCTCGTGCGGCGCACCATGCTGCATCAAGAGGGAGATTGAGGACGATGGTCGACACCCCGGAAACCCAGCCTGCAAAGCGCGGACGGCCAGCCAAGGTCAAGCCAGTGGACGACACCAAGGCGGCGATTGCCGTGAAGGCCGAACCGCTCAAAACGGCGGCGACCGAAAAGGCCGCTGCAGCCGAAACTGCTGCCAAGAGCCTGTCCGACCAAATCGCACCGATCAAGGAACAGGCAGAAAAGGCCGCCAAAGCCGCTGCCGAGAAATTGAATGCGGTCGATTGGAAAGCCCATATCGACCCGATCAAGGAACAGGCCGGCAAGACCGCCAAGTCCGCCGCAGGCATTGCGAAGGACAAGACCGGCACGGCCATGCAAAACCTGTCCAAGCTGATCGCCGACACGGCGGGCACAGTGGACGCGAAACTCGGCCCGCAATATGGCGATTATGCACGCCAAGCCGCCGAACAGGTGGCCGGTGCCGCAAACAGCCTCGACAGCAAGGATGTCGATGCGTTGATGGCCGAAGCACGGGATTTCGTGCGGAAAAGCCCGGCGGTCGCAATCGGTGCGGCGGCCGTGGTCGGCTTCGTGCTGATGCGCCTTGCCAAAGGGTCTGACGATAAGGCCTGACGGTCTGGCTTTCCCGTCACTGACACTAAAGGCTCCGGTTCCGGGGCGGAGGATCTATTGACACAAGAGCCAGCGGATATGGCGGTGACGCCGAACGCCGAACAACCGGAACTAAACAGCGGTGAGGAAGGCACGCGCACCGAAAGTTTGCGCGATGTCTTCTCCCGCCTCTATGCGGATGGCCGCGCCTATGCCGCCGCCGAAGCCGATCGACAAAAACTGCGCCTGAGCCTTGTCGGCATCGGTGTCCGCAACGCAGCCGTGCTTGGGTTGGTGGCGTTGATGTTGGCTTTTGCCAGCATCGTGGCATTGCTGGTGGGTCTGATCATTGCTTTGTCCCGCCATATCGAACCGCTATGGGCGACGCTGATCGTCACGGGCGGCGGGCTGGCCGTAACGATCGCGCTGCTGCTGCTGGCTAAGGGCTGCATTACCCGCATGAAGAAGGCGATCACGCCATGACACAGGAACTGGCCTATCGCGAAGCCTGTGCGCGCGCCACGCTGGCCCGGGCACAGATGATGTCGAGCGCTACCGAGGCCAAGGCCCGGATCGCGCCGGCCCGTTTGGCGCAGGATGTGAAAGACAAGGCGACCGGCACCGTGTTGGGTGTCGTGGCCCAGGGCGCGGCCAAGGCGCATCAACGCCCGGTCGCTGTTGGCGCGGCCGCTGCGGCCTTCGCGCTTTTTCTCGCACGGCGGCCGATCGCGGCACTTTTCGAACGTTTATACGTTCGCATCAGGAACACCCCAACAGATATGCCGGAGAATGACCATGGCTGACGTTCGTGCCCAAGTTAATCGTGCCCGTGATGCAGCGAATGACGCTGCCACGACGGCCACCGACCGCATACGCGAAACCACTGCCAAGGCGCGCGAGGGCGCGGGCGAACTGGTCCAGACCGGGCGCGATAAAGCTGGCATGGCCTATGGCGATGCCCGCGACAAGACGCAGCGCGTTGCAACCCGCGCCAACCAGATCGTGCAGGACCATCCGGTCGCGGCGGTCGCTGGCGCAATCGCCGTCGGTGCCGTCGTCGCATGGATGTTCCCCAAGAGCCGCGCTATGATGAAAGCGCTGCCGGGTCTCGCCGTCACCGCCGGATCGCGCGTTGTCGAAGCCGCCGTCGCGGCCCGCGTGGCGGCTGCCGAAGGCGCTGAAACCGTCAAGACCAATGCCGCCCATGCACTGCATAACGCTGGCGACGCTGCCTCGCATGCGCTGCACAGCGCTACCGATGCCGCCGCGCATGCGCGCGACAATCTCGCATCGGCCGATCTGTCAGCCAAGGCATCGAAGTTGGCCGACGACGTGACCTCGCTTGTTGCGCATCGCATCGAAGCGTTGGGCGATGCCGTCAAGGCGCGGTTGCCCAAAAGCTAATCGCGCACGCAGTAAAAGCATGCCAACAAGGCTTTAGTCCCCCTTGGATGGGACGTGCGGCGCTGCTAGGGTCGCCGCCCATCCAAGGGAGATAATTGAACGCCATGAGCAAAATGCATCTGGTGCTGGGCGGTCGCGTAACCGATCCGCAGACGCTCGAATTTCAAGACCTCAGCAAAGTCGACCTGGTCGGCGTATTTCCCGATTATGCCTCGGCCGAAAAGGCCTGGCGTGGCGCGGCGCAGCGGACGGTGGATGACGCCGAAATGCGCTATGTGATCGTGCATCTCCACCGCCTGCTCGAACCCGAATTGCCCAAGGCAGATTAAGCAACGACCATAGCCGTTTCCTGGCGAGCCCGGGGGACGGCTATTTTTTTGGCAATCAGTTGACCGCGCTTGGCCGCTTGCGGAAGCGCCATCGCAGCAATGGCCGGGTCAGCGCCAGCCCGGCGAGAAATCCCCCAATATGCGCGGCAACCGCAATCTGCCCCAGATCGCCCATGCCGCCGGCGGTGGCAAAGCCAATCATCAACTGGAGCGCGATCCAGCCGCCAGCCAGCCAGGCGAGACGCACGATATTAGCCGAAAACGGACCGATCCGGCGCACCTGTTGCTGACTATAGAGCAAGGCGTAGGTCGCCACGACCGCTGAAATGGCCCCGCTCGCGCCCACCATCGGGCCGGTGGAACCCGGATCGACCAGCCACTGCGCTCCGCAGGCCGCATAAGCGCCCACGCCATAAAGCAGCAGCGTCGGCCCCTTCCCCAGCACATGTTCGACATGCCGCCCGCAAAAGCCGAGCATCAGCAGGTTGAATCCAACATGCAGCCACCCGGCGTGGATGAGCGTGCAGGTGAGCGGCGTCAGCCACCACGGCACCGCCGCCAGCCCAGCGAGCAGTTCTGGATCACCGACCCGCGCGGGGATGAACCCGCCCAAGACCGCTCCATTGTCGATATTCCCCGTCAGATACAGGATCAGGAACACGGCGAAGCTGATCGCCGCGATCCCGTTCGTCATGGGGCCAGCAGGCAATTTCACGGGATCAGATGAACTCGATTTTTTCGACCGAGTAGAATTTGTCGCCCGACGGCACCGAAACCTCGACATCCTCGCCGACCGTGCGCCCAATCAGGGCACGACCCAGCGGGCTGTTGTACGAGATCATGCCCGCCTTGGCATCCGCCTCTGCCTGGCCGACGATCTGATATTTCACCGGCTTGTCATCTTCGTCAAGCAAAGTCACGGTCGCGCCGAACACGATCTTATTGCCTGACAGCGTCGCGGGATCGATGATCTGCGCGCGCGACAGCTTGTCTTCCAGATCGTTGATCGTGGCCTCTACCTGGCCCTGCCGTTCCTTGGCGGCATGATATTCCGCATTCTCGGAAAGGTCGCCATGGGCGCGCGCTTCCTCGATGGCGTCCACGATCAGGGGCCGTTCGGCCTTGAGTTCGCGCAGCTGCGTATTGAGCTTGTCATAGCCCATCTGCAGCATCGGCATCTTCTCAACGGTCGCCATTATGCAAATCCTTCGTCAAAACTTCCCTTTGGCGGCCCGAACAGCGGGCCGCCCGCAGCATGCTTCCTTGTGCAGGGGATCAGGCGTGCGACAGGGGATAATAGGACTGGAGCGAGCGCACTTCAAGGGGATGCCCCCGTAAAGCCTCGATCGCATCGGCCGCAGCGACGCTAGCGGCCGCCGTGGTGAAGCTCGCCACCTTGGCGCGCAGCGCGCTGGTGCGGATCGCCTTGCTGTCCTTCAAGGACTGCCAGCCCTCGGTCGTGTTGAAGATCAGCTGCACGTCGCCATCGGTGATCTTGTCCACGATATGCGGACGCCCCTCGGCGACCTTGTTCACCTTTTCCACCGCGATGCCATGGTCCGCCAGATAATCGGCGGTGCCGCCGGTCGCGATGAGCGTGAAGCCCATATCGGCCAGCTTGCGCGCGGCAGGCAGGATCACCGGCTTGTCACTATCCTTGAGCGAGATGAAGACCGTGCCGCTGGTGGGCAAAACAGTCCCCGCCCCGATCTGCGCCTTGGCGAAAGCGGTCGCGAAATTGCTATCGATTCCCATGACTTCGCCGGTGCTCTTCATTTCCGGCGACAGGACGGGATCAACGCCGGGGAAGCGACCGAACGGGAACACCGCTTCCTTGACCGCCACATGGTCGATCGCATTGCGGTCGATCTTGGGCAGGTCGCGGATCATCTCGCCCGCCATCACGCGCGCAGCGATCTTGGCAATCGGGGTGCCGATCGCCTTGGCGACGAAGGGCACGGTGCGGCTGGCGCGCGGGTTGACCTCGATCAGATAGACCATGCCATCCTTCACCGCGAACTGGATGTTCATGAGGCCGCGCACCGACAGCGCATGGGCCAATACCTCGGTCTGCCGTTCGATCTCGGCAATGATGTCATCGGACAGGCTGTAGGGCGGCAGCGAACAGGCGCTGTCGCCCGAATGGACCCCCGCCTCCTCGATATGCTGCAACACGCCCGCGACCACGACATCTTCGCCATCGCACAGCGCATCGACATCGACCTCGATCGCATCGCGCAGATATTGGTCGATCAGCACCGGTGATTCGCCCGACACCTGGACGGCGGTGGTGATATATTCCTCCAACTGCGCCTGCCCGTCGACAATCTCCATCGCCCGGCCGCCCAGAACATAGCTAGGCCGCATCAGCACCGGATAGCCGATGCGGTTGGCGACCGCGATCGCCTCCTCCCGGCTGCGCGCGATGCCGTTGGCGGGCTGGCGCAGCTTGAGCTTGTCGATCAGTGCGGCGAACCGCTCGCGATCTTCGGCCAGGTCGATGGCATCGGGCGAGGTGCCCAGGATCGGGATGCCCGCATCCTCCAGCGCCTGCGCCAACTTGAGCGGCGTCTGCCCGCCAAACTGCACGATCACGCCTTTCAGCGTCCCGTTGGTCATTTCGATGGCCAGGATTTCCAACACATCCTCGGCGGTCAGCGGCTCGAAATAAAGCCGGTCCGACGTGTCATAGTCGGTCGACACCGTTTCGGGGTTGCAGTTGACCATGATCGTTTCATAGCCCGCCTCCGACAGCGCGAAACAGGCATGGACGCAGCAATAGTCGAACTCGATACCTTGCCCGATCCGGTTCGGCCCGCCGCCCAGGATCACGACCTTTTCCCGATCGGTCGGCGCGGATTCATTCTCCGCCTCGCCAAAGATCGGCGCTTCATAGGTCGAATACATATAGGGCGTCTTGGCCGCGAACTCGGCGGCGCAGGTGTCGATCCGCTTGAACACCGGGCGCACGCCGAGCTTGTGGCGCAGCTTGCGCACCTCCGCTTCGGTCACGCCGCCCGTCATCGCCTTGATCGCGTCGTGGATCAGGCCCGACCCGCGCGCGATGCCCCGCTCCATACCGCGCAGATTGGCGGATTTGAGCGCGAGATAGGCAAGCCGCTTGTCGGAAAAGCCCATCGACTTGAGGTGCCGCATCCCTTCGGCATCGCGCGGCAGGCCATTCTCCAGAACCTGCGCTTCGGCTTCGACGATCTCCTTGATCCGTTCCAGGAACCAGGGATCGAATTTGGCGATATTGTGGATTTCCGCGACGGTCAGCCCTTCGCGCAGGGCCTGCGCCGCGACCAGCAGCCGGTCGGGCGTCGGCTGCGCCAGGGCAGCGATGATATCGTCCTTGGGCGCGCCCGCCAGATGCTCAATATCGTTGAAGCCGCACAGCCCGGTTTCGAGGCCGCGCAGCGCCTTCTGCATCGATTCATGGATGTTACGGCCGATCGCCATCACTTCGCCGACCGACTTCATCGCGGTGCCCAGCAGCGGCTCGGCCCCCTTGAACTTCTCGAACGCGAAGCGCGGGATCTTGGTCACGACATAGTCGATCGTCGGTTCGAACGAGGCCGGGGTCGCCCCGGTAATGTCATTCTCGATCTCATCGAGCGTGTAGCCCACCGCCAGCTTAGCTGCGACCTTGGCGATCGGGAAGCCCGTCGCCTTGGACGCCAGCGCCGACGAGCGCGACACGCGCGGGTTCATCTCGATGACGACCAGGCGGCCATCCTTGGGATTGACCGCGAACTGTACGTTGGAACCGCCTGTTTCTACGCCGATTTCACGCAGCACCGCAATGGATGCGTTGCGCATGATCTGATATTCCTTGTCGGTCAGCGTCAGCGCCGGCGCGACGGTGATGCTGTCGCCGGTATGGACGCCCATCGGGTCCACATTCTCGATCGAACAGATGATGATGCAATTGTCGTTGCGGTCCCGCACGACCTCCATCTCATATTCTTTCCAACCGAGCAGCGACTCCTCGATCAGCACTTCGGTCGTCGGCGACGCATCCAGCCCGCCGCGCACGATGGTCATGAACTCATCGCGATTATAGGCGATGCCCCCGCCGGTGCCGCCCATGGTGAAGCTTGGCCGGATGATTGACGGCAGGCCGGTAAACTCCAGCCCTTCCAGCGCCTCCTCCATCGTATGGGCAATACGCGACCGCGCCGATTCCAGCCCGATCTTGTCCATCGCGTCGCGGAACTTGATCCGGTCCTCGGCCTTGTCGATCGCCTCGGCATCCGCGCCGATCATCTGGACGCCGTACTTTTCCAGGGTGCCGTCGTTGAACAGCGCCAGCGCCGTGTTCAGCGCCGTCTGCCCACCCATCGTCGGCAACACCGCATCCGGCCGCTCCTTCTCGATGATCTTCGCCACGATTTCGGGCGTGATCGGCTCGACATAGGTCGCGTCGGCAAATTCCGGGTCGGTCATGATCGTGGCCGGATTGGAATTGACGAGGATGATGCGATAGCCCTCCTCCTTCAACGCCTTGACCGCCTGCGTGCCCGAATAATCGAACTCGCACGCCTGGCCGATGATGATCGGGCCAGCGCCGATGATGAGGATGGAGGAGATGTCGGTTCTTTTAGGCATTGACTGATACGCTCCAAAGCCCTCTCCCTTGAGGGAGAAGGTTGGGTGAGGGTGTGAGACGGTGGTGGAGAAAAGCTTGACCGGCACCGCGCGCATGCTGCGCGGCGACCCGACCGAAGCGGAAAAGGCGCTGTGGACACGACTGCGCGCGGGGCAACTCGACGGCTTCAAATTTGTCCGCCAGTTTCCGATCGGCACGCATGTCGCCGACTTCGCCTGCCGGGGGGCGAGACTGGTCATCGAACTGGATGGCGGACAGCATGCGACCAGCGACAGTGACGCCGCGCGCGCCGCGCTTATCGAAGCGCATGGCTACCGCGTGATCCGCTTCTGGAACCATGATGTCCTGGCGAATATAGACGGCGTGCTGGAAAGCCTCCGCGCCGAATTGCGCCTCTCCCGAAACCTTCTCCCTTGAAGGGAATAGAGCCTGTGTAGCAAACGACGCAACCGCTTCCACCTTCTCCCTTGAGGGAGAAGGATACGAAGCCTTGCCAGCTTGCTGGCTAGGCGAAGTTGGATGAGGGTGTGCGGCGACTGTCGAATATCCCATCAACGCCGATCCCCCTCACCCCAACCCTCTCCCC
>TARA_R110000787_G_scaffold37412_4_pt1 | contig 10728 bp, 12 predicted proteins | sample TARA_R110000787 | Tara Oceans TARA_R110000787 (sample SAMEA4397920) | marine metagenome | biome: Polar Biome; feature: [DCM] deep chlorophyll maximum layer (ENVO:01000326); material: water (ENVO:00002006), including particulate matter (ENVO:01000060) such as... | depth 35 m
CAGGCTAGGGGTCCCGACGGCAAACTGTTAAGCCGGTCTCTCAAGCAGAGGATGATTGACTCAGATAGTGACATTGAGAGGAAGCACTCCGACCTTATCCGAGAGAAGGCCCGGCTTGACGGAATAGGCATGAGGCTTAGGGCTAAGCAGGACGGCATAAACGTCAACGCAACCCTCGAACGGTTCCTTCACGACCCGCAGTTCGACGCCGATCGCGACATCTCCGACCTGACTCAACTCTTGGAAGAGTTGAAGGACGTCAGGGTGTCTAAGGGCAAGAACGTGGGACAGAGTCTGCCTGAGATTCGTTTGGCGTTCAACCAGGTCAAGAAAGAAATTCGGGACATGGCGTCCGACTGGCGCAAAGCCAAGGCTGCGGCGGCTAAGACTCCCGCGGGTGAAGGCACCATTGAGGGACTGGCATCGTTGCAGGGCCATACGTTCGACGGTGAATTGGCCGCTGCGGTAGTCGCAGGGTTGAAGGACGAGGAAGCCAATATGCTGTCCGCGTTCCTGCGGCCGGTCAACCAGTTGTTCCGTGCGTTACGGGCTACCGGCGATAACTCGGGTCCGGGCATTCAAGGCCTGTTGGGCCTCGCGAGTGACCCGGTAGCCTACGTAAAAGCCATGAACGTGAACATCCAGTCGTGGGGTTCCGAGCGTGTCATGGGCGGGTTCCTTGTGGACTTCAACGACAGGGCGGTACAGACAGGGCGACTCAGCTCCCTCGATTGGGGAAGGTCGGGCCTCGCCATACTGGGTAAGGAAACCGAGTTCGCTTTCCAGCAGGGCACCACGGGCCTGACGTCCAAGGTGAGGAATCTTCCGGTCCTGAAGCAGGCAGAGCGCGCCTTCGGTAACTTCGGAGACTCTCTGCGGTTGGCATGGGCTGACGACATGCTCGCGGCTGAAATGAACCCCGGAAGGCTTGGGGGCCGTGGCCGAACTCTACAGGACGTAATCGACTCTGGCGACATGAGGCGGATAGCGGAGATAGCGAACAACATGACGGGCTACGCTTCCAAGCGTGCCGGTGGTAACTTCGGAGACGCACTACTGTTCGCCCCTCGGTTCTTTCAGGCACGTATCGAGACGCTAGTCAAGGGCACCATGGGCCTGCGTCCCGGCGCCCCTCTGGACCAGCGAATCGCCAGGAACTCCCTGACCCGCTTGATTGGGGGCGGCGCAGCCCTGACGTTCGCAATCAACTGGGCGTTAGGGAACGAGACGGACGTAAACCCTCTGAACGAGGACGGGAAGTTAAACACGAACTTCATGACTATTAGGGCGTTCGGTCGTGACATCTCGCTCTTCGGAACGTATCAGTCCATGTTCAACGCGGTCGTACTGACCGCACAGGGCGAACCTGAAAGAGCGTGGCGCAACCTGTCCTCTGGTGTCATAAGCATGGGCTGGGACTTGGTCACCGGCCAGGATGGTGGAGGGAAGCAGGTTGGCGTGGAGTTGGGTAACGCAGGCAAGGGTAAGAAGGTCTGGCAGAACCCCGCGGCCTTCTGGCAGTGGATGCTGACCAACTCAACCCCGTTCTTCGCTGACGAGATAATCCCGACAGTGCAGCAGTTCCGTGAAGGTGAACGTGTTGCGGCGACCGTATCCCTGACGGCTGAGGTGTTCGGGGTGAAGTCCTCAAGGGTTTCGCCTTCCGAGCATAGGCGCCAGATTGAGCAACCTCACTTGGATGCGATGCGGGCCGAGCAGGCCGCGATGACCCCTGAGGAACTAAAAGCAGTTGGGCCGAGTATGATCGTGGTGGATGGCCCTCTCAAGGATCAGAACGCTGGTGTGCGTCGTGAGATCAAGGGGAAGCCGGATGTGATGGAGGCGACTGAGAAGGCCCGTGTCATATCCCTTGAGCGTGGCAGTGAGTACGCCGAGTGGGACGTCAAGCAGGAAGCAGAGCGAGAGAAGTTCGACGCCAACATAAAGGACTTGGCGGAAGAGGTAGGCCCGGGGCAGGACTTCCGGATTATCTATGGAGAGAAGTCGAAGGAATACGCGACCCGGAGAGAGGAACAGCGTCTGTCTGCCGAGGAAGATGGAGCCTTTGACTTCTTCGATGAAGACCTCGATGAGGGGCTCCCTGAGTTCGACGAGGCGCTGAATGCTTTCTTCGCTGTCGTGACAGATGAGCGATGGGAGAACCCCACTACGGGCCGGCGTAACTATGACGCGATCGAGCAGGGCATTAAGGCCGATGTGGTCGACATGTACGGACAGGACATGCTGGATGAGATACACAAGTACCTAGAAGAGCATGACTCCCCCACTGTCAAGGCGCTAAAAGAGGCCCGCAGGGTACTGAAGCCCTACTACCAGATCGGCAAGGACTACCAGTTTAGCCCTGAGTTCGATGACGATTGGCAGGACTACCTTGATGCCGACATCGACACCCGTGCCACGATGCTTAGAGAAATCCCGCAGTTGAAGGTGTACAACAAGCACCTGACAGCAGACCGTAAATCCTTCAAAGAGAAAAACCCCGCGGTGGAGTTCGCTCGCATCATCTGGTACGGGGATAAGTACGTCTCTCAGGCGGGCAAGAACCTTAGGGCTCGACTCGACGCTGGCACGTTTAGTTTCGGTAACTAATGAAGTGGGTATTACTGGACGACGGCACGAACGAACTCCGGTGTGGGTGCTGCGGAACCAAGCCTATCGCCAGGGAGAAGGACGGAATCCTGACGATCATTACCCCGAAGCAGCACGGGGTCAGGCATAGTGCCGTACTTGACATGAATGGCTCTAAGGCTTTAGCATTAAGAGACCAACCGAATAACGGCGGCTGAAGACCGCCCCAAACTAGCGTGTAAGCGCCCTCCCGGCAATATGGCCCGGATGGGTGCTTTTTTTTTGGTTCCGCGACCCGCAAGGCGACCGGAAGAAAAGGGAAAACATTGGCAGGCGACGGCACAGACGACCAGGTAGTAGAAGGCCAAGGCACCGTGGAACCCGGTACCGGAAGCGACCAGTCCGACTCCTCTTCGGAGGACACCACTGGAGCTGAGGGTGAAAAGGGAACCGAAGGTGAAGCCAAGGAACCAGAAGTCTCTCCTGAGATAGCGGCCCTCCAAGCGGAGATCGCGAAACTCACGAACGACACGAAGTCCTTGACCGGCCGGTTAAGTAAGGCGAACGAGACGATTGCATCTGCCGAGGACATCAGCACGAAGCTGGAGGTCATCAGTAAGATACAACAGATGGAGGCGAAGGCCCGTCTGGACGGCACGTTCAACGAACTAGATACATCGGGAGTCGAGGCTGAAGTCCAGCAGCAAGCACGCGGGGTTCAGGTCACGAAGATAGCCAACGGGCTATACCAAGACCTAATCCTCCTCGCCGGTGACGGTGATGAAGAGAAGGGCAAGGAAGCGATAAAGGGAGAAGAGTACTCGGCAGCTCTTGAGACATGGGTCTCGGGGTTGAACGATGAACGGCAGGTCACAGACCTCTCGGCTCTCTACAACGCTAAGGCGCAGGTCGCTGAGGTTCTCGTCCGGAAGGGTCAGACAGCAGCCAATGAGGCAGCAGTCGCGGCTCAACTAGACGCAGGGAAAACAAAAGAGAAAGCAGAGCAGCAGGTACGGGATGAACTCGGTGCTGACGATACAGGAGCGGGTGTAGGCGCAGGAAGCGCTGCCCAGTCCGATGATGCGCTACTCAAGAAACTGGGGGACTCCACACAGAGTTCCTCACCGAAGGAGTTGGCGCGAGGTAGGAAAATCCTGGTCGAGCGCGGAGTCCTTTCCGGATAGTTGCATCCGTAAGGAAAGAAAATGGCAGGCATAACAACCACCGACGCACTGGCTGACAGCATCCCCACAATGGTGCAGTCCGCTCGAATCGTTCGTGAACACACGGGTGTCATGACCAACATTGTGGACCGCAAGACCCTCGGTAAGGGTATGGGCACCACATGGAGCGAGGTCGACTTCGCGGCTCTATCCGCGCAGGGCGTAACTGCCACGACCGACCTTGAGGGCAATCCTCAGGTACTGGTCGATAGCACGCTGGGCCTGAAGCCCACCATCGTGGGTATCCACGTACTGGTCACAGATGCAGTGGCTGAGAAGATCAGCGGTAACGCCGCACAGATCGCCAAATCGGCTGTGTTGTCTCAGAACGCCATACAGCGTAAGAAGGACGAGGATGGTCTGGCGGTATACGCTTCCGCGACCGACATCTTGGGCACAGCCAACACGGCCATCAGTCAGGGCATCCTGGCCGCTGGTTCGGTAGCTGTATCGGGGGCGCTCGCAGAGCCGACCACCGACACCAAGTACATCGTCCTCCACCCCTTCATGGTTCACGACATCTACACCGAGTTGGTCAGCACGCCGCTGGTCGCTTCCGGTGCGGAGCAGATGCTCGCAGGCGAGTCTGCCAGTGTCTTCCGGCAGGGCTTCCGAGGCATGGTGAACGGCGCCATGCTGTTCGAGGACGGTAACCTGGCCATCAACGCCGCGAAAGACGCGACTGGTGGTGTCCACGCCAAAGAGGGCATCATACTCGTTCAGGGCATGAGCCCCCGGGTAGAGCCGCAGAGGCGGCCCAACATCGGCGGTGGTGCGACATCGCTCTACCACTACGATGACTACGTTTGGGGCGAACGCTCCACCGGCAACTGGGTCAAGGGTGTCATCGGAGACGCCACCGAACCCACCAGCTAAGTAGTCGAGGAATAAGGAAAACGACATGAGTACACAAGTTTCAGAAAAAGGAGCCGTCTACCTGTACGACGACTTCGTGATGCCCGCTGACGCGGTCATCAACCCCCAGTCGTGGACATCCGATGTGGATACCGGAGGCGCAGCCTTCGTTGCCCCCTCCGCGGCTGTTCGGGGAGGTACCGTAACAGGTACCACCGATACCACGGACAATGACCTTGTCCAGATGGGTGGCCCGCTCCTCTTTGAGGCGCAGGGTGGGGCCACTATCTTCGAGGCCAGGGTTGAGGTAGACGTCATCACTACGGTGGCGCTCAACGTCGGTCTCAACGATATCGCACTGGAGGGCAGTAGCCTCCCGGTCGAGTTGGCAACTCTCTCGTTTACGTCGAACTCGTCCACCTTCGTAGGGTTCGTATTCGACGTAGACGCGACCAACGACAACTGGCACATCTTCTCTGTTGATGGAGATGCGGATACGAACGTCGCCATCGCAACCCTCAACACCGGGATCGCCCCGGTTGCAGGTGAGATGCAGACGTTCCGCATCGAGGTAACGGACCAGGGTTCGGGCAAGCTGGCCCGGGCGGTCTTCTACATCAACGGCAAGGATGTTGGCACCATCGAACTCGCTGTCGCTCGCGACACCCTTTTGGCTCCGTACGTGGGTCACGAGAACCGAGGTGCTGCGGCCCACGTAACGAGCGTGGACTACATCGAGTGCGAGTCTGCCAGAGGGGCGGTCTAACCATATTGCCCACCACGGTTGAGGGCCCCACATTTGTACTGCCCCCTAAGGTTGCGCCGGTTATGCCGGTTCAACTGCGGGGGGTGGCTGACATCATCCACCCTGACGAGGAAGCCTTCTGGCTTTACGAAGGGGACATCCAAACCACGGATGGACAAGGTCAGGTCCGTATACAACGGATAATGGTGAACCGTGGAGATCGACTCTCCATGAACACACGAGTGATGGGGCCCTCGGTGGGTTTTCGAGGGGCTGACCCCGTCATAATCCAGTTAGCAGCGTTCAATGGTGACAAGGCTGAGTCTCAGCACACCGTGGCGTACGCTCGGGAGATGGCGGACCAAGTCCGTGACATACCGATAGACAAACAGGACCTTCCAGGAATAAACGAAAGAGCAACGAAAGGCAAAGCGATATGAGTGCAGCAAAATCACAGGCTCCCGAGGCCCCGGCCTCCGAGACCCCTGATACGACTGGCATCACAACCCTAAAGGCGGAAGCGGTAAACGAGAGTTCGGACCTTAACGCAGTCGACGCAGATGCGCTGGCTGCACGGATGGCCGATGAGGCCGTAGGGTTGGCAGACGGGCCCGCAGCAGCGGACGCGATCGAACAGATGGTCAAGGAGGCTACTGAGCCTTCACAGTCCGGTATAAAGCCGGGAGCCATCATCACGGACGAGGACGGCGACGGGATTCCTCGAGTGGTGAGTTCGGTTGAGTCTGCCGGATACGTGACGCTGTACCGGAACGACAACGGGGCAATCGCCCTGGTGAACCGGAACATGCTGCCCCAGACGCTCAAGAAGAAGTTCGGCTCTAATCACGAGCTGGCGGGCCGACTGGTCTTCAGCCCGACGCCGTTGGTGAAGCCTGCACCTCCGGGTTCTATCGTGTGCCTGTTGCACAAGGATAGTCCGCGGAGAGCCGAGTTCAACCTGGTGGGCTTGCCCTCCTGTATGAAGTCAGGCTTCGTGACTCAGTGGCAGATGGAAGGCCACATGAAGACCAAGCACAAACAAGAATACAAGAACGTGACCGAGCAGGACGAGCGCCAGGACGCCGATGAGGCGAGGCAACTGACCAAGTTGCTACTCAAGGCTCAACTCGCAAACCTGACGGGCGCCGACGCTCAGGAAGCCCTAGAGGCTACACGGGAGTAGACATGCCGGTTATTTCAGGTGCGGGATTCGCACAGACAATAGCGAATACGGCGGGGGGCGAGGCCGTAACGGCGGCCAGCATTCCTAGTGCCGCCAAGTACGCGGAGGGTTCTGTGCGTACCGCGGCCCTGAAGTTTACCCGTGACAACACGGCTCCCACCACCTCCGTGGGCATGAAAGCCAACGTGGACGATATTATTATCTTGCGGTCGAGGTCGGAGATCGACTTCTTCCTAGGGATTCGAGCCACTGGCACTTCAGCCGTGGTTGACTGGGAATTCCATAACTCGATTCCCTAAGGAACCTACATGCCCTCAGTAAAAGGAATACCCCCGATCGTTCGCGGCTCCGGCAACTTGCTAGCCGATAACGAGAACCTTGTCTTCGGTGACGGCTCGGATGCTTCGGTTGATTGGGACGGTACCAACCTCGTTGTAACCCTGCTCTCCGGCGACATGACTTTCGGTGGAGGGGATCTAAAGGGAGCCATCGCCGCTGGTCCCGCCATCTACAACGAGGCCGCGACGTCCACCAACCCGACACTTATCCCCAATCAGGCCGACCCGGACACGGGCATCGGCTGGTCGAGCGCCGACGTCGGGGCGCTGGTCGCGGGCGGCCTCGGTCGGTTCTTCTGGTCTGCTTCATACATCAGGATGCAGCCGGGTGGGAGCATCGCGTTTAACGCGGACTCGACAGGTGTCGCCATCAACGACGCTATGAGCGCCTCGTTCGATTTCAACGTGGCGACGGATACGGTGACACAAGCCCTGTTCGTAGACGCTGGCGCTGAAACCATGACGATGGGTATCCCGGTCTACGGGTCCAACGCGGCGGCATACGGACTGCTAGATGAGGCCGCAACCGCGACCAACCCCACGCTCGTTCCGAACCGGGCCGACCCCAACACCGGCGTGGGCTGGGTCAGCGCGGATAAGCTCTCGTTAATAGCGGGCGGCGTGAAGGTGGTAGAAGTCGCCTCTAGTATCGTGACCATCAACCCCGGCAACGCTAATATCGACGTGCAAATGAGGGCAGACGTCGACAGTAACGCCTTCAAATTCGATGCTTCGCAGTATAGCGGGCAAGGCTCGTTCGCCTTCGGTGACCCCGGTGGAGCGCCCGACTACATTTATATCAGGCCGGTCGTAACACTTCCCTCCGGCCAGTCCTTTCACGGTCTCAGGGTGGCGCATCAGGCCATAACCACGGCGGGCGATAGTGGCACGCACGCGCTCATTACCGGCGGGTATTTCGGCAGTCCGGCCGTTACCAAAGGAGCCGGAGGCGACACAATCACAGCCACGGCTTCGGCTTACTTCACCAGCGTGGAGGGCGACGGCGCGAGCAACTACGCCATCTTCTCCGACTCAGGCCTCAACCGCTTCGACGGCGACGGGTCAAATGTCTTTGAGCTTCCCGAAGATGACACTGACCCCACCAGTAGTGGGGGCGCGGCGGTCGGGAGAATCCCTGTGAAAATCGGCGGCAGCACACACTACATAGCGTATTACTAGGAGAGGAACATGGGATTGAGCGCAACGGTCGCCATCGGGAGCCGGAATTTAACGAACGTCTATCTTCATTTGAGGGAGATTAACTTGGACCCCGCCAGCGATGTCGTGGAAGTTCAGGTGGACACCTACGACACTGAACAGGCGTGGAAAGACAACCTCGCCATTCTCAGTACCGAGAGGGTGTCAATCGACACCGCCGCCATTCGTGGCGTGGCGTTTACGTCCGCCTATGCGTTGATTAAAGCAGCGGTGTCTGGCTCAACCGACTTGAACGAGAATCCCGCGAAATCAACATAATGGACCCAACACTACTTCAGATACTCCAAGCGTTCACCAACACCTCTATTCAGTTGCAGCAGCTACGTGAGGCCCACGGGGAACTCGAAGCGAAGAACGAGCAACTCAAGGCCCGCATCGCGGAACTGGTAGACTGTGTATGTGAATGCCGATCTACGGAGCCTGTAAAGGCAGAAAGATAACCTACCGTGAACACGTACTCCCTGACACTGCTGGAACGCCACAACATCAACCGTATACTCCCGCAGCAGGCCTCTATCCTTGACGGGATCGTGATAACGGGCCTGAACAAACTGCTCAGGTTCTCGGAAGAGGACCAGGAGAAGTACGGGATCGTGACGGTCTGCCAGTGTGGGGTCCATGAGCCCGCCCACGATGTCCTTCCCGAGAGCCGCTCGGTGGACAATCCCGAGGGCACCCCGTTCGACCATGAGGTACGGGCCGCTGGTCTGTACTGGGGTGAGGAGTTCACTGACACTCTGTTCAACTTCGAGTTGACTGAGCGACAGGTCGAGATCATCGTCGTTCAGATCAAGGCACTGGACGAGGCGGGTAGTGTCCCTCTCGACCAGATCGACACCTACCTGAAGTTCTGGGAACCCGAGGGTATCGAAGAGAATGTGACCCCGGCGCCGGTCGAGGTGGGCGTAGGCGCCCCGGCACTTTCTCAAACCCAGTAAGTAGATGAGGCACCAATGGCAGCAGGCACAACCACAAGAGCAGTCCTTCGGGGCTTGGTATCTGAGAACCTAGACGACTCCCTGTCGCTCACCTCGACTGCCACAGGTAACACCCTAACTCTAGTCGATACGTCCCTGTCGGAACACTCCGGTGGGGACGACGACTTTTGTGAGAACTGGTACGTACTCATTACTGAGTCCGGCCACACCGCTGAGGGAGAGGTCCGGCGCATCACAGGGTACGTCGAAAGTACCAACACCCTGACGGTCAGTGCTGCTTTCAGCGCCACCACTGGTTCTGGTAGTGCGTACGAACTACACGTACTGGACCCAGTGAAGAAGCATGCAGCGATCAAACGTGCGGTGTCCCAGATATACCCCGTGCTGTACCTGCCGTTGGTGGACGATTCCCTCATAGTGGACAACCGGGTAACGAACGGACTGTTCGACACCTTCGCCAGTTCCAGTTTCACGGGTTGGACCCTGGCTGGCGCGGGTGCTGCCGAGGCCCAAGAGACCACCATCGTGTGGGAGGGCGACAACTCCTGCAAGCTGACCTCGGCCAGTGCGGGCTTAACGCAATCCCAGACTATTAACTTCGCCCTGCCTATCGACCAACTCATTGGTACACAGGCCAAGTTCACCTGTTGGGTACACGCCACAGTTGCGGACATCGCCAAGATCAGCATTGACTGGGATGGCGGCACCACGATCTCCTCATCTACGCTCCACACAGGCGTGGACCAGTGGGAGGAGTTGGAGGTAGACGTTACCGTTCCGGCCGGCGCCACTCAACTCGTCATCGTGCTAAACGTAGCGACTGGCACCAACATCGGCATCTTCGACAGGGCGGTCCTGCATGTAGCGGGCAACGTGTCGCGGTACACGATACCGGCAGCGTTCAAAGATGAGCCCAACCAAGTGCTGGTGCAACAGTACGTATCCCCCTCAGACGGGTCCTTTGTTCCGGCCGGACCCTATGCACTACCTGCCAGGGGATTAAAGCTCCGCTTGCTAGGCAGAGGTGAGCTGACGAACCCTACGACAGAGACCGGTACCGTTGAGGTAGGCGGTTCAAGAGCAGAACTCCTGTCATACAAAGCTACGGAACTGTATTTCCAGAGCATAGCACGTTCCCCCGTGTCGTCGGCTTACGAGCGCAACCGCGCCATCGAGGACGCGATGTACTGGAAGGGCGTCACTATTGCGAAGGGCATGGAGCCCGGGGTCCGGATGGTTGCTCCCCCTACGGATGAACTCGAAGAGGTGCTACACTTTGAAGAGACCGCTTCTGGTCGATTCTTAGTACTGGACGGTAGGTAAATGGCGAAAGCTGGGGTCACTGATGACATCACGATCAACACTATCGGCGGCACTCCGATCGGCTTCATGCTGGTTCGGGGAAAGAATGGTCGTCGAGGCTTTGCTATTCAGGACTCGAGTGTTCTTGAGCCCAGAGTACTTTCTGAGTCCGAGTTAACCCAAGCGTCCTTCGCTCCTGGCCTCGTCCATGTAGACGCGGTCGAGGACTTCGCTCTCGGAATGGGCGGGCAGATAGAACGCCTGCACCCTCGCAGGATCAAGAACGGTCGCAAGGTTGTGACTACTTCCTTCGGCAAGGTCGAACTCGCGCCCCAGA
>TARA_R110000787_G_scaffold167889_2_pt1 | contig 10712 bp, 22 predicted proteins | sample TARA_R110000787 | Tara Oceans TARA_R110000787 (sample SAMEA4397920) | marine metagenome | biome: Polar Biome; feature: [DCM] deep chlorophyll maximum layer (ENVO:01000326); material: water (ENVO:00002006), including particulate matter (ENVO:01000060) such as... | depth 35 m
TCCACTGTCAGCAGTTAATATAAAAGCACCAGCTGGCGTGTAAGTTAATGTAGCGTCTTGACCTAGATAAGAATAAGAGCCTGAGCTAGCAGTTAATATAAATCCTTTTAATAAACTTGCCGATGTACCTGTATATAAATACGCACCTTCATCAGCTTTTAATATTCTAGCAGTTAGTAGTTGTGCATCAGTGCCAGTGTATAAATATGCCCCGCTATCTACTGTTAATGATACACCGCTACTGGCCTCAAGGAACGCACCTATAAACGGACTGCCAGCAGTGGCTAAAAATGATGTAGATTTTGTCTGTAAGTTGCCCGTTGCAAAATTAACTAACTCAGCACTTGTGTAGCCTGTGTAAGTACCCGTTAAATCTTCTGTTGCTACATTGTTAAGAGTAAAGCCACCTGTACTGTCTACATCTTCACCAGCGTTATTAAATGCAAATACATCAGTAATAACCATCGGCGTACTACTACTTCCCTCTATTCCTTTATCTGTAGCGCCGTAAACTAAACCATTTGTTAAGTTAGTTCCTTGGTTAAATCCTGCCATTACAGCATCAGCACCACCACGAGCGACAAAGTTTCTTATGTGACCGTTAGTAAATCCGCCGTTAATATCAATCGCATTTATGCCTACTGTCGTATTGTCTAACACAACGCGATCCATCAATATGAAATCAGCGTTGTAATTTAAAGCAGATACAAATTGGTTATTAGTGAATATCCGTAAATCTTCTACGTTTACGCCTGTACCTGTGGATATTGTCAACTGCTCTATGTTTGACAATGATGAGTCGTTTGTACCGTCCCATGTAACATCACCACGGAATGTCACCCCGCGAATAAATGTACCGTTGATGTTAGCGCCAGAGCCCAGATAGCCGGAACACTCTGCAATTGCTGTAAAACCTGCGCCGGGGTCGGCACCGCCTTCGCCAGCGTTGTATAAATTAGCGGTAGCGTAATCTTTACCTGTGCCAACCGTCTTCGTTATATCAGCCATTTCGTTCCCTAACGTAGCTAGTAATAGTTTCGATGCTTACACTAATACGCCCGTTTACTCTTAATTCCTCAAAGTATTCGTCACCAGCGTAGACAGGGTTTAGGTAAAATTGTCGATTGTGTGTAGGGTGAGGTATGAATTCAGGAGATCTTTTATCAGCGGCAAACCAATTGGGGTTTTTGATCATCCAATCAGTGGTTAGTTTGACTATCAATTCATTGTATCGATAAGCATTGGTAACATCTAAAACGCGAAGTATGCCTCCAACTGGCTCGACACTTAAGCCCATAGAATTTATTTTTCCTTTCTTATGGGCTTCTACGCAATCACCCGCGAAAAACCTTCCTGAGTCCTTAGCTATAAAAGCAATTTTACATGCCATTACTTACCCTTATTTATCCTAAAAAGTTAAAGCCAGAAGCGGCTAAAATGGCTATTATAATTGCCAAACCTATTTTATCACCCCAGCGATCATATCTTTCTTGTGTTCTTTTAACTCTAATTAAAGGCTCGCTATTATCTAATATAAATTTATTAAACCTTATATTCTCTTTTTCTTGCGTCTTATCTCTTTCCTCTCTAGCTGCGTCAATAATAACAAGCCTATCCACGGACTCTGTTAATTTACTTATTTGCCCTATAAGGGTGTCTAATAATTGGTCCGTGCTACTCATTTTTTGCTCGTTTAGTTGAATGTCTTTTTAGTAGTATACCAAAAAAATGAAATAGTATCATTACTGCGAAGCATACACATAAAGCCTCTAGCATTGTCGCCCAGACTTCTCCTAATACGTGCCCAGTTGAATAATGTGCCAATGATGTATAGATGAATAAATACAATGATATATATGTAATTCTCGTAAACAAAAGTTTCATTGCCGTTATAAGCTTTAGCATCTATTGACATCCATATTTGAAATAAAACCATGATAACACAACCAGATATGTTTTTTAACGGCATGGATTTATAGAAACAATGGCAATACAATAAACTGTAAACGCTAGCCATCACTAGATAATAAGTAGAGTTAGGCAGTAAAACTAGTATAGGCCCATCAGCCAATAACTCACATAAAATAAAGGCTGTAATAAAACAGCCTTTACGATTAATTATGTAAGCCATAGCGTACAAAAATACAAGCGCATTACTTACGCTTGGTTCCGCCTGTTGACTTGCGAGGTCGTTTAGTAGTTGTGCCCATTCTAATAACTCAATCATGATAAGGTTCCTATATTATATCAAATCCTTTAGCTTTTGTTTATACCGTAACTCGATTTCTTTTAATTCAGCGCACGTATACTTTTTAGGTTCGTGTGGGCCTTCCAGCCAATCAACTTTATCAGCACCTATTTTCTTTATTAAGTTAATTCTATAATCAGCGATATTACCAGAAAGATGGTTATTGCAAGGAGCGCACTGTTTGTGGTTGTTGTATTCTTCAAACCTAAGCTCAGGGTGCGCCCCAACGCTTCTATAATGCCCAGCGTGATATTGACCAGTATGAAAACGCTGACAGCTAATACAGGGATCACCATCATCACGAAACCTAATAAAAGCATTAAAGGATTGTTGTGCCGCTTTTGCTCTGTATGATTTATCATTATCTTTTAGCTCCTTCTTTTTTTTAGCGTGAACCTTATCGGCTTTAACCTCTCTGTCTATCTTTGACCACTCAGCCAAGCAAGCAGGATTTAAACAGGCCTTTTGTAAAAAGAATTTAGGCTCAAACTTAACCTTGCATACTTTACATTTAGCCATTTTAATTCCTTGGTCTGTATCGTTTATGTGACTTGTTTTTTTTATCTTCGCCTTTACCATCTCTAAGCATTGTTATTTATCCTTACCTGTTTAAATCCCCATCTGATTAAGCGCATACCAACACACGATAAGCACTCCACTTTATTCTTTTGCACCTTGTTAGCTTCTTCTGATGTGGTTATCAAGCCTTTACAGATAAAGCATTTGCATGGGTGCTTACGTGTTGATTTTAGCATGCCTTATTCCTCTGGTGGCTCGAGCAATTCAGACCAATGAGTAACGTCACCATAAATAATATTACACCCAGAATCAGTAGATACCCACCTCTTTATTTTAAATGGGTAATTAACACCATCGACCATTATTCCGTACCCTAGCGTATACGGTGATTTTGGCTGACCTGTACACCACAATAAAACTGTTTGAGTTCTTACATGGTCTGACTTTCTTGGTAAATCATCTTGAACACTAATCCATTCACTCATAATCATTCATCCTGTTTATCTAGTAATTGTTGATACTCGCTATTTTCGGGTATCGTCAAAGCGTAACCCTCTGACATACACCATGCTTGTATTTTATTTAAGTAGTGGTGCATTTCACCTGTATCTAGGTTAGTCGTGCTTTTAACTACGCTTGCTTCGCCTAATGGCATATCAATTAGTTTATCAGGACAGTAATACTTCTTAAAAAACTCTGCCCATACTTCACCGCTAAACTCCTTACCATTAACTCTGGCTTGCTTTGCTAATTCTGCCATCCATTTCCAGTATAGAGAATTTTGATCGTTACTTCTTTTTTCTCGCCACTGAACTATTGTTACACGCCAAGCTTTAGTTAAATCTAACTTCCATAACTCAGCTATAAATAGTCCTATAGAGTTAGCTGTTAGTTTAAAGTTTTTCATTACGTTTAATCAAAGCAATTGTATTTCTTACGTGCCTTAAATCTACAAAGCATCTATCAGAGATTGCCTTATCGCTAATATCTAGTAGACCTTCAAGCTTGAGATTAATCATCATTTTCAGCACTGATTCGCTAGTCGCTTTTAATTTGTCTCGGCTAACTTCTAGCCCGTTTGCCTTACCTCTGAAAAACTCACACTTTTTATTTGCCGCTACTACTTTGGCATTTAATTTAGCTATTTTATTTTTGTGATAGTTAGCGTGAAATTCACCTTCTTCTTTTAGCTTAACTTTTAGTGATGCTATTTCTTCTTCTTGGCTGATAAAATTAGCTATACTCATGACGTAACCCCTCGACACAAAACAGTAGCCTTCAGCATATCAATCCAGTAACTAGCGTTTAGTCGCAATTCTTTTTTTGGCACAGCTTTAACTTTATGATCGCTTTGTACTCTGCGTAATGCTTTAACTGTTATTTGTTGAGCGCGGCCACTAGCAAAACCGTAAAAATTATCGAGTTCGCGTAATGTCTCGCCGTTAATATAACGAATAACCATTTGTAAATTTCTTTCTGTACATTCTATATTTGAACGTTTCATAATATAAACTCTAAGATAATCGGTATCGAACCAGGATAATTAATCATTACGACTGCAAATATTATTGATGCAATCAGTGTGCAGAGATGTAACCAGGTTATAAAATTATCGATAGGCTTAGCCATGCGCTTACCCCTACTGTAAATATAACTATAAAACCTTTAGTTACAAAATGAGTTAACCGCTTATGCTGTAATTTTACATCGTGCTTGTTTAGCATTTTACATCTCCTTATGGGTGTTTCGGTTTAGTAGTAATGTGTGCTGGTTACGCTTTTATCAATATAAGAACTATCAACACCGCAAACTAAAAACTCCTTACCTTTGTAAAAATCAGCTTGCTTCAATGCCGCCTCTCTTGCTAACTCAATGGTCTTGTAGTGATTATCATCTCTAAAAACCATGCACTTACTAATTACAATAAAATATCTTTTTTCTTTTTTATCAAACATTGTCGCTCTCCTTGTTATTGCCATCCTTGGCGTGTTTGGTTAATTAATTCTGTTGATTGTATCTTGGGTCTTGTGATTGATTTACATACCCACTTTGTTGTTGTGGTGCCTGCTGAGAATAGCCACCCTGCTGTGGCGCTTGTTGTGCATATCCGCCCTGTTGCTGTTGTGGTGCTGCTTGTTGTGCAAATCCTCCTTGCTGGTTGCCTTCAATATACTTAGCGCCCCCAAGTCTCGCGCCTTCCATTTGTAACTTAATATACTGCTTACCGTTGCTTTCACTAACATCGACCTTAAGCTTTTCACAATTAACTACGATAAAATTACCTTCAACTAATGATGTGTTGTAGTAACCAATTTGAGCCGCTGTTTTAGCGAAAATAGCCGCGCTGTAATTTGTATATGTTTTCTCTCCTGTTTGACGGTCTTTGATAACCTCTGCTAATTCAATAATAAACATTGTTGATTGCCCGTCTTGACCGCAGCCAGTTTTGATAAATGGTGCTTTTCTTAGTTCGCCGAAAATAATGTGCATGTTCTTTACCTTTTATTTAAAATTAAATTGAACAGGCTTTTCACCTGATTGCTCCGCTAAGAGTTGCGCCGGTTGAGATTAATTAGGCAGTATTGCGTAATTCACGCTGACGCTTATCTCGATTAAGCTTTTTAATGTTGAAGTTTGCGCCAGTTAATAAACCTAATGCCTTTGGTGATTTTCCGCTTTTGCTTTTCGTTTCAGTATATTTCATGCTCTTTATCCTTTAGTAGTTAATAGTTGTCGTATTTGCTTTCTAAAATGGTCTTTTTGCATTCATCAACGAGAGATTTAAATTCTGCCACTCGCTCGTCAATCATTCTAAATTCTTCTGTTAAATCCTCTTTGCGTATTCGGTGTATAAAAATTTGCTTTCCTTCAGGGTATGTTGAGCAGTAACTAATAAAATCTAGCCAATCTCTACTGGTAAACTTTAAATTACCAACGCACTGCCATTTATAAGCTGGATCAACCTTTTGGCGTTTAACGTTCAGGTAGTGAACATTTGATATTACAGATTTAATTTCTATTGCGCCGCTATCACCTACTAAGCCGTCTGGTGAGCACCCTATAAAATCAGACTCGAAAAAACCTCCGTTAGTAACATCACAAAAAGTCTGCTCCTCATAAATCATTCTTGCGATAGGCTCTTGCTCATGCCCTCGCTCCATGTGTGCATTAGAATAATCACTTGATATTGGCTCTCCTGTGATTTGTTCATTAGCTATATTGTAAGCATACTTCTTTGCTGGCTCTCCAAATGACTTGCCAAAATTTGCCATTATCTTTCCGAGGTTTGAGCTTGTTAGCTTTCCACCTCTCAAAGCAAACCATTCATCAGAGTTTTGATTTACATCAATAAACTTAAATGCTCCCACTTGCTACTCCATCAGCAATAAATTGCATATCTATATCTTTTATATCCGCCTTGCTCAATACGGCGTTAAAATTACCATCTCGCTTGTATGCTGCTATCGCATTATTCCACTGCTGGCAATCTCTTGTAATTACTTGACGAGGTTTTATTTTGTTTGTGCTAACTCTTACACCTCCAGTTACCTGTCCTTTCATTGATACACTCGGATCAATATAAAGCTGCACTGGAATACTTTTCCAATTCTCGACAAAAACGCTACCAGCTAATTTTGAAACTGTTTTAGAGTTTGTGGCATTCAAAACCAAAGGCTTTATATTTTCAACAAAGTAAGCTATGTTTGCATCTATTTTTTTACCTGCTACTTTTGCGCCCCTCTCTTGGTTGACGTGTGAAATTGTAAAAACCAAATTACTACCAGACTCAATAAAATCTTCCAAGTCTGCACATCCTAAATGGTCACTCTTAAATGCCTTTCTGTAATGCGTTTGATTACTCATACTGCCGCCCATAATGTTAAATTACTGCCAATTAAAAACTCTGCTGCTGATTCTTCAGACCAGTTATCACTGCTCATTGTTATTATGTGAGCGCAGTCATCAAAGTTAAATTCTGATTTTTTAACGATAATCTTTGTATCTAGTGGTGGTGGGTTAACACCTACGCTTAAATAGTCCATTTTATTCTCCTGAATTAGTTGCAGATATTGGCTTAGTCATTTTGTTCATAGAAGTTGACGGGGTGACACCTGCTTGCCTGCTTAACTTCTGCATTTAAATATACGCTCATTTAGAATGATTGCAAGTACTTTGTTATATATTTCTCATATTGTTTTTTATATTGCTTTAATATTAGTAATAGCTTACTATTCAGTTAACTTAAATAAACAGGCGAACATAATGAAAACAACAGTACAGATACACAAGTTAACAGGCGAAAAATTAAAGGCTATTTCTGATAAACGTAAAAAAAATGGAAAGCTACTTAATAAGCAAACTGAAATACTAACCGATTTAATTAATAAACTTTACACCAAGGAGTGCAAATAATGAGAGATATTAAAATTAGAGTTTTGTTTGTTACTCACAACTCAGAATTCAAAAGAGAAATCAAAGAGCATTACACTACCGTTGATAGATTAATGAATGGTGATGATTCTTTTGATTACATTACTGGCCCTGAGATTATAGCTAAAAGTCAATTCACTGGCTTACAAGATAAGAACGGTGTTGATGTTTATGAAGGCGATGTTGTATCAATGTGGTATGCGCCAATGGCGACATGCAAAGGCATTATTGAATTTGTTGATGGTGCGTTTTACTTTTACACCAAAGAAGCTAAGCCAAGCTTTTGTTTGCTTTATGAAATAAAGAGCCATGGTAATGAAATAGAAATCATTGGCAACATTCACCAAAACCCAGAACTACTGGAGAAATAATATGAAAGCATTACTAGAGCGTTCACGTATATTTTTTAATAAGCTATTTGGGTGTGAGTACGAGGGTGAATTATGAATAAATTAACAGATTTAGAAATATGTAAACGTATTGATATACCCTATCGCACATTATAAGATTAAATTTTAAATAAAGGGTATATTTTATGTTTAAAGATTTAAATGACTATAACGGTGCTTACGGTGTGAATGATAAGGGTGATATCCGAAACAATAAGACAGGCAGGATATTAAAAACCAATTTTTCTTACGATTACGCATATGTAACACCATCTAAAAACAATAAAGCTAAGAGAGTGAATATACATAGAGCTGTAGCAATAGCCTTTATACCAAACCCTGAAAATAAAGAGACCGTGAATCATATTAACGGAATCAAGCACGATAATAGGGTTAATAATTTAGAGTGGTCAACAAGAGGGGAGAATCAAAAGCACGCGTGGGCTACTGGGTTAAGGATTCCAACAAAGAAATTCTTGGAGCAGGTGGCTAAAAATGGCAGAAAGCACTCAAAGACAGTTATAGGAACTCACAAGGTAGATGGCACAAGGATTGAGTTTGAAAGTGCCTCGGCAGCGGCTAGGCACTTTAATGGTACACAAGGGAATATTTCCTTGTGTTGCCAAGGAAATAAAAAAACGTGCTACATGCACACATGGGAGTATAAAAATGGATAACTTGACGATTTGCAAAAAGATAGCTGAGATTGAAGGCGTTGAATTTTGCATACAAAACGGCTGGGTTTTACCTGAAAACCCAGCAGAAACTAACATTTCAAAAATGACTGATGTTTACAACCCACTAACAGACGATGCGCTTTGTTTTCAGTTAATGCTTAAGTATGATATGCCACCAATGAAATCAGGAGCGCCTAACCTATATGAATGTGTTTTTGATATGGATAGGGCGCTTTCTGGTGCTGGAATAATATGCGACGAATCACCAAACAAAGCTATCTGCCTAGCAATAATAGAAGCGCATAAGGATTTATAATGGCTGATATAAAATACAGAAACGATAACGAAGATATACTTGATAAGTGCTGTATGGTTATTAAGTATCATCAGAACAAAGCTCAAGACGTTAGAGAAGCTAAACACTCAACACGCGTAGCAATACAAGACAAGCTTGAGCAAAAGAGATTGCGAGAGGAAGACGAACTATATGGTTAATTGGCTGTTAGAGTTTATATGTGAATTAGTAAGCCGCTGAGATGCGGCTTAATTTTATCTTTAAATCTAATTTATAGAGCCGCCAACAAGAAGTGATTTAAAACACCAGTCATCAGCAAGAACATCTACCTGACTTGCTAGCCATGGAACTACATTCCCTTGCGCTGTCTTCATTGCAATATAAGCACCATAAGGAACCATGTCGTTTTTAAAAAGCCCTTTTACTGCTGAGTTTGGGTTTCCAGATACAGGATAAGAATTTGCCTCTACATAATATAAAAACATATCTCGACCATTCCAGCTCTTTCTTTCTATCGCCTTACCCTGTTTTAATGCTTCTACGCTAATCCATTCCATTTTTCATTTCCTTATTCGCTCGATGTATTTATAGCAACCATTCGGCTATTCCGAACAGTTGCTATTTGTTGTTAGGCTTCTAAATAATCAGTTGCTTTAACGCTGAATTCACAATGTAAGCTATGAATCATTCTATTAAGTTCGCCAGCCATTAAAGTAAAATCAGCCATAATTTTTGCATTCAAATCGTCGTGGTCAATATCATCGTTTTGCTCTGCGATAACATCAGCAAACTTAATGCGCTTAATAGATAAATCATCATGCAACATAAATGAAATTGCATCGTCGAATTCTAAAGCTAGTTTTGTGACGTACTGGTCTGCGTCTAAATGAGCGCGAACTTCTTCAGTTTTTAAATCTTGATTCTTAACTGATGCAGTGGCACCTCCATCCCCTAATGAACTAAAGTGAGCCTCATCACCTAGGCAAAAAGTATTCTCTGTAAATACTTGGCAGTTATCAATGCTGCCAGCAACCCATTTGGTCATCGCTTCATCTGGTGCAACTTCGGGGCTAATGCTTGTTACTGGCAATGTGCCAAGAGTTTTACGCAATAACGCTAGTACGTCTTCTGCTTTACCTCTGCTTGAAGTATTTACAACAATAATGTTTTCTTTTGCATTTATATAAGCGTGAGTGTCAACGGTGCGAGAAAATGCGCGAGGTAATAGCTCAAATATCACATCTTCTTTAATTTGTTCGCGTTCTTTTTTAGTATTAGGTCGTTCAAATTCAGTCTCAAGTTGATCGAGCCGCTCATCGACTAAATCTTTAATTACTGGAGCTGGTAAAATCTTCTCTTCTTTACGCGCACAAAATAAGATATTGCCGTTTGACTCAGTAGTTATAGCAGAGCCTTTGCCTAATGAATTGCTCCAGCCCATGCGACTCATTTCAGTAGAACCAAGCGGCGAGAATGTGTGTTCAGTTAGCGCATTAATCAACTCTTCATTAGTAGTGGTGAACGGGCGAGTAAATGCGAATACAAATATATTTTTAAAAAACATGGTAATTCCTTTTTGGTTTGGTTTTATTTATTAACTGAGATAAACAATAACAAGTAATGTTTGACTTGTCTATAAAAACATGTAATTATTTGTACAGGTTTTAAATTAAAGGTGAATCATGAAAAAACTTACAGCAAAGCAAAGAGTGGTATTAGAGGCAATTAAAGAGTTCATAAACGAGGTTGGTTTTTCTCCTACGTGCCAGGAGTTAAAAACAGCATTAGGTTATTCTTCTGCAAATTCAATACTTGGCTACTTGATAGCTCTAGAAAAAAAGGAGTATATAAAAAGAACGCCAAAAACAGCTAGATCAATTGTAGTTTTACAGGCATAAAAAAAGCGCCCCACAAAAGCGCCTTAATTAATTAGTAGAAGGTAATTATATATGAGTAATAAAAAGAAATCATTTTTATTGCATATCGACAGCTTAGATATATTAGATGATCTAACTAACGGGCAAGCTGGTGTTTTATTTAAAGCTATAAAAGCCTATCAGCATGAGGAAGATTTTCCGCTTGATAGTGTTGTTAAAATTGCGTTTTCGCCATTCAAAAATCAGTTTTTTAGGGATGATGAAAAGTATGTTAAA
>TARA_R110000787_G_scaffold275643_8_pt1 | contig 10712 bp, 9 predicted proteins | sample TARA_R110000787 | Tara Oceans TARA_R110000787 (sample SAMEA4397920) | marine metagenome | biome: Polar Biome; feature: [DCM] deep chlorophyll maximum layer (ENVO:01000326); material: water (ENVO:00002006), including particulate matter (ENVO:01000060) such as... | depth 35 m
AACGACGACGGATACGCAGGATTTCCTTGGCCTGGATCTCGATATCGCTGGCCATGCCCTGCGCGCCGCCGGACGGCTGATGCACCATGATGCGCGCGTTGGATAGCGCGATGCGCTTGCCCGGTTCACCCGCCGCCAACAGGAAGCTGCCCATCGAGGCGGCCTGGCCGATGCAGACGGTGCCAACCTGCGGCCGGATATATTTCATCGTGTCGTGGATCGCCATGCCGGACGTCACCACGCCGCCGGGCGAGTTGATGTACATCCAGATGTCCTTCTTCGGATTTTCCGATTCGAGGAACAGCAGCTGGGCGACGATCAGCGAGGCCATATGATCTTCGACCTGGCCGGTCACGAAAATGATCCGTTCGCGCAACAGGCGCGAGAAGATGTCGAAGCTGCGCTCGCCACGGTTCGACTGTTCGATCACGATGGGGACCAGCGCGGCCATGGGGTTGGTCATGATATCGGTCATTATGCTCTTTCAGTCAGCTGCTTTTGCCCGCCCCTACATCGTCACAAACGGTGGCAGGTTCAAGGGGGAACCGGCACGGTGCGATTGGGCTAGTTCCGGGCGGCGTAATCGGATGGCGCGCGGTGGGCGAGATAGGCCAGCCGTCGCACCTCGCGCCGGCCCCGCACGACGGTATCGAGGATCAGGCCGCACATCGCCGAGAGGGTGGCGAGGATCATGAGGCCGGTCACCAGGATCGCGGTCGGGAAGCGCGGCACAAGGCCCGTTTCCATATAGGTGACGATGAGGGGCGCCGCGAGGCCGAGCGCCAGCGCCGCCAGCAAGGCCGCGATGATGCCGAAGAACAGCACCGGCCGCTCGATGCGATAGAGGGTGATGATGGTGCGCAGGATGCGGAAGCCATCGCGATAGGTGCTGAGCTTGCTGACGGAGCCTTCGGGTCGCGCGCCATAGGCTGTCACGACTTCCGCCACCGGCATGGCGAGTTCGAGCGCATGAACGCTGATCTCGGTTTCGATCTCGAACCCGGCGGACAGCACCGGAAAACTTTTGACGAAGCGGCGCGAGAAGACGCGATAGCCCGACAGGATGTCGGTGAAGCTGCGGCCGAACAATTGCTTGAGCAGACCGGTCAGCGCCCAGTTGCCGAGGCGATGGCCGGGGCGATAGGCCTCTTCCGCCTCGCTCTTGCGACAGCCGACCACCATGTCGAGATTGTCGGCCAGCATGGCGGCCACCATCGCCGGGGCGGCGGCGGCTTCGTAGGTCGCGTCGCCATCGGCCATGATGTAGATATCGGCATCGACGTCGGCGAACATGCGGCGCACCACATGGCCCTTGCCCTGCTGCGAGACGCGGCGGACGATGGCGCCCGCGTCGGCGGCGAGATCACGGCTGTCATCGCTGCTATTATTGTCGAAGACGTAGATGACCGCCTGCGGCAGGGCGCGGCGGAAATCGGCCACGGTCTGCACGATGGCCCCCGCCTCATTGTAACAGGGCAGGATGACCGCGATGCGCGGGGATGCAGCAGCGATATCGCTGGCGAGAGCCAAATCCATGAGCGGAAACTCCTTCATCGTCAGCCTATCCTCTGGTCGTCCGCGCGCTAAGGCATGGGCCTGGCAGGGTTAATATTTCATCTGCCATCCCCGTCCAGACATGAAAAGCGCCCGTGCTTCGCGAGGAAGCCGGGCGCTCTTTCAGTCTGGCGAAAGCCTTATTCGGCCTTGGCAGCAGCCTTCTTGGTCGGGGCCTTCTTCTTGGGTGCAGCCTCGGCGGCGGGAGCCTCCTCGGTTGCGACCGCGTCCTCGGCGACGTCCTTCTTGGCCGCAGCCTTCTTCGGCGCGGCCTTCTTGGGCGCAGCCTCTTCAGCGGCAGGCGCTTCGTCGGCTACCGGGGCGTCTTCTGCCTCAGCCTTCTTCTTGGGCGCAGCCTTCTTGGCCTTAGGCTTTTCTTCATGGTCATGACCACAATCGGGACCATGGACGTGCGGCTTGAGGTCGCCGTCCTCGGCTTCGATCGCTGCTTCCAGTTCCTCGCGGGTCACGGCCCGCTCGGTGACTTCGGCCTTGTCGAACAGATAGTCGACAACCTTGTCCTCATAGAGCGGGGCACGCAGCTGGGCGGCGGCCATCGCGTCCTGACGGACATATTGCACGAACCGCTCGCGGTCCTGCGGACCATATTGCTGCGCGGCCTGCATGATCAGGCGGTTCATTTCCTGATCCGACACGGTCACGCCATTGGCCTGGCCGATTTCCGAGAGCAGAAGGCCGAGGCGAACACGACGAACCGCGATGGCGCGATAGTCGTCCTTTTCGGCTTCCATCTCGGCGAGCGCGGCAGCGGGGTCTTCTTCATGGCCCGCTTCATGCTGAAGCTGCGCCCAGATCTGCTCGAATTCGGCTTCGACCATGCTGGGAGGCACATCGAAGTCGTGCGAGGCAGCGAGCTGGTCGAGCAGCTTGCGCTTCATGTGGGTGCGGGTCAGGCCATTATGCTCCTGCTCGATCTGCCCCTTGAGCAGGTCGTTCAGTTGCTCCAGACCTTCAAGGCCGAGCGATTTGGCGAACTCATCGTCGAGCTTGGGCTTGTCGCCATCCAGGATCGACTTGACGGTGACGTCGAAGGTCGCCGCCTTGCCCGCCAGATGTTCCGCGCCATAATCTTCAGGGAAGGTGACCTCGATGGTCTTTTCTTCGCCCTTCTTCACGCCGGTCAGCTGTTCCTCGAAACCGGGAATGAACTGGCCCGCGCCAATCTTGAGGCGGATGTCTTCAGCCGAACCGCCTTCGAAGGCTTCGCCGTCGACCTTGCCGACGAAATCGATGACCAGAGTGTCGCCGTCCTGCGCGACATGATCGTCGGCATGCTCTTCAAGCGCACCCTGCTGGGTGGCGATACGACCCGCCGATTCCGCGACCTGCTCGTCGCTCACCGCGATGGTCAGGCGCTCCAGCTTCAGGCCATCGACGCTAGGCGTAGCGATTTCGGGCAGCACTTCGAGCGCGACCTTGATTTCCGCGTCCTTGCCGAATTCGAAACCTTCGTCCAGTTCGACCGACGGCTGCATCGCGGGACGCAGCTTCTGGTCGGCGATCAGTTTCTGGATGCTTTCCTGGATGCTGTTGTTGAGCGCGTCGCGCTGCAAAGCCTCGCCATGCATCTTCTTGACCAGGTTGGCAGGCACCTTGCCAGGACGGAAGCCAGGCATCCGCACCTGCGGCGCCATGGTCTTGACTTCCTTTTCCACTCGCGCGTCGATATCCTTCGACGTGATGGTTACGGTATAGGCGCGCTTAAGGCCCTCGTTCAACGTCTCGACAGTCTGCATCTCTTCTCTCAAACGCTTTCTTCAGCTGAATTTCGGTGGCGCCTGCGATGGGCCGGGGCCTGGCGCACTGGTGCGGGCGAAGGGACTCGAACCCCCACATCTTGCGATACCAGAACCTAAATCTGGCGCGTCTACCAGTTTCGCCACGCCCGCATCGGTCGCCGGTCGGCGCGGCATAGAGAAAAGCGGGAGAAGAGGCAAGGGATAGTGGCACAAAGCCGGGAACCGCCTCGTTAGGCCATGCGTAGCCTATGCACCAACCCTTTAACGGAGTGTCGCAATCATGGCTACCCAGCCCGATCCTAACCCCGACGGCCTGCCCCCGCCCGACATCATCGAACCGCAGTCCCCCGATGAAATGCCCGCACCCGCGACTCCGGTGGAATTGCCCATTACCGAACCCGATGAAATCGTGCCTGTCGGCCCCGATTACGACCAACCCAGTCGCGCACCGGCAGAATTTCCCCCGGACTGAGTAACGAACAGTGTGGTCAAAACCACATATCCATAATTTTCTTACCAAAACGTGGAACATTTTGGTCGATCGCGAAAATATCGTCGCCGCGCCGCTGGACAGCCCCCTGCAAGCATGATTGAACTATGACAAATAAAAGAAATCGGGAGAGGCGCGGCTGACAAAAATAAGGGGGTCGACGTGCATAAGGTTCGTGCCAAATTAGACTGGTTCAAAACCGTGATATTGCCGCAAGAGGCCGCGCTGCGTGGTCGCCTTCGCCGGATTCTTCCGTCTGCGCATGAGCTGGAAGATATGTGCGCGGAAGTCATGGCGCGGGCCTACGCCACCGAAAACTGGGAAAATGTCACGACCGGCCGCGCCTATCTCTTCACGATCGCCCGCAACCTCGTCATCGATACAGCGCGCCGCAACAAGGTAGTCAGTTTCGAGACGATCGCCGATCTGGAATTGCTGGGTGGGGAAAATAATATCGAGGCCCAGTTACATGCGCGCGAGGCGCTTCGTCAGGTTGAGACGATTGTCGAGTCGCTACCGCCCCAATGTCGCCGCGTCTTCATTCTTCGCCGTATCCATGAAAAATCGATGCTGGAAATAGCGGAGGACATGTCCCTATCCGTCTCTACTGTTGAAAAACATCTAGCCAAAGCAATCGCAATAGTTATGCGGGCCTGGGCAGAACGTGAGGAAACGGATTTCGAGCGTGCAGGCTTCGGGGCCAACTTCAAGCAGCGGTCCCAGGGACGCGATAGAAGCGGAAGCCGCGCGCCTGCTAGCTAAGCTCAATAGTGACCCGACACCGCAGGAAGAAGCCGAAATTTGTGACTGGGTCGAGCGCGACCCGTGCCATGCCGTAGCCTTCGCACGCGCCGAAGCCGCCTGGGACGCCGCCGAGCGCCTCAAAAGTGCCGCCGCCGACGTCACCCTCCCGACGCTGCCGCAGATCGTCAGCGAGGAGCAGCAGCGCCGCCTGTCGCGCAACATCATGATTGCCGCCGCCGTTGCGGTTTTGTTTTTCATCTTTGCCGCCATCGTCACCGTGCGCACGTTTAGCGGCATTGATCGCTATGAAACGCGCCTGGGTGAAATTCGCGACGTGACGCTGGACGACGGATCGATCCTGCACCTCAACAGCGACAGCGAAGCCGAAGTCCGCTTCACCGGCCATGGCCGCAAGGTGCGCATCGTCAAGGGCGAAGCGTCCTTCGAAGTGGCACCCGACAGCGACCGCCCTTTCGACGTGGAGGTGCGGTCAGCGTTCATCCGGGCGGTCGGCACGGCGTTCAACGTGCGGATGCGCCCGGCGCTGGTCGAACTGACGGTCACCCACGGCACCGTCACGGTGCATTCGGGCGAAGATGCGGAACAACGGGTCAGCGCGGGCAATGGCGCGGTGATCCAGCCGCGCACGATCGCACTCACCCGGCTGGGCGACAAACTCGTCAGCCAGCGCATCGCCTGGCGCGACCAGATGCTGGAGCTGGACGGCGAAACCATCGAACAGGCGACCAGCGAGTTCAACCGCTATCGCAAGGCACCGATCCTGATTGGCGACACCCGCGTTTCGGCGCTGCGCATCGGCGGCCGCTTTCGGGTGACGGACAGTCGCGCGTTTCTGTTCGCCCTGGAACGCAAGCTGCCGGTCCGTACCGTACAGGGCGAGGATGGATCGGTGATGCTGCTATATCGCGACGAGGAACCCGATCCGTCCGAGGCCGGTGCGGCCTCCTGACGACGGGCTTGCTACCCCAACAGGTCCAACACCAGTTGCGGCACCAAATGGCTGGCCGGGCCAAGCCGGCTTTCCTCGAAATAGACGCTACCCGCCGACGGATCGAGATTGAGTTCCAATGTGCGGGCGCCGACATGGCGCGCGGTCTGCACGAACCCGGCGGCGGGATAGACCGCGCCCGACGTGCCGATCGACACGAACAGATCGGCGCGGCGCAGCGCGTCATCGATACGGTCCATCTGATAGGGCATTTCGCCGAAGAAAACGATGTCGGGGCGCAGGCGGGGCTGCCCGCAGCCGGTGCAAACCGTTCCCGGCGGCAAGGCATCGGTCCACGGCACCGCCTTGCCGCAGGCGGCACAGAGCGCGGATTGCAGTTCGCCATGCATGTGGATCAGGCGTTTCGCCCCGGCGCGCTCGTGCAGGTCATCGACATTCTGCGTTACGATCAGCAATTCGCCCGGCCAGGCGGCATCCAGCGCGGCCAGCGCTTCATGCGCCGGATTGGGCGAAACGGTTGCCAGCTTCGCCCGGCGCTCGTCATAGAAGCGATGCACCAACGCGGGATTGCGCGCCAGTGCCTCTGGAGTGCAGACGTCTTCGACGCGATGCCCTTCCCAGAGGCCATCGGGGCCGCGAAAAGTGGCAAGGCCGCTTTCGGCGGAGATGCCCGCGCCGGTGAGGATGACGATGGTCTGGATGTCGGCCTTCATGGCGTGACTATAGCTGAAACTGCTGGGACGAGAATGGGTGGGGAGCGGAATTTCGGTCGCTGCACATACGCCTGCAAAAGCGGGTACATATCCTAGCCGTCATGCCAGCGCAGGATGGCATCCCTGGCGGAGGTGTGGAGCCTTTAGGCTTGGCACGTGTCGCAACGCCTTCACGCCATCTCCTGAGACCCCAGCTTTCGCTGGGGTGACGGTGAGGGTAAGAGTGGGAGGTCGGCTTTCCCCTCCCCTCCCGCTTGCGGGAGGGGCAGCGAGACTTAATGACCCCGGCCTTGAGCCGGGGGAATTTAGTCGCAGCGGGGTGGGTGAGCGCACCGTTGCGCAAGCCCACCCCCTAACCCCCTCCCGCCAGCGGGCGGGGGAATGATGTCCGCAAGTGGTCGCTTGCATAAATCATCACAATGAGACTGCCCATGATCTTCGACGTGATGCCCTTCCAAGGGGCCATCTGGTCCCCGAAACATCGCGAGGCCACTTTCGGCGGAAATGCCTACGACGGTCAGGATGGCAATGGACGATATGTCGTGAATCATGACGCGGCTTTAGCCTGCCGAGGTGTTGCGAGAAACCGTCTATCGTAGGCCACCGGCGGACAGATCACGCCGCCAAGTGTCGCGCGCGCTCCCGCCATGCTTCCGCCAGTACCGGCATGTCGGCCAGTTGCGCCACCGCGTCGCGGTTCGCCTTGTGTCCGCCGCCGATCAACAGGCGAAAGACCCGCGCGATGGGCCAGTCCGGCAAGGGGCGGTCGAGCAATGTCATGCGCTCGCCTGCCTGCGCCTCGCCCTCGCGGATCATGCGGAAATAGAGGCCGCAGCGGGCGGTCTTGACGATGGTGGCCATGACATCGCGGGCGCCGAAGCGATGATCGAGCTTCCAGCAGGGCTGGCGACCATGGCTGACCTCCACGATCGCGCTGCCCAGGGTGAAGCGGTCGCCCAGGCAGATCGTCTCTTCGGTCATGCCGCGGGCGGCGATATTCTCGCCAAAGGCACCGGGCGCGTCGAGCAGCGGATGGTCGGGCTTGCGGTCGCGCCACCAGGCATAATGGTGCTGCGGATAGAGATGGATCGCCTTGTCCCAGCCGCCATGATGGATGGGATCGGCGACCTGATCGCCCTCCAGGCCGCCCCAGCCGATCCGCACAGGGCCGGTCACAGGGGTCTTGGCGATGGCGCTATAGTCGGGGCCGCGAAAGGGGGCCGGTTTGCCGACGAGCAGGGCATCGACTGTCATGAAGGGCGTATCCATGCCACCATGTTGCCATGGTCGCGCCGCGCTGGCGAGGGCCGATCGGCGGCAGGTGGCGTCAGGCCGGGCTGATTTCCGAACGCAGTTTGAGGACTTCGCCGCCATTGTCGGAATGGATCAGGAAGGCGGGATCGTTGGGCGAGCCATTGCGACGGATCAGCGACCCTTCGATCGTGCGTTCGACATGACGGTCGAACCGCTCGGTGATGTGACCCCGGCCAACGCCCTGCCCCCAGTTCCACTTGACCCGCTTTCCCTTGCGAAATGTCTCGGTCATCGGGGCATCCTCTCTTTGTCGGGCGCATGCTGCGTCAGCCGGTTTACATGACAAGCGAAGGTCAAAATTCCCAAAGGCTTAACCGGTTCCCTTGGGTTTTACATTCTGTTGGGCTAAGGGGCGGCGATGGACGCATCTGGCCTTCGCGTTGCCCTGTTCAGCGGCAACTATAATTATGTGCGCGATGGTGCGAACCAGGCGCTCAACCGCTTTGTCGGCTATTTGCTGCGGCAGGGGGCGGCGGTGCGCGTCTATGCACCGACCACCAACACGCCAGCGTTCGCGCCTGCGGGTGACCTGATCAGCACGCCGTCCTTCCCGGTGCCGGGGCGCAAGGAATATCGCGTTCCCTATCGCATGTCGGCACAGGTTCGCCGCGATCTCAAGGCGTTCCAGCCCAATCTTATCCACCTGTCCAGCCCCGACCCGTTGAATCATCGGGCGCTCAGCTGGGCGCGGGACCATGGCCTGCCGGCGGTGGCGTCTGTTCATACCCGGTTCGAGACCTATCCGCGCTATTATGGCCTCGCCTTTCTGGAGCCGCTGATCGAATCGATGCTGCGGCGTTTCTATCGTCGCTGCGATGCCATCGTCGCGCCGTCCGATTCGATGGCGCAGCTGCTGCGCGAACAGCGGATGAGCTATGATGTCGGCATCTGGACGCGGGGCATCGATCGCGACATCTTCAACCCCGGCCGCCGCAGCCTGGAATGGCGGCAGTCGCTGGGCATGGCCGACGACGCGCCGGTTATCGGCTTTATCGGTCGGCTTGTGATGGAAAAGGGGCTGGACGTCTTTTCCGACACGATCGACCAGTTGGCGGTGCGGCAGGTGCCGCATCAGGTTCTGATCGTGGGCGAAGGCCCGGCGCGGGATTGGTTTCAGAACCGGTTGCCGGGCGCCGTCTTTACCGGTTTTCAGGGTGGACCGGATCTGGGGCGGGCGGTCGCCAGCATGGATATGTTGTTCAATCCGTCGGTCACCGAAACCTTCGGCAATGTGACGCTCGAGGCGATGGCCTGCGGCTTGCCCACGGTCGCCGCGCGGGCGACCGGCAGCGAAAGCCTGGTGACCGAGGGCGTCACCGGGCGGCTGATCCGCCCCGGTGCGATCGGCGACTTTGCCGATGCGTTGCAATCTTATTGCGACGACAGCGCCGCGCGAACGCGCGCGGGTGAGGCGGCCCGGATACGCGCCGAGCGCAATGGCTGGGACCAGGTGAACCAGGCGCTGGTCGATACCTATCTGCGCGTGATCCGCCAGCGGGCGCAGGGCATGGTGCCGCGATCCAGCCCCGTTCCCTGAGCGCCCTACCCTCCCTATATAGACCGCATGGCTGATCTGTTCGCTTCCGACGACGCTGCGCGCGATAGTGCGCCCCTGGCCGACCAGTTGCGGCCCCGCACCCTGGCAGACGTCGTCGGGCAGGAACATCTGACCGGAGCGGAGGGCGCGATCGGACGGATGGTGACGGCGGGGCGGCTGTCCTCGATCATCCTGTGGGGACCGCCCGGCACGGGTAAGACCACGATCGCGCGGCTGCTGGCCGATGCCGTGGCGATGCGGTTCGAGCCGATTTCGGCGGTATTTTCAGGTGTTGCAGACCTGAAAAAGGTGTTTGCGGCGGCCAAGGATCATGCACGGCAAGGCGCAAAGACGCTGCTGTTCGTGGACGAGATCCACCGGTTCAACCGCGCCCAGCAGGATAGTTTCCTGCCCTTCGTCGAGGATGGCACCGTGACGCTGGTCGGCGCAACGACGGAAAATCCGAGCTTTGAACTGAACGCGGCTTTGCTATCGCGGGCGCAGGTATTGATCCTGCGTCGGCTGGATGCGGCGGCGCTCGAACAATTGCTTGATCGGGCGGAGGCTTTGACGCAGCGGTCCCTGCCCCTGACTGCCGCCGCGCGTGACGCGCTGCTCGCCAGCGCCGATGGCGACGGGCGCTTCCTGCTCAACCAGGTCGAGACGCTCTATTCCATCGACCTGCCCGAACCGCTCGATCCGGCGGGGCTGTCTGCCCTGCTCCACCGCCGCGTGGCGGTCTATGACAAGGACCGGGAGGGGCATTATAATCTCATATCCGCCCTGCACAAATCGCTGCGCGGGTCGGACCCGCAGGCCGCGCTCTATTATATGGCGCGGATGCTGACGGCGGGCGAACAACCGCTCTATGTGCTGCGTCGCCTCGTGCGGTTCGCGACCGAAGATATTGGCCTCGCCGATCCGCAGGCGGTGATCCAGTGCCTGGCCGCCAAGGATGCCTATGAATTTCTGGGCAGCCCCGAAGGCGAACTGGCGATCGTGCAGGCCTGCCTCTATTGCGCCACCGCGCCCAAATCCAATGCCACCTATGCGGCGATGAAGGCGTCGTTCAAATCGGCGCGCGATACCGGATCGCTGATGCCACCGATGAACATCGTCAACGCCCCTACGAAGCTGATGAAACAGGTCGGCTATGGCAAGGGCTATCAATATGATCATGACGCGGACGATGGCTTTTCCGGTGCCAATTATTGGCCGGAGGAGATGGCTCCGCAGACCTTCTACGCGCCGACCGATCGCGGTTTCGAGGCGCGGATCGCCGAGCGGATCGCGCACTGGAACCGGCTGCGGGCGCAGCGGCAGGAGGCATGACGCCGCGCTTCGATCGCTTCGTTGCCATCGACTGGTCGGGGGCAAAGGGTTCGCGGCACAAGGGCATTGCGGTGGCGGTCTGTGATGCGGGCGATGCCGCGCCGTGCCTGGTCGCACCGGTCGAGCGCTTGTGGTCACGCACAGCGGTCGCCGACTGGCTCATCGCGACTTGCGCGCGCGCCCCGACCTTGTTCGGCTTCGATTTCAGCTTCGCCCCGCCTTTTGTCGCACGCGGGGGCTATCTGCCCGGTGATATGGTGCCGCAGGATGCGCCCTCCTTCTGGGCCTATGTCGAGTC
>TARA_R110000787_G_scaffold8277_5_pt1 | contig 10696 bp, 9 predicted proteins | sample TARA_R110000787 | Tara Oceans TARA_R110000787 (sample SAMEA4397920) | marine metagenome | biome: Polar Biome; feature: [DCM] deep chlorophyll maximum layer (ENVO:01000326); material: water (ENVO:00002006), including particulate matter (ENVO:01000060) such as... | depth 35 m
GAAGGTCAAGGGCAGTTCCCTCGTCGTGAAACGCGGCACCAAGGTGAAGAATATCCGCCTCACCGACGGCGACCACGACATCGACTGCAAGATCGACGGCATCGGTGCCATGGGCCTCAAATCCGAGTTCGTGAAGAAAGCCTAGGCGCCCGCCTCGCTCCAGCCTCCCTTCGGCGTCTGCTGGAAGTAGCGGGTCACGAGGCCGGCATCCTTGGCGGCCTTGAACTGCGCCCGCGCCTTTGTGCGCGCGCCGCTGTCGCCATCGTCGAACATCACCATGCAGCGGGTGTAAGGCGCGTCCACGGGCACGGTGACGCCGTCCATCAGCACGAGTGCCGCCGCGCCGTTCACATTGTCAGCCTTGGCTGACAGCAGCACTGGCTGGCGCGCCGCGTCCAGCCCCGGCGCCTCGGCCTGGCCATGCGGCAGGAAGCTCTTGTCCTCATAGGTCCACAGCGCGGCATCCAGCGCCGCCCGGCGCTCCGCACTTGGCGAAACGGCCAGCACACGCCACCCGGCCTCCAGGCATTTCGCCATCAACGGCGCCGCCGCCTGCTCCAGCGTCGTGCGGGAGAGATGGTAGAACCACCATTCGGGTGAAGGAGGCGTTGCGGACATGCGCCTGTTTTGAACGCGTGGCGCCATCATATCAATGGCCCTCATGCGCGGCCGTGCAAACACGGTCTTTTTGGCCACGCGCGATCCGGTGGTATGGTGCCGCACGTAATGAGCGGGGGGACAAAACCGTGACCTTGGAGACAATCTATTATATCGGCCAGACCATCGCGGCGGCGGGCATCCTCGGTTCCCTCGTCGCCATCTGGCTACAGCAAAAGCTGGCGACAAAGATCGCCCGCGCCGACATGACCGAGCGAACCCTCGGCAAGTTCTACGACGCGATGGAACTCATGGCGCAGGATCCCGATCTGGCGCTTCATTATATTCGGCTGATCAGGGGAGAGGTCCCGTCAGACGAGGCGATCACGGCCCGGCTGGTCTGGTTCTTCAGCATGATGATGCAGGCGCATTCAAGCAGCTATTTCCTCTGGCGCGACAAGCTCTCGGATGAACGCACCATCGATCCGCACAACAAGACACTGCTGGTGCATCTGAAGGTCCCGCTGTTCAACAGGGAGTGGGAGCGCACACGGAAGCGGGGCACCTTCCCGGCCGACTACATGGCCTATGTCGAGAAACTGCGCCTTGAGGCTGACCGGGAAGCCAAGGCCAAGCACTCACCCAAAACGGAAGGCTATCCCGCGCGATGAAACCATCCGAGTTGATGCCCCTTCAGGCATTATCTATCGGCGGATCGGGCGTCGGTTTCAGGTGAATTGAACAGGCCCGTCACCTGTTGAGACGATGCCGTCCGTTCCAGAACGTTACCACAGGCATCGAATGTGAAAGCCAACAGCTTCACGCTGTCGCGCGATCCCCGATAGCGCGGGACATAAACGCTCCCACCTAGAGTGCCTTTGGCAGGATCAACAAATGTCGATTCCACGACCACCCCATTGGCTGCAAATGCTTCAAAATCATCCCACATCTGCTGCTGTTCGACATATGCCGATCTCAACAGGCGCTCCCTGCGCTCGGTGGCCGTGAGGGCCCGACCCTGAGCCTTGCACATCATCGGGTCACCATGTCTTCCGATCCCGAACCCAAAGAAGACACCTGCAAAGACAATTGCCGCTATCAGGAACAGCGCCGCCGCCCTCATCCTAGCGAGTCCATATGGTCAGGCAGGATGAGGAAACGAGCAATGCAATCTAGTCCTCGTAGTTCTGTGCGATCCAGCGATCCAGCAGGCGCGGGCCGAAGCCGGACGCCCAGGTCACATCAAACGCCGCCTTCTGGCCTTCGACCCATGCGACGCCGGCAATATCAAGGTGTGCCCATTTCACGCCGTCCTTGACGAAACGCTTCAGGAACTGCGCCGCCGTGATCGAGCCAGCGGCCCGACCGCCAATGTTGCGCATGTCGGCAAACTTGGATTTCAGCAGGCTGTCATATTCAGGGCCCATGGGCAGGCGCCACACGCGCTCGCCCTCGTGCAGGCCAGCCTTGGTCAGCTCGTCAGCAAGATCGTCGCTGCCGGTGAACAGGCCGGCATGGTGATGGCCGAGCGAAATCACGATGGCGCCGGTCAGCGTCGCGAGGTCGACAATGGCTTTCGGCTTGAAATGCTCCTGCGCGTACCAGAGCACGTCACAGAGAACGAGGCGGCCTTCGGCGTCCGTGTTCTGCACTTCAATCGTCTGTCCGCTCGCCGACGTGAGAATATCACCGGGGCGGATTGCGTCGCCGTCCGGCATGTTCTCGACAAGGCCAACGAGGCCGACCACGTTCACTTTCGCCTTGCGGGCCGCGAGCGCGCGGATCGTGCCGGTCACGGCGGCTGCGCCGCCCATGTCACCGCGCATGTCTTCCATGCCCGGTCCCGGTTTCAGCGAGATGCCGCCCGTGTCGAAGCAGACGCCCTTGCCGACCAGGATCACCGGGTCCTCGCCTTCAGCGCCGCCCATCCATTTCATGATGCCGAGCTGGCTTTCCTTGCGCGAGCCCTGGCCGACACCCAGCAGCGCGCCCATGCCCAGCTTCTTCATCTGCTCTTCGCCAAGGATTTCCACCTCGACGCCGAATTCCGTGAGGTCCTTCAGGCGCCCGGCAAAGCTTTCCGGGTAAAGGTCGTTCGGCGGCAGGTTCACCAGGGTACGCGCCAGATTGGTGCCTTCGGCAGCCGCGTCCAGCGGCGCGAACGCAGCCTTGGCGGCTTTCGCATCGTCGACGATTAGCGTCAGATTGGTGAGGCTCGGCTTCTGGTCAGCCTTCAGTTTCGTAAAATAAGTATCAAACCGGTACGCAGCCAGCTTGGCGCCCAGTGCGACCCGTGCGGCATCCTCGGCGCTGGCCACATGCACGGCCATCGACTTGAAGCCGCCTTTAGAGTGCGATTTTACCAGATTGGCGCCCAGCGACTCGAAAACCCTCGCATCGCGCTTCTTCGGCTTGCCACCGCCGATCAACACGGCGCGGCGGGCATCGCCGCCTTTCGGCAGAACCACAACAGCTTGCTGGTCCTTCTTGCCGTCAAAGCGCACGCCCGACAGGGCCTCAGTCAGCAGGCCGCCCGAGGCCGCGTCCATGTCCGCTGCGGCCCCCGGCAGACCGTCGCCCTCGTCCACGATAAAGGCCACGATGTCGGCCTTGGCGGCGTCAGCGAATGAAATTTTCATATGAGTAATCTCCGTTTGTGACGGAAACTAAACGTCGACGCGCGCAGCGCAACTCGTTAGCTAAGAAAAAAGCATGCCCTATATGATGCAGACTAGCCGGAAATGACTGTCAATTTGAGCGTATGAGCAAAGTACAGACCTATCTCTTCTATGAAGTCTTGCGCGCCGTGCTCATCATCGTCGGTGGTCTCGCCATGCTTGCCCTGCTCGCGCAGGGCCTCGCGCGCACAGACCTCATCCTCGAGAACCGCCAGTCGGCGCTGACTTACTTCTATATCGTGATGCTCGGCGCGCCGCAGGTGATCGCCCTTTTGACGCCGCTGGCCCTGTTCGTGGCCGGGGTCTGGTCGCTCAACCGCATCCACAAGGACAGCGAGATCGTCGTCGCGCAGGCCGCCGGCATGACGCCCTGGCAGATCGCCTCCCCCCTCATGCGCCTCGCCGTGCTGTGTGCCATTGCCCACCTGGCCGTGAACCTCTGGGTCCAACCAGCGGCACAGCGGGCAATGCGTGAGACCGTGTCAGTCGCCCGCGCAGACCTTGCCGCCGCCCTCATCCGGCCCGGCCAGTTCACGTCCAATGGCGACAGGCTGACCTTCTATGCCCGCGAACAGATCAGCGGCGAACTGCGCGGCGTGCTCATTTCGGACATGACCGACCCCGAATTCCCGACCGACATCCTCGCCCGCAGTGCCGCGCTTGTCGAGGTCGAAGGCCGCCCCACGCTCCTGCTGCGCGACGCCATCAGCCAGCAGCTCGACGAAAACCAGCAACTCTCGATCCTCGAATTCGACCAGTACATGTTCGATCTCAGCGATTTCATGAAGGAAGACGCAGACCTGCGCCTCAAGGCCTCCGACAAGTTCCTCTACGAGCTCTTCTTCATCGACCGATCAAACTATTTCGAGTCCAAGGATGCCGACACGCTCCTGGCCGAGGGGCACGCGCGGCTGACCACGCCACTGCTCAATATCGTCATGTCGCTGATCGCGATCTTTGCCGTCCTTGGCGGGGATTTCAGTCGGAAGGGCTATGGCAAGCGCATCGCCATCGCCTCGGCAGGCGCCATTACCGTCCTGATCATCCAGCTCGCAGTACAGTCCGCTGCGGCGGGCGATCCGAACCTCAACATCCTCCAATGGCTCTTACCCCTCAGCGTCATTGGCGGGGTCAGCTATGTCTACTTCCATGGCGGCCGAAAGATCGGCAAGGCGCCACAGAGAGGATCTGGCGATGACGCACCCGATCATGCGGTGCCGGCATGAACATCACCTTCAACCGCATCCAGCGCTATATCCTGCGCGAATGCCTGACGGGCCTCGGGCTCGTGCTGGGCGTTCTGCTGCTCGCCATCCTGATGATCGACGTCGTGGAGCAGCTGCGCACGGTTGGCGGTGATGTGAAGCTCGGCCTCGGCGGCGCCCTGCGGCTGTCGTTGATGAAACTGCCTCAGATCATGGAGCAGACGCTTCCCTTCGCCATCCTGGTCGCCAGCATGCTGGCCTTCACGCGCCTCAACCGCCGTTCGGAACTCTCCATCATTCGCGCCAGCGGCATCTCGGCCTGGCGCTTCCTGGCGCCCGTCATCATCATGGGCCTCGCGCTCGGCATCTTCACGACCACGCTGCTGAACCCGTTCGCAGCCCGGCTGACGGAATCCTTCGAACTTGAACGTGCCCGCCTGCTGAATGACGGTCGCGAGGCCATGGCCGTCTCCGATACCGGTGTGTGGCTGCGTCAGGGCGATGATACGAGCCAGATCGTGATCCATGCGGACCGCGTGGAGGATGGGGGCATCGTGCTGGTCAAGGTGAAGATGATCCAGGAAGAGCGCCTGTTCGCCGGTAACCAGCCCACCAATGATTATACGTTCGTACGCCGCATCGATGCCGACCGTGCCTATCTCCGCAACGGCTTCTGGCAACTCGAGAACGTGGTTGAGAACGTCCCGAACCTGCCGCCCGAGCGCAAGAAGAACCTCGCCATCCCGACCTCGCTCGACGCAGTAACGCTGCTCGACAAGTTCGCCTCGCCCAACACGATCGGCTTCTGGCACCTTCCCCGGTTCGTGCATCAGACGCAGGCCGCCGGGCTCGATGCCTCGCGCTACAAGATGCGCTGGAACAGCCTCATGGCCACCCCGGCCTTGTTCGCCGCCATGGGCCTGATCGGCGCCATTGTCTGCCTGCGCCTGTCGCGTCTCGGGGGCACATCGCGCCTCCTCGCCGTAGGCTCACTGCTGGCGGTCGGCCTGTATTTCTTCACTCAATTCTCGTCCAGCCTTGGGGCCACGGGTGCAGCTCCCGCTGTGATTGCAGCATGGAGCCCCCCCTTGTTTGTGCTGTTCTGCACCCTCACATGGCTCGCCTATCGGGAAGATGGCTGACCAGTTGCGGCCTTGACATATAGCGCTTGCGCACCCCATCACTCCCGCCCTTGAAGAGGTGCCTCCATGAAACTTGTCGTCGTCGAATCGCCCGCAAAGGCCAAAACGATCAACAAATACCTCGGCAAGGACTACAAGGTTCTCGCCTCCTACGGTCACATCCGCGACCTGCCATCGAAGAATGGCTCGGTCGACCCGGACAATGATTTCGACATGATCTGGGAAGCTGACTCCAAGTCGGCCAAGCGCATTTCCGACATCGCGAATTCGCTGAAAGATGCCGACACCCTCATTCTCGCGACCGACCCTGATCGCGAAGGGGAAGCCATTTCCTGGCACCTCGTCGAGGCCCTCAAGAAGCGCCGCGCGCTCAAGAAAGACATTCACGTCGAGCGCGTCGTCTTCAACGCGATCACCAAAAGCGCCGTCACAACGGCCATGGAACACCCACGCCAGATCGATCAGGAACTCGTCGACGCCTATCTCGCGCGCCGCGCACTGGACTATCTTGTCGGCTTCAACCTCTCGCCCGTCCTCTGGCGCAAGCTTCCCGGCAGCCGCTCGGCAGGCCGCGTTCAGTCTGTCGCGCTGCGCATCGTCTGCGACCGCGAGAACGAGATCGAGCTGTTCCGCCCGCAGGAATACTGGAACATCGCCGCCACACTGCGTGCCCCCGACGGCACTGATTTCGAAGCCCGGCTCCATGCCCTTGATGGCGACACGCTGAAGAAGTTCACCCTCGGCAACAAGGGCGACGCCGACAAGGCGCTCGAGATCGTCCAGGCCGGCGGTTATTCCGTCTCCAGCGTCGAGGCCAAGCCCGTCAAGCGCAACCCGCCGCCGCCCTTCATTACCTCCACGCTGCAACAGGAAGCCTCCCGCAAGCTCGGTTTCGGCGCCAAGCGCACCATGCAGGCCGCCCAGAAGCTCTACGAAGAGGGCCGCATCACCTATATGCGTACCGACGGCGTCAACATGGCCGAAGAAGCCTATGCCGCCGCCCGCAGCATGATCCAGTCGAACTATGGCGCCCGCTACCTGCCGGAAAACACCCGCCGCTATTCCTCCAAGGCCAAGAACGCGCAGGAGGCTCACGAAGCCGTCCGCCCGACCGATTTCAACCTGCGCCCTGAGGACTATCATGGCGACGGCGACCTGAAGAAACTCTACACCCTTATCTGGCGCCGCGCCGTGGCCAGCCAGATGGAAACCGCCCTGTTCGAGCGCACCACGATTGACCTTGCCTCCAAGGACAAGCGCGCCACGCTGCGCGCCACCGGTCAGGTCCTCGTGTTTGATGGCTTCATCAAGCTCTACACCGAAGGCCATGATGCCGGCGACGATGAAGACGACGCCGAAGGCCGCCTGCCGAAGATGGAAGCCGGACAGCACGCTGACCTCCTGAACGCACTTGCGAACCAGTCCTTCACCGCGCCACCGCCGCGCTATACCGAGGCCAGCCTCGTCAAGCGGCTCGAAGAGCTCGGCATCGGCCGCCCGTCGACCTATGCGTCCACCATGTCGACGCTGGAAGACCGCGGCTATGTCCGCATCGAAGGCAAGGCCCTGATTCCCGAAGACAAGGGCCGCCTCGTGACGGCTTTCCTCGAAAACTTCTTCGCCCGCTATGTGGAATACGACTTCACCGCCGGCCTCGAAGAGAAGCTCGACGTCATCTCGGACGGCAAGCTCGACTGGAAAGCCTTCCTGCACGAGTTCTGGAAACAATTCGCCGCCGACATTGACGGCACCAAGGAGCTGCGCGTCTCGGCCGTGCTCGACGCCCTCAACGAGACGCTGGGCGCCTATGTGTTCCCGCGTCAGGATGCCGACGGCAACCCGATCGAGAATCCGCGCCAGTGCCCGCTCTGCAAGGAGGGCGAGCTGTCCATGAAGCTCGGTCGCTTCGGCGCCTTTGTCGGCTGCTCGCGCCACCCCGAGTGCAAGTTCACCCGCCAGTTCAGCGCCGATGGAGATGCGGCCGCCGCGATCAATCCGGACGGCAACGAGCTAGGCCTCCACCCGGAAACCGGTGAGATGATCTATCTCAAGACCGGTCGCTTCGGCCCCTATGTCGAGATGGCGAATGGCGAGAAGCCGAAACGCGCCTCCCTCACCAAGGCCGAAAAGGAAAAGCCGCAGGAGCTGACGCTCGAGCGCGCCGTCGAACTGCTGCTGCTGCCGCGCGAAGTCGGCCGCCACCCGGAAGACAACGAACCCATCCTGGCCAATTTCGGCCGTTTCGGTCCCTACGTTCAGCACGGCAAGACCTATGCGAACCTGAAAGACCCGGCAGATGTCTTCAATATCGGCCTTAACCGCGCCGTGGCGCTGATCGAGGACAAGAAGGCCAATCCAGGCCGGGGTCGCGGCGGCGCCACCCCGCTGAAGGAACTCGGCAACCATGCAGACGGTGAACCGATCCAGGTCTTCGCCGGTCGCTATGGTCCTTACGTGAAGCATGGCAAGGTCAACGCCACGATCCCGAAAGAGATCGCGCCCGATGCGATCACGCTGGAACAGGCGATCGAGCTGGTGAACGCCCGCGCTGCGGCTGCCCCGGCCAAGAAAAAGGCTGCACCGAAGAAGAAGGCTGCGCCGAAGAAGGCTGCTGCCAAGAAGAAACCGGCGGCGAAGAAAAAGCCTGCCGCGAAGACAGAGGACTAGGCCGCCCCGGGCCGCAAGGCCCGGACTGGCTCCCCCCTCGCGATGCGCCTGTCGCCCCGCCTCATGTTCCCGTTTGCCCTGCTTGCGGCGAGCATCACGTGGATATTCACGATCGAGCGGCTGCCGACCCTGGCGCCTTTGACCGAAGAGATCATTGAGCCGCTGCCGCCGCCCCAGCCGGCCCTGCCCGTCATCTATGACTTCCCGGTTACCCTGTCGCTTTGCCCCAAGCTCTACGTCGCCAATGCACCGCCCACCGATACCGGGCTGCACATCATCGGCTACACGGCGACGATAACGATCAACGGCGTCACCCTTGCCCGTGCGCCCGTCGAGGATGGCTGCGTTTCGTCCGGCTTCGGCGCCCGCAATGCCCAGGTCCACACCGGCGTCGATCTCTACAACCGTGACCCCGTCGCCATCTATGCCGCTGCCGACGGCACGATCCGCGAAGCCCAATACCGCGACGATTTCGGCAACATGATGGTCGTCGACCATGGCAATGGCGTCTTCACCCGCTACGCCCACATGGCCAGTTTCTCCGGCTTCAAGGCGGGTGACACGGTCCTCGCTGGCCAGATCATTGGCGTCATGGGCAACACAGCTGGCTATCTCGTCCCGCGCCACCTGCACTACGAGATCCTGACGGGCGAATGGGGCGCGCAGGCAGGCTCCTTCGCCCTCACGCCGACCGACCCGCTCGCGCTTCCACCTATCGACTAAATCTATTCATTTTATACGAGACTTTATTGCTTTCTGGTTGTATATCGCCGGGCGATGGCTGGACCGACTCGACTCGAAATCATGATCGATGCGGCATCGCCCGTAGTGGCAAAACTGTCACCGGGGCGCAGGGCCCGATTTACCCATCTCGTTGACCAGTTCCTGCAGGATGTGGAGTTTCGCGGCGCGGACGGATTTGACGTCACGTCCCGCGTGCGCGTCACGCTGGCGACCTATGCCTGCTTCCTGCTGCTCAACCGCCCGCGCGACCGTTTCGATCTTGGCATGCGCATCGTCATCACCGAAAGCGGCCCGCCCAGCGATGCCCAGATGATGGGCCGCTATTCCCGCTGGGGCCGGATGGATCTCTGCTGGTCCAGCATCATGAAGGATGGCGTGCTCTCCATCCCGGGCTGCTGCAGGGCGATGCACGAACTGGCCCACCGGCTCGACAACCGGAACATATTCCGGGACGGTCTGCCCGCCAGCCATTCTGCCGAATGCCACGAAAAGTGGTGTGTCGACATGGACGAGGAACTGGACTTCCTCCGCACGCGCCTCGCCAATGGCTACGAGTCGCCGCTCACGCCGCACGCCGCGACCAGCCAGGCAGACTTCTTCAACTGCACCACCACCGCCTATTTCGAACAGCCCGACATGCTGCGCGAACATTTCCGCCGCGTGCACGACCGTTTGGCCCATTTCTACGAAGATGGACGCTAAAGCGGCCACATGAACTATCCACAAGCATTTCGGGCAAGAATCCCTTATATGCCGGATTATGACATTTCCAGATAAGCAAACTGTCCTTGATTATATTCGGGACAATCCCACTGCCACCACGAAACAAGCCATCGCCAAGGGCCTCAAGGTCAAGGGTGAGGAACGCGCCACGCTGCGCGCCATCCTGCGCGAGCTTGAAGCCGACGGCGCCCTCGAACGCACAGGCAAACGCGCCTGGTCACAGGCTGATCGCCCGCCGCCCACCGGCATCGTCGAATTCATGCGGATCGACAAGAATGGCGACCTGATCGGCAAGTCGATCGGCGACAATGGCCCCTTCGGCCCGGACATCATCTATGCCGGCCCCTCGGGTAAGCCACGCGGCAAGACCAAGGCCCCCGGCGTTGGCGACCGCGCGCTGTGCAAGATCAACGAGCATGACGGCGAATGGCGCGCCCGCGCCATCACGGTCATGGAAAAGCGCATTTCAGATCGCTTGGTCGGCCTTTACTCAACCACTGCGCGCGGCGGCCGGGTCAACCCGTCCAGCCGGAAGGACCGCCGCGAATTCGTGATTCAGGAAGCCGACACCAAGGGTGCCAAGGATGGCGACCTCGTGATCGCCGAGCCGAAGCCCCAGGGCCGCCGCCATCATGGCCCGGCCCTCGGCGAGATCACCGAGATCATCGGCCATATCACCGACCCGCGCTCGGCGAGCCTTCTGGCCCTCCATGCGCATGATATTCCGACCGAGTTCCCAGAGGCCGCTCTCGCACAGGCCCGCGACCCGAAACCCGCCCCCGCAGAGCGGGAAGACCTGACGCAGATCGACCTAATCACGATCGACCCCGCTGATGCCCGCGACCATGACGATGCCGTCTTCGCCGAGAAGCTGGACGATGGCTGGCGCGTGATTGTGGCCATTGCCGATGTCGCCGCCTATGTCACCGAGGGCTCGCCC